>ODAI014523525.1_pt1 | contig 21889 bp, 20 predicted proteins | sample 1539321 | NCBI WGS metagenome assembly ODAI01 (sample SAMN02144231, study PRJEB22623) | gut metagenome | biome: sheep rumen | host: Ovis aries | place: New Zealand | reverse complement strand
TTTTATGAGTGCTAGTTGTCTTCGTATTGTGTTTTCTGGTTTCATTTCTCGGACTTTTATGACTTCTATGAGTTTGTTTAGTTGTTTTATGATTTGTTCTAGTGTCTTGTCATCCCCGTATGTGGTGATTGTTATTCTTGATAGGTTTTCATCAGATGTTTTACCCACACTGATATTGTTTATGTTGAAGTTACGTCTTGTGAATAATCCGGCTATTCTTTGAAGTACTCCCGTCTTGTTTTCTACCAGTATACTTATTGTATGATTATGATTCATTTTTTATTCCTCATCGAATGTCATTTTCATATTATCCAGACTTTGTCCCGGAGGTACTATTGGAAGTAACTCTTCCTGGTCTATTGCAACATCAATTACGGTAGCTTCTCTTGATTTGAATGCATTGGTTATTGTTTCTTTTAATTCACCGATTTTTTCTACACGTTGGCCTTCAAGTCCATAGGCATCTGCCAGTTTTACAAAGTCAGGGGTTTCTGTCAGTTTAGTTGCATATACATGGTCGTTGAATAGCTTTTGAAGTTGAGCTACCATTCCAAGATAACGGTTGTTCATTATACATATTACTACAGGCAGATCGTTTTCTTTAATTGTTGCAAGTTCCTGTGATACCATAGCAAATCCACCATCCCCGCATATTGCAAGCACGTTTTCGTCAGGTTTTGCAAACTGTGCTCCTATAGCTGCCGGAAGTCCAAATCCCATGGTTCCTAGTCCTCCGCTTGATATGAATGTTCTTGGATTTTGTGTTTTATAATAATGTGCCATCCACATCTGGTTTTGTCCGACATCAGTAGTTACTATTGTTTCTGGTGTTACAGCTTCCATTATCTCCTTTATGCACTGCTGTGGTTTTAATGGACTTTGTGTATAGGAGATTTGTTCTTCATTGTCCTGTTTTCTTTGAATTAATTTCTTTGTCCAATTTGTGGTGTTTGGTTTGTCTATTTGGTTTATGAATTCCTCTAGGGTTATTTTTGCATCTCCAACTATTGGTATGTCCACGTGTATTGTTTTTCCTATTTCTGCAGGGTCGACGTCTATTTGTATGATTGTTGCATTTGGTGCAAATTTACTAGCGTTACTTACGCTTCTGTCGGAGAATCTGCAGCCGATTGCTATTAGGCAGTCGCACTCTGTAAGTGCCTTGTTTGTTGTTTGTATTCCATGCATTCCTATCATTCCAAGGGATAACTCATCATATTCTGATATGATTCCCTTTCCCATGAGGGTAGTTGCTACTGGAATGTTGGTTATTTTTGCAAATTCATATAGCTCCTGGGAGCAATTGCTTATTATTGCTCCTCCACCGGCTACTATTATAGGTTTTTCTGATTCATTGATGGCTTTTATTGCTTTTTTTATTTGTTTCACGTTACCTTTTCTTGTTGGCTTGTATCCAGGGATGTCGGTATCAATTTTGAATGAACTGATGTCTATTTCCTCTTCAAGTACGTTTCGTGGTAAATCGATTACTACTGGTCCGCATCTTCCTGTTGATGCTATATAGAATCCCTTGTCGATGTCTTCTGCTATCCGTTCCGGACTTCTTGGTTGAAAGTTATGTTTGGATATTGGCATGGTTATTCCGATGGTATCCACTTCCTGGAACATGTCTGTGCCTATTGCGGCTGTGGGTACTTGTCCGGTCAGTACGACTACTGGTGATGAGTCCATGTTTGCTGTTGCAACTCCTGTTGTAACGTTTGTTGCTCCAGGTCCTGAGGTAGCCAGACACACACCGACTCTGCCTGATGCCCTTGCGTATCCGTCTGCTGCATGGGCTGCTGCTTGTTCGTGTCTTACCAGTATGTGGTTTATGTCCGATTCACATAGTGCATCATAGAATGGCAGTAGTACTCCTCCAGGATAACCAAAGATTGTATCTACCCCATTTTCCTTTAGTTTATCTATTAATAGTTTGCTACCTTTCATTTCATAACACCTATCTTTCTTTGAAATATATTATTATGCTTATCTCTGTTATTTCTTGTTGTTATAATTACTTCTTTTCATCTTTGTTTAATCGAACTTATTTTTTTTGGTATTACTTTTTTGTTAAAATGATGACATGCGTATTACTTTTATTCAAATTGGTAATATTTAAATAATTAACCGTACAGATATATAACCATTAATAATTGTTTATAAAAAAGTATTACTTGTTTGCTTGTTTCAGCTATATTTGTAATAACTTATTTGTTTTCAACTATTAATCACAAAATATCATTTTAATTATTATTAAAACGAGGTTATCAAAAATGGATAAAAAATATATAATAGGTGCCATTATTGCAGCAATAGCAGTAATTGGAGTAGCCGCAGTAATGTTGGGTGGTGGAACATCCGAACATGCTCCTGATGAACTGGTAGCATGTGTAGCAGCTCACGGTGAAGAACCTGAATATGGATTTGACCCTATGCATGGATGGGGATATCACGACTCAGGAACAGAACCATTGATACAAAGTACTCTTCTTAAAAGAGATGCAAACAATAGTTTCGTAAACGACTTAGCTACAAAATATGACATATCAAGTGATTATAAAACATACACCGTAGACATACGTGATGATGTAAAATTCACTGATGGTAATAAATTAACAGCTAAAGACGTTGCATTTTCATACAATACAGCTAAAGAATTTGGTGAAGGTGCAGACTTAAGTTCAATGAAAGAAGTTAAAGCAACAAGTGATACACAAGTAGTATTTACATTGGATAAAGCAGATTCAACTTTCATTAACAAATTAACAGATGTCGGAATCGTACCTGAAGCTAATTATAACAATGAAACCTACGGTCAAAACCCAATAGGTTCAGGACCTTATAAATTAGTTCAATGGGATAAAGGACAACAATTTATCTTAGAAAGAAACGATGAATACTATGGCCAAAAACCATACTTCAAGAAAATAACAAACCTCTTCTTAGACGCTGATGCAGCATTTGCAGCTATCAAAAACAAACAAGTGGATATAGCTGAAGTACAATTATCATACACAAACGAAACAGTTGAAGGATACCACTTAGAATACTTCGATTCAATCGACGTACGTGGAATCTCATTACCAACACAGATGGACAATGGTCAAAAAGTAGGAGAAGATAATAACACCTACGGTAACAACGTAACCGGAGATCCAGCAATAAGAGAAGCATTAAATATAGGAATTAACAGAAAAGAGTTAATTGATGGTGCTTTCAATGGATATGGTAACATATCATACACTGGTGTAGCTAACCAATTACCATGGGCATTTAACTCAACATTTACCGATGGTAAAGTAGATGAAGCAAAATCCATACTCGAACAGGCAGGATGGAAAGATACTGATGGTGATGGAATAAGAGAAAAAGATGGTGTAAAAGCATCCTTCCCTGTATACTACAATTCCAAAGCATCAGAAAGACAAGCTATAGCTGTAACTGTTGCTGAACAAGCAAAACAGTTAGGTATTGAAATCACACCAGAAGGTAAAAGCTGGGATGACATCGACCCTGTAAGAAACCAAGTTGGAGTAGTATGGGGATTCGGTTCAGCAGACCCATATGAAATACAACATCAATATGACTCAAGAGTAGCTGGTGAAGGATATGACAACCCAGAAGTATTGAATGATTCTTCTGTAGATACATACATAGATTCAGCTATGTCTCAAGACCTAAACAGTTCATATGCTACATGGTCTCAAGCAGCACAACAAGCTAACTCTAACTATCCATACCTATGGATTGGAACTGTAGACTATGCTTACTTCGTGGATGATTCATTGGACATATCCAACGGAACACACCTCATTTATCCACACGGTGGAGACATCTGGGGTAACATCTACGATTGGAAACGTGTAAACGCAACATCATAATATTTAAAATAACTTAAAATGATTTATTACCCAATAAATCATTTTTTTAAATATTTTGAATACTTTTTTTTATAAATAAATTTTCAGAGATGATTAAAATAAATAGTAAAAGATTAGCTAAATTTTTAGGTTTTAAAGCCATAAGATTACTCATTTTATTAATCGTTATCGCCGCTATTAGTTTTATCATGGTTCAATTGTCACCTATCGATCCGGTCAGAGCATATCTTGGCCAAAGAATCGTAAGTCAACAACAATTGCAGATAATGGGACAATATTGGGGTACAAATTTAACATTAACAGAAAGAGTACTCGGCTGGCTTCAGACATTGGCAAGCGGAAGTATGGGTTTTTCACTCATATACAGAGTACCCGTAACAGAGGTAATCCTGCAAAAGTTCACGGCTTCAATCACACTCATGCTGGTATCATGGATAATATCCGCATTTGTCGGATTTGGATTGGGTGTACTTGCAGGAGCTAAGGAAGGAACATTGACAGATAAGATAATTAAAACGTACTGTTACATATTGCAGTCTTCACCAACATTTTGGATAGGACTGGTATTTTTAATGTTCTTTTCGGTATATCTGGGATGGTTCCCTATAGGATTATCCGTTCCGATAGGACAATTATCCGATACGGTAACATTCTGGCAATGGCTGGATAGGCTGATATTGCCGGCAATAACATTAAGTGTAGTTGGTATAGCTTCCATCACGATGTATACGAGGGATAAGTTAATCAACGTTAAAAAGAGTGATTATTTCTTATTTGCTGAAGCTAGAGGCGAAAGTTTCTGGGGAATAATAAAAAATCATGGAATAAGAAACATATTGCTTCCTGCAATAACATTACAGTTTTTGTCATTTAATGAATTATTCGGTGGAACAATTCTCGTAGAGCAGGTATTTTCATATCCGGGTATAGGTCAGGCAACTGTAGCTGCAGGATTAAGATCAGACGTACCATTACTTTTAGGTATAGTAATCATAAGTACAATCTTTGTATTTATGGGAAATTTCATTGCTGACCTATTATATCAATATGTAGATCCAAGAATAAGGAGTGAAAACGATGAATGAAATGCCATGGTATAACAAGGGTTTATTCTCATCATTGAACCTAAGACAAAAAACTCTACTTACTATAGGATTAACAGTATTGATTCTGGTAGTTATTTTCCTCAGTGGTGTATTGATTGATGCAAACTTGCCTACAAACTTCGCCATTAAGATGCAGCCTCCATCCTTTGAACATCCATTCGGTACCGATTGGATGGGAAGAGACATGTTCATCAGAACAATAAAGGGTTTAAGTTTAAGTATCATGATCGGTATAGGTGCATCATTAATATCAGCAGTAATCTCTGTGATATTGGCATTTGTTGCAAGTATAAACAAATACTGTGATGAATTCGTCTCCTGGCTGATTGATTTATTCGCATCAATACCTCATATCTTGTTGATTATGATGATATCCATTGCACTTGGTAAAGGTGCTTTTGGTGTGACACTTGCCGTTGCATTCTCACATTGGATAAACCTTACAAGAGTATTAAGAGCAGAAGTCATGCAAATCAATACGTCAGAATATGTTGCATTATCCGAAAGGTTTGGTAAAGGTAAATTGTGGATAGCAAAAGAGCATATATTACCATTGGTATTGTCTCAAATATTTGTAGGTATCCTGCTTGTATTTCCACATGCTATTATGCACGAAGCTAGCGTAACATTCCTTGGATTTGGTCTATCACCACATGAACCTGCTATCGGTATCATATTATCCGAGTCAATGTCATATCTTGCAATGGGTGCATGGTGGCTGGCATTCTTCCCTGGTGTAGCATTATTAATAGTCGTATTACTATTTGACATAGTTGGAGATAATCTAAAACGATTATTAGATCCATCCGAGGCAAACAACTAAGGTGATATTCATGAAAAAGTTATTAGAAGTAAACAATCTATCAATATCATTCACACAATATGTTCAGGGATTGAATCGACATGAACTGAAGGTAATATCTGATTTGTCTATTGACGTGAAAGAAAATGAAATTGTTGCGATATTAGGATCAAGTGGTTCTGGAAAAAGTTTGCTCGCTCATTCAATTTTAGGTATATTACCTTATAATGCTCATGTAACAGGTGAAATAAAATACAAGGATGAAGTATTGGACCAGGAACTTAAACAGAAATTACGTGGCAGCCAAATATGTCTGATTCCACAATCCGTCAATTTCCTGGATCCTTTAATGAAGGTAAGTCAGCAGGCTATCGGTGAATGTGAGGATGAAGAGGAATATGAGAAAAAAAGGCTGATTCAAAGGAAGGTCTTTGATAAATATGGACTGGATGAAAGTGTTGATGATTTGTATCCATTTGAATTGTCCGGGGGTATGGCAAGGAAAGTACTCTTGTCTACTGCATTGCTTGAAGATCCGGATTTGTTGATTGCTGATGAACCAACACCTGGATTGGATGAAAAGAGTGTCAAGGAAACCATCAATGATATAAAATCTTTAAAAGAAGAAAATAAAGGCGTACTACTTATTACCCACGACATAAATGTGGCATTGGAAGTTGCAGATAGAATAGCAATATTCTATTCTGGTTACGTGATTGAAATAAACAATTCGGAAAATTTCAGGGATTCTGATAAGTTGTTACATCCATATTCCAGAGCGTTGATTGATTCGCTACCAAAAAATGGATTTAATCTCACCGAGGGTGTACAACCGTTGGAGGACGTGACAGGATGTGTATATGCTGAAAATTGTCCTATCAGAAGCGATGAATGTCTGAAAAATAAACCTCAACTGATAAGTCATGATGGTGCTATGATACGTTGTCATAAATATAGTAGGGAGGATGATTAGATGCTTTTGGATGCAAAGGATATTTCGTTTGCTTATAAGAAGAACAAACCTATTTTAAAGGATATCAGTATTTGTGTACCTAGTAATAAGGTCATAGGACTGATGGGTGATAGTGGAACAGGTAAAAGTACGCTATGTAAAATAATGTCTGGATATATAGAAAACTATTCCGGAAACGTTACGATAGATGGTGACGAAATTAATAAGAAAGGTTTTCATCCTGTTCAGTTAATTTTTCAGCATCCTGAAAAGACCATGAATCCTAAATGGAAGATGCATAAGGTATTGGAAGAATCATGGAATCCTCCTCAAGAACTGAAGGATACCTTCGGATTGAAGGATAATTGGATGAACAGATGGCCTAGTGAATTGTCTGGTGGTGAATTGCAACGTTTCAGTATATTGAGGGCATTGAATCCTGAGACCAAATTCATAATTGCAGATGAAATAAGTACCATGCTTGATGCTGTAACTCAGGTACAGATATGGGATGCACTGCTTGGATACTGTAAGAAAAATGAGATAGGGATCCTGGCTGTAAGTCACGATAAGGACTTACTTGAAGTTATAACTGATGATATCGTACAATTCAATGATATCAATAACTTATAACTATTTTTCTTTTTTTAGAAATTATTACTTTTCATGTGATTATCAATGAAAATGTATTACTTTAATTTTATTAAGTAATATTTAAATATTAGTTTAACCAAACTTTAAAGTATGTAATAATTAATTTATTAGATGTATTACTTTTAGAGCATTTTTTCTATAAAAAGTATTACTTATAAAATAAGTTTTTTATTATAATATTAGTAGGAGTATAACTATGGATAATAAGATAAAATATGCTATAGTAGCATTAGCAGTTATTATCATAGCTATTATTGCAGCTTCTTCAATGTTAGGTAACAGTACAGATAACGATCCAACACACATCGTTATAACAGTACCTGGACATACAGGAGAACCTGAAACCGGATTCAATCCACTAACAGGGTGGGGTAATGGGCACTTAAACTTTAATCCATTAGTACAAAGTACTTTATTCGGTTCAGATGAAAATGGTAGTTTTGTTAATGACTTAGCAACAAATTATACTATCAGTGATGATAGATTAACCTGGACAGTAAAAATCAGAGACGATGTTAAATTCACAAACGGTGAAAAATTAACAGCAAAAGATGTTGCTTTCACATTCACAGAAGCAAAAGTAAGTGATGGAGAACTTGACCTTACTAACCTGGAAGAAGCAAAAGCTGTCGATGATACAACCGTAGAATTCAAACTTAAAAAACCACAATCCACATTCATATATGATTTAAGATATGTGGGAATCGTACCTGAAAAAGACTATAACAATGAAACCTACGGTGCAAACCCAGTAGGTTCCGGACCATACAAACTCAAACAATGGGATAAAGGACAACAAGCAATCTTCGAATACAATGACCAATACTATGGTAAAGAACCATACTTCAAACAGATTACAATGGTCTTCCCTGAAGAAGATAACGTTGTACAAATGGTAAAATCAGGTCAAGTTGATGTAGCTGAAGCACCAATTTCAGCATACAACGAATCAATAGAAGGATACTCATTAGTTGAATTCCAAAGTCCTAGAGCACAGGGATTCTCACTACCATACCTACCTGATACCGGACTTAAAACCGATAAAGGAAATCCTGTAGGTAACAATGTAACATCTGATCCTGCTATCAGAAAAGCATTGAACATTGGAATCAACAGACAAGCAATAGTTGAATCCGTATACAAAGGTGTTGGAAAAGTAGAATATACAGGAGTAGATTCATTACCATTTGCAAATGAACAGGCAAAAATAACTGATAATAATCCTGACGAAGCTAAGAAAATCTTAGAGGAAGCAGGATGGAAAGATACAGACGGTGATGGAATCAGAGAAAAAGATGGCGTAAAAGCATCATTCGAAGTATATTACCCACCTAACAAAGAAGACAGACAATCACTTGCAACAATCATATCCGAACAAGCTAAAGATTTAGGTATTGAAGTAGTCCTAAAATCAGCTGACTGGGATACAATCTACACCAAGATGTATTCACAGGCTGTTGTAATGCAACAATCCTCCGATAACCCTTACTCAGCAGTATACCAACAATACTTAAGTAAGGATAAAGATGGATACCTAGAATCTGATTACAGAAATCCTAACGCATACAACAACTCACAAGTTGATGCAATCCTTGAACAGGGTATGGCCGCAGGTAGCCTTGAAGAGGCATATAAATACTGGTCACAAGCAGCATACACAGGCAATGGAGGATTTGGTCCTAACGGTGACGCTCCATGGTTATGGGCTGCAGACAACCACTTTGCATACTTCGTCAAAGACGATGTTGACATGGGAACCTTATCCAAATTAGGTCAAGATTACTATGCTAACATCCTTGACTGGAAACGTAAATAATCATAAAACTCATTTAACATGAAATTAGGAGTAATATCCACTTCTAATTTTCGATTTTTTTTTATTAGGAGGCTTTTATTTTTGAATAATAAAACAAAAAAATTTATTAGAAATAAAGCAATTCATTTTATCGTATTAATGTTAGCAGTAGCTATTTTTAGTTTTATTTTACTTGAATTATCTCCTATCGATCCTGTAAACGCTTATCTTAAACAGGCAGTAATCAGCCCTGAACAGAGAGTTATCCTTGAACAATACTGGGGTGTAAATCAACCGTTAACCACAAAGGTATGGGGTTGGTTAAGTAACCTATTACAGGGAAACCTTGGAAACTCATTAATATACCGTATACCTGTTGTTGATGTTATCAAAGAAAGATTCATGGCATCATTTGTTTTAATGTTAATATCATGGGTATTGAGTGGATTACTTGGATTTGGATTGGGAATAGTTGCTGGAAAAAACAAGGGTGGCTGGATAGATAAACTAGTAAAATTATACTGTTATATCCTGCAATCAGCACCATCATTCTGGATAGGATTAGTCATTCTGATTATATTCTCTGTAGAGTTGGGATGGTTCCCTATAGGAATGAGTGTTGCTATAGGAACAGCCAGTTCGGATGCAACGATATGGCAATGGCTTGCAAGACTGGTCTTACCTACATTGACGTTAAGCCTTGTAGGAGTAGCACCTATTGCAATGTACACGCGTAATGAATTGGTAAATGTATTGTCATCCGATTATATCCTATTTGCAAAAGCAAGAGGGGAATCCGGATGGCCATTAATAGAAAGACAAGCGTTAAGAAATGTATTGTTGCCTGCTTTAACATTACAATTCCAAAACTTCGCAGAATTATTTGGTGGAGCAGTACTCGTAGAACAAGTATTTTCTTATCCGGGAATAGGACAAACAGCTGTAGCTGCAGGACTTCAAAGTGACGTAACATTACTGTTGGGAATAGTATTGATAAGTGCAGTATTCGTATTTGTAGGTAATTTACTGGCAGATATAATGTATTTCTTTGTTGATCCAAGAATTAGGGAGAATGAGAATCTTGACAGACACTAAAGAAACAAAAAAAGGGTTTTTAAATCTTAACTTAAGAACAAAAACTCTATTGATTACACTAATCGCAGCAATAATACTTTTTTCAGTATTTATAAGTAATTACTTTATTGATCATACGGCAGTACTCACGAGTAACTTCTATAACATAAATCAACCACCATCCTTCGAACACTTATTCGGTACTGATTGGATGGGAAGAGACATGTTCATGCGTACATTACTCGGTCTTGGAATAAGTATAGGTGTAGGGGCATTCGCTTCAGTAATAAGTACAATAATAGCAATACTTCTTGGAGTATTCTCAAGTGTCAACACTTTCGTTGATGAATTGGTAACGGCAGTAATCGATTTATTCGGATCAATTCCACATATACTGTTAATCATACTTGTATCACTTGCATTTGGTGGAGGATACTATGGTGTTATCATGGCTGTAGGTTTAACTCACTGGACACCACTGGCAAGGGTACTCAGAGCAGAAATCAAGAGAATAAACACAAGCGAATACATTAAATTATCTAATGAATTCGGAAAATCTAAATTATGGATTGCAAAAAAACACATATTCCCATTGATTATATCACAGATTATAGTAGGGGTAATATTGATGTTCCCTCACGCAATCATGCACGAAGCAAGTATTTCATTTTTAGGTTTCGGATTACCGGCTCATGAACCGGCTATCGGTATAATATTATCCGAGTCAATGAAATATCTTAGTATGGGATATTGGTGGTTGGCATTCTATCCGGGTTTAGCATTATTATTCCTAGTACTGTTATTTGATTTGATAGGAGAAAATGTGCATAAATTATTAGATCCACAAAGTGCACAGGAGTAGGTGTTTAGAATGAGTAAATTATTAGAAGTAGAAAAATTATCGATTTCTTTTTCACAATACTTCAAAGGTCTTGAACAAAGAGAACTGAAGGTATTATCTGATTTGACGATGGACGTTGATGATCATGAGATATTGGCCGTTCTTGGAAGTAGTGGTTCTGGAAAAAGTTTACTTGCACATGCAATCCTAGGTATATTACCAACAAATGCTAAGGTTTCAGGCAGTATAAGATATAAAGGTAAAGAAATGGATGATGAACTCAAGCAGGAGCTTCGAGGAGATAAGATCAGCTTCATTCCACAATCAGTCAATAACTTAAATCCATTGATGAAGGTTAAGGATCAGGCAATAGGATATATTGAAGATGAGGATGAACGAAAGAAGATGTATGAAAAACAGAGAAAAATCTTCAATCAATATGACTTGTCAGAAGAAGTTGATGACATGTATCCTTTCCAGCTATCAGGGGGTATGGCACGTAAGGTATTGATATCAACAGCCTTGCTTAATGACCCTGAAATAATCATTGCTGATGAGCCTACGCCGGGACTTGATGAAAAGGCAGTGGAGGAAACAATCAACAATCTCATTGAACTTAAAGAACAAGGTATTGGGATGATATTGATTACCCACGACATTCACACGGCAATAGAAACAAGTGACAGGATAGCGATATTATATCTTGGTTATGTAATCGAAATTACCGATACCAAGAACTTCACGGGTGATGGTGAAAAACTATTGCATCCATATACAAGATCATTGTATAGGGCTCTTCCAGAGACTGACTTTGAACTTACCGAAGGACATCAGCCTTCTTATCTACATATACCTAAGGGATGTCCATACCATGAAAATTGCCCTCATCAGGTAAGGGAATGTCATTATGAATTACCTGAACTTAGAGAGGTCAATGGAACTATCATCAGATGTTTCAATCCATTGGTGGATGGTGATTAGATATGAATGTGCTCAAGGCAGAAAATGTAAGCTTTTCTTACGGTTCACATCAGATACTTAAAAATTTGAATTTTGAGATGAACAACCAACAGATTATAGGATTATTCGGTGACAGTGGTTCAGGTAAAAGTACTCTCTGTAAGGTATTGACAGGTTTCATAAAGGATTATGAAGGTAATGTAACGGTTAATGGCCAAACGCATAAGAAAGGTTATAATCCTATACAACTGATTTACCAGCATCCTGAAAAGGTTATGAATCCGCGCTGGAAGATGCAGGAGGTACTTGAGGAATCCTGGATGCCAGATGATGATATCTTAAATGAATTCGGTATTAAAAAGGAATGGTTTAAACGTTATCCATCCGAATTGTCCGGTGGAGAATTACAGAGATTCAGCATATTAAGAGCATTGAATCCAAAAACACAGTTTATCATAGCCGATGAAATCAGTACCATGCTTGATGCGGTTACTCAGGTACAAATTTGGGATAGCTTACTTAAGACGGCTCGTAAAAACGAGGTAGGGGTACTGGTTGTAAGTCACGATAAGAGATTATTGAAGAGAATCTGTGATGATATTGTTTATTTGGCGGATATTACCGATTAATCTCTTTTTTCAACCCCTATTTTCTTTATTTTTTTATATATTGGTGGATGTTGTCATAATTATTTTATCAATAAATTCAAACATATTAATCTCTTCAAGTCAAACTATTTTTTTAGCGATAACGCATATTGTTATACTAAGTATAATATTAAAATACAATATTCCATTATAATAGTCTGTTTAATTAATGATAATAAATAATAAGATTGTTAATTGTCATGACAAATTGATATTTTAAAATAATCATTGTCAAGCTTTTAAAAGATGATTTAAATAATAAATTTTAATAAAAAAAGTAAGGAATTAAGATTCTATCTTATCTTCAACTTCGTTTAGAGAGGTTAACTTGTATACATTTTCATTAAGTACTTTTTCCATGTGTATGGTTCCCATGGAATCGTGGGTGTCGTCTACTATTTCATATCCCTGGTGTAGCCAGAAGGCTAAGGCTCCATAGCTGTCCCTTTGTGTGTGAAGGTATATTTCATTGTATTCTTTTTCTTTGGAGAATTCTTCTATTTTTCTCAGTAGCCTTGTAGCTATCTTGTTGTGACGGTATTCCTTTTTGACAAATAACCTGTATATGCTGGCAGTACTGTTCAAGTCATAGTTCCGGTTTTTTATGTTGTCGTTTCTGTCATAGCCTCTAACGGCGGCTGTACCTATTAGTTTGTTTGTATCCGTATCAATTGCCAAAAAAAGATTGTTTTTTGATGGACTGATGTAATAAGTATTTAATCCTTTGACGTCGAAGTGATATTCTGGAACGTAGTCCAGTCCGTAGCTTTCCTTTATCATTTTGAATATGAAGTCTTCTACTTGGTATTTGGAGAGGTGTTCTTCCTTTAATTCTATAAATTCTATATTCATATTAACCCACGTTATTACTTTTTTATTGTTTTACTGGATAAAAGTATTACTAATGTATTTTATCTTATTAATATACTATATTCTTTGTAATATAAATACTTTAGTTGGTATTACTTTTTCATTGATAATCTGCAAGAAAGTATTAACGACTTGTGTGATGTGATATAACTTTTTTCCAATTGACTAATAACAAGTAAAATCTAAATAGAAATTACAACATAAATATATAATAATAAAATTTTTCATTTAAATAGGAAGTGTTTAGATAATGAATATATTAGTAGTAGGTAGTGGAGCAAGAGAACATGCAATTGCAAAATCCCTTGCTAAAACTGCAGATGTATTTACATATATGGGACGTAAAAATCCTGGACTAGCAAGATTGTCAAAAGAATATGAAGTAGCTGATGAATCAGATTTCGATAAAATAATCAAATTTGCACAAGATAATGATATAGAAATAGCATTCATCGGACCTGAAGCACCACTTGAAAAGGGTATTGTCGACGAGCTTGAAAAGGTTGGAATAAAGTCCGTAGGGCCAAACAAGGATGCAGCTCAGATTGAGACAAACAAGGCATTCATGAGAAAACTTTTCGAAGACTATGATATAGCCGGATCAATAAAATATGGAACGTTCTACACACTTGAGGAAGCATATGAATTCATCGACAATTTTAATGAACCAGTCGTTGTAAAACCTATCGGATTAACAGGTGGAAAAGGAGTTAAAATAGTAGGTGATCAGCTGGAAGATAATGAAGAAGCCAAGGAATATGTAAAGGAAATCTTCGACCAGAAAATGGGCGGCTTCGAAGGGGTAGTGATAGAGGAATTACTCATAGGAGAAGAATACACCATCCAGGCATTCGTAGATGGAACACACCTGGTGCCAATGCCGGCAGCACAGGATCATCCACATGCATTCGTCGGAAATAAAGGTCCAATAACCGGTGGAATGGGTTCATACTCAGATAAAAATCATTTACTTCCATTCTTAAGCCAGGAAGAATATGACCAATCAGTAGAAATAATGAAAGAAACAATCGACGCAATCAAGAAAGAAGCATCACCATATAAAGGTATATTATATGGACAATTCATGCTCACCAAGCAAGGACCAAAAATCATAGAATACAATGCAAGATTCGGAGACCCTGAATCAATGAACGTACTTGCAGTATTTGACTATGACCTTGCAGAAATATCAAAACAAATAGTCGACGGCACACTTGACAAGGCATTATTCGAAAACAAGGCATCAGTATGCAAATACATTGTACCAGACAAATATCCAAACACTCAAGCAGCAGATAGCATAGTAGAGGTGGATGAAGAAAAAATCAACCAGATGGATGCACAGGTATACTATGCGGCAGTGTATGAAGATGAAAATGAAGACATAAGATTAACCTCATCACGTGCTATAGCAGTACTTGCAGTACGTGACACGATAAAAGAAGCAGAAGAAGTATGTGAAGAGGCAATAAAATACGTTAAAGGTGAAGTATATCACAGATGTGATGTAGCTACCGAAAAATTATTAAATGAAAAATTAGAACATATGAAAGAAGTTAAATCCTAAAACTTCTTAACCATCCTTTTTTTAGATTATGATGTGTTTTTATTTTTTCTTAAATCTTTAAACAGAATTATTTCAATTAACTTTTTTCTTTGAAATTTTTAATAAACAATTCTTTTTCAATATATCTGAATAACCATAGCCTTTTTTTTATTATAAAAAATATTCATAATTATATTATTATTCTTGGTTGTATCATTTATTTGATTCTTATCCAAAGGCATATATTTTTAAAATTAAAAAATAAAAATAAGAGGGTATGACCTCCAACTAAAATATAAAAAACAAGGAAAAAATTATTTAAAGCATAATCTTCAATATAATGATAATTGCCATATTTTAACAGTATTTAATGATGTAAGTAGGTACTTGCAATCGAAAAACTGTATATTATCTCTAAACTAATAGTATAAGTAAGTTAGAAGAACTATCACGCTTTAAAAAATAAAAATAATACTATGGATATAAGAGATGATGGAAATGAAAAAATTAAATCTAAAAAATATATTAATCATGGCATTAGCATTAATGGCTGTAACCTGCACAGTAGCAGCAGTAAGTGCTGACGATGTAAGTGCTGCTACAATCACTAATCAAGGTGGAACATTAACCCTGGATGGTTTACAATTTAAAATACCAACCGGATTCACAACAGTTGAAAGCGAACAAGACAACTCCGAAGCTGGAGATGCTGAACACATGGATGGAACACAAGTAGACACAGAAGTATCACAAGAGTACATGAGTACAAACGGTGAAAAACTCGATATACAAGTAGGAAGCAGAGCAAACTCCAAAATTGATACATAAACCTTCCAAATGCACAGAAAAAAACCATTGCAGGAAAAGATGGATACTTCTGGACAGAAATGGATGACGGCAGAACAGAATACAAATTCGAATACCTACAAGATGGAATAATAGTAAAAATCGTAACCAACAATGAAGATGTGATAAACCAAGTGTTAGCATAAACACAAACAAAATAATAAAATTATTAATACTATGATAATATGATTAAACTCCATTAAATGTGCATAAGTTATAAAAACTTTTAACTCCTTATTTTCTTTTTTTGACAACAAATTCTTATTCTAATTTTATATTTGTCTTATATTTGTTGTCTGATAAAGTTAAAATTTTCATTTAATGATAATAATCTTCGACTTTTATATTTTCACTTTTCGTAGTAACAAATTTGTTCATATAATGATACATCTGTCGGAAATAACTTAAAAAGAACAGACCCCCGAATCGACAGCAACATAACTTGGTAAAGTGATTTGTTTGAATGCTTGTTACACCTATGAAAACTACCCTTTGAATACATAATTTTTTAAATTACAAAAAACATAGTAATATATTATTTATTGTTAAAATATGATAAAAAATATATTTTTAATATAAGGGTATTATGGGAAAGGATAAATATGCAACACTTATTATCAATGTCTGATGTAAAAGATCAAGTTTTTGAAATAATTGAACTTGCAGAAGACTTAAAAAACAAAAAAGTAACTGATAAACCATTAACAGGTAAATCTTTAGGTATGATATTTGAAAAATCATCAACACGTACAAGAGTATCATTTGAAGTTGGAATGTACCAATTGGGCGGACAGGCACTCTACCTGTCAAGTGATGACTTACAGTTAGGCAGAGGAGAAACAATAGCCGATACCGCAAGAGTATTGTCAAGATTTCTGGATGGAATAATGATAAGGGCCAAAAAACATTCAAACGTTGAAGAACTTGCAAAATACTCCACCATACCTGTCATCAGCGGATTAACAGACAAGGAACATCCATGTCAAATCTTTGCCGATTTACTAACAATAAAGGAATACAAAGGAGATTTCAATAGAAAACTTGTATTTGTTGGTGATGGAAACAATGTATGTAACTCTCTATTGCTTGCCGGAGCATACACGGGTATGGATGTAACGGTAGCATGTCCTGAAGGCTATGAACCTAATGAACAGATATATGACTTGGCCAAAAAGGAAGCTCAAAAAACTGGTGCAAACATAACAATCGAACATGATGTATATGAAGCAGTAAAAGATGCTGATATATTATATACGGATGTATGGGTAAGTATGGGCGATGAAGAAGAGAAAGAAGAAAGAGAACGTATATTCCAGGATTACCAGATAAATATGAATCTGGTAAACAAGGCAAAGGATGATGTGATAGTAATGCATTGCTTACCTGCAATAAGAGATCAGGAAATAACCGATGAAGTAATGGTGTCATCACATTCAGCAATATGGGATCAAGCAGAAAATCGTCTGCACGCTCAAAAAGCAATAATGTATAAATTATTATAGATCCATCCCAATTCCTTTCCATAATAGATTAATAAGAGTGATACCATGTTATCAAAAAGAATAATTCCATGTTTAGACTGTGACTTGCAGGTACCTGAAGGAAGAGTTGTTAAAGGAGTGGAATTTAAGCAAATAAGATATGCCGGAAATCCCGTGGAATTAGCAACCAAATACTATGAAGATGGGGCTGATGAAATAGTATTTCTGGACATCACGGCCTCTCATGAACGAAGATCCACAATGGCTGATGTAATCAAAAAAACAGTGGAAAACGTATTCTGTCCCATATGTGTCGGTGGAGGAATACGTGAAGTAAAGGATTACGTCAACATGCTAAAGGCGGGGGCCGATAAATGTTCAACAAATACCGCCGCAATAAAGGATCCATCACTGATAAACAGGGCTTCAAGTCATGTTGGCAGTCAGGCATGCGTAATAGGAATTGATGCTAAAAGAAGATATGTCGACAATCCGTCAGAAAAGGATGACCATTACATAATAGAAACCGATGAGGGATACTGCTGGTTTGACTGCAGCATATATGGTGGACGTGAATTTACCGGTATTGATGCAGTAAAATGGGCCATAGAATGTGAAGAAAGAGGAGCCGGTGAAATATTGCTGACAAGTATGGATCGGGATGGAACAAAAGTAGGCTATGATCTTGACTTGACAAGAACAATCAGCAGAAACGTATCCATACCTGTAATAGCATCCGGAGGAGTTGGAAATCCGGAACACATCTATGAGGCATTTGCAAAGGGTGAAGCTGATGCAGCATTAGCTGCAAGTATATTCCACTTTAATGAATATCCTATACCTGAAGTAAAAGAATATGTGAAATCCAAAGATATCGACATGAGAATATAATAATAGAGGTTTAAAATGACTTTAATCATAAATGTAACAACACCTGATGGAATTGTAATGGCCTCAGACAGCAGACAATCTCAAAGGAACATTAAACAAATCACAAGAATATCTACCAACACGGCAGATAAGCTATTTCAAGTCAATAAGCAGGTAATCGTTGGAACGGCTGGCCTGGCATTTTTTCCCAATGAGAAGGGGATGCCAACAAACGTTTCAAAATACATAAATGATTTTTCCAACGACAACGACCTTGATGAGTTAACGGTAAAGGAGATAGCCTACAAGTTACATGATTATATAAATGCAAGATATCCATGGGAAAAACAGCTTGACTTATCCGCCCAGCAATTAAAGATTGAAGCAGAACAGAAAGGTGCACAGGTATTGTCCATTGAAAAGTTGGAAGATTCGATAGAATTTAAAATAAAACAGGTAAACGGTCGGATAGAGGAAGGACACCTTGATATTGAAGCGGTGGATATACTTGTAAGCGGTTATAACGATGACGGCACTACCCAAACATATGAACTCAGATGTCCAGGTGAAATAACACTTGAACGTGACGTCGAGGAATATGGAAGTACATGGGTAGGTCAGGGGGATGTAGTATCCAGAATCATATTGGGATATGATTCAAAAATGCTGAACATGCCGGTATTTCAAAGAAACAACAATCAGAAGAATGAAATGATTACTCAATTGCATGGACTTGAATACAATATCCAGTGGGGTCTTATGACATTGCAGGATGCCATTAACCTGGCTGTATTTCTGATTAAGTCAACTCAGATGATACAACGCTATGCAGATGGAATAAACATGGATATCGGTGATGTTCAAAATGTTGGAGGACCAATAGACATAGCAGTAATACGTGATGGGGAAGGCATAGAATGGATTAACAAAAAACAGTTATACTATCCTCAAAACATTTAACTCTCTTTTTAAAACTATTTTTTTTAGAAACGTCCACTATCAAATTATGAATTATAATTGGTGATTGCAATGATAAAGAATACTTTTACCATAGAATACGATGATTATCCCGGTGATTTTGATTTAGCATTAACGATGAATTCCGGTCAGACAAGCCAACCTCCATGGAGAAATGTTGATGGGTCTTATCATGAAATATTGTCTATAGATAACGACTACGTGCTGGTAGAATTAACTCAGGAAAAGTTAAACGATGATATATTGGTGACATATTACTCGGAGAATGATGTTGACTATGAATCAGTTAGGGATAAACTATTCTACATCTTTGACCTTGACTATGATATTACTGAATTATATCAATATCTGGAAGACAATGAAGAATTGAATGATGTGTATCAGTTCAATACAGGATTAAGATTATTCAAGGCTCAATATCCTTTTGAATCAATAATATCCTCAATATGTTCTGCAAATAATTCCATAAAACGATGGACAAAATCAATTGATGATATAAAGAAATCATGTGGTAGAAAATTCATATTTAATGATGATGAATACTATATATTTCCAAATGAAGATGAGTTCCTGCAAATACCTGAGGATAAGTTGAAGTCCTTTGGTGTAGGTTATAGAAGCAGTTACATGATTAACTCAACTGGGATGATATTGGATGATGAAAACTTCCACGAAGATATATTTGAAATGGATTATTCTGATTCATTTAAGAAGATAATTGAGTTGGAGGGTGTAGGTCCAAAGGTGGCCGATTGTATTCTTTTATATGCATATAACAAGCATGAAGCTTATCCTGTTGACGTATGGATTAATAGAATTACTACTTATATGTATTTTAACGGTCAAAAAGTGTCCAATAAAAAGATTATGGATTTTGCCCAGGAACGATTTGGCAAATATTCCGGATATGTGCAGTTATACCTTTTTAATTATGCTAGAGAATCAGGACTGATGGATAAAATAAAATCCAAGAAATAAAATTATGATAAATAAAATAATAATGAGAGAAATGTATTTTTGGGGGTGAAGGGTAGAATGAATATATAATATAAATTCTATAATATATAGTATATTCATTCTTATTAATAATATTTTGCTATTTTTAGCTACTTTTGTAATAACTTAGTCATCTTCAATTATTACTTTATTCATTTTGTCGCCTTGTCTAATCTCATACACGACATCCATACCGTCAATCACTTGACCGAATACTGTGTGAACTCCATCAAGGTGTGGTTGAGGGCTGTGAGTAATGAAGAATTGACTTCCACCGGTGTCTTTACCTGCATGAGCCATGGATAAGGCACCTGTACCGTGTTTATGTGGGTTTCCCTCTGTTTCACATTTGATTGTGTAACCAGGTCCGCCAGTTCCGTTTCCGTTAGGGCATCCACCTTGAATAACAAAGTCAGGAATGACTCTATGGAATGTTAATCCATCATAAAATCCTTCTTTTGCTAGTTTTTCAAAGTTTTCAACGGTTCCTGGTGCTTCATTAGGGAATAATTCTAATGTAATGTCACCTTTATCAGTTTTAATTATAGCCTTTTTCATATATTTCACCTTATACTTAACTTTATAATTATTAATAATTAAATTTAATTACTCGTTTATCATAACACCTGTTGATGTAGAAAGTTTTATCATAAAATATAAATATAAATAATAATGTAATTTAATTTTATCATTTTTATTATTTCATTAAAAAAAATGGAGGTATAATATGAACACAAATGAAATAAAAGAAACTTTGGATGAATATGTCATGCATACCTATGGAAGATATGACCTAGTCATCGATCATGCCCATGGCTGCATGGTATATGATACCGAAGGAAATGAATATATCGATTGTGTTGCAGGTATAGCAGTAAACAATATCGGCCATACCCATGAAAAGATGACCGAAAGCCTATCCAAACAATTGGATAAAATGATACACGTATCTAATTTATACTATACTGAAGAACAGGCAACATTTGCAAAAAGACTGGTTGAAGCTTCACCTCATGATAAGGTATTCTTTGCAAACAGTGGGGCAGGAGCAAATGAAGGAGCTATAAAATTAGCAAGAAAATACACAGGTAAAGGTGAAATAATCGCCACATGGAACTCATTCCATGGAAGAACACTCGCAACAATAACCGCTACAGGTCAACCTAAATATCAAAAAGGATTTGAACCATTACCAGCAGGATTCAAACACGTCGATTACAACAATATCGAACAGATTAAAGAGGCAATCACAGATGATACAGCCGCAATACTTGTTGAACCTATTCAAGGTGAAAGCGGTGTAAGAGTACCTGATGACGATTACCTGCCAACACTTAGAAAAATCTGTGACGAAAAAGGAATACTTTTAATATTGGATGAAGTACAGACTGGTTACGGAAGAACAGGTAAAATGTTTGCATCAGAATTAACAGGAACAGTTCCTGACATAACCACATGCGCTAAAGCAATTGCCGGCGGATTACCAATGGGAGCAGTACTTGCCAATAATGAAATTGCAGATGCATTCCAGCCAGGTAATCATGCAACAACATTCGGTGGCAGTCCATTTGTATGCTGTGCAGGAAA
>ODAI010062017.1_pt1 | contig 21891 bp, 22 predicted proteins | sample 1539321 | NCBI WGS metagenome assembly ODAI01 (sample SAMN02144231, study PRJEB22623) | gut metagenome | biome: sheep rumen | host: Ovis aries | place: New Zealand | reverse complement strand
TTCCCTTCTTGCGGGCGTTTTTTGTAGTCACAACAATTACGCCGTTGGCGGCGCGCGCACCATAGATGGCGGTGGCGGCAGCATCCTTCAGCACGTTGATGGTCTCGATGTCGTAGATATTCAGGTCGGTCAGCTTACCTTCCATGGGCAGACCATCGACAACGAGCAGCGGAGAGGTCTCTGCGTAGAGCGAGCTGGTACCACGGATTTTCAACTCACCTCCGTAGGTTGACAGACCGGCGATACGGCCTTCCAGGTTGCTGACGATGTTGCTGGTATAACGGTCTTGCAGGGCCTCGGCTGTGATGGTAGCTGTGGCACCCGTCATGTTTTTCTTAGAGATAGTCTGATAACCCGTCACGACAACCTCGTCGAGCGAGGCGCTGCTGGTCATCGTCACATCCTGGGTGGCGTGGCCGTTGCCTGCCTTCAGGTGAACAATAGCGTTTTCCATACCTACGAAGGTGAACTTCAGGTTGCAGGCGTTGGCGGGCACCTTCAGGGTGTAGAAGCCGTTGCCGTCGGTGATGGTGCACACCTTCGAGTCGTCGATGCAGATGCTCACGCCGGGCAGCGTCTCACCCATGTCGTCTCTCACCACTCCCGTCACGGTGCGGGTGCGTGCTCCCGAGAGTTTGCGTGTCACGGTTACGATGCTTCCCTCCAGGTCGTAGGTGCAGTTGATGCGGTTCATTACATCGTTGAGCACCTGGCGCACAGGCTTGTTCTGTGCCTTTACCGTCACCTTGGGGAAGGTTTTGGCCAGCTCGGCGCTGTAGATGAAGTTCAGGCCTGTTTGTTTCTTCACTTCTGCAAAGAATTGCTTCACAGTCACTTGCGTCATGTCGAGCGTCACGGTCTTGTCCTTTACCGACTGTGCCGACACTGAGAGTGTCAGCAGCGTCATGAGCAGAAGGACGACCATTCGTCTTGTTGCTTTGATTCTTTTCATGCTCTCTGTTTTTAAGTTAATATTAAGGTGTATTTGTTGTTTACTCACTGATGATAATCTCCTTGCCGCGTACCTCGATACGGAGGCCCGTCACCTTGTGGATGGCCTTCATCGTGGGGAGAATCGACTCGTATTTATCTATCTCGCCCGTGAAGCGCATCTCGCGGATAGCGTCGTCGTTGAACTCTACGCGCTTGTTGTACCAGTGGCCCAGCACGCGCATCAGCTGCTCGAGCGTACAGTCGTCGAACACGAAGGTGCCAGTGTTCCAGGCGATGTATGGCATGATGTCTACCTGACTGATCATCGGCTCAGCCTCGCCGGGCTGAAGGATGGCCATGTCGTTGGGACGCATCATGCTCTCGGTGCCGCCGCGCGGGGTGATGCCGATACTGCCGTTGACGAGCACGACGCGGGTTGCCCCGATCTCGTCGCGCGTGTTGATGTTAAACTCGGTGCCATATTGGCGCACGTCGCCGTTGGGCGTATGCACGATGAAGGGGCGGCTCTTGTCTTTAGCCACGAAGAAGTAGGCCTCGCCCTGCAGCTCCACCTCGCGTGTGTCGCCGCTGAAGTGGATGGGGTAGGTGAGTTGGGTGCCATAATTAAGATGTACGCGCGTACCATCTTCTAATGTCATCCAGAACTCTGAGTCGTGATGGGTGGTGACGGTGCGGTCCTGGCTGGCGGTTGTTGAATGGTGGGTGTTGACGGCTTGCGCTTTGGCGATGCCCTCTTCGCTGCTCACACTGACGGGCTGGCCGTCGATGGTCACTACGGCCTGGTTCTTGCCCGATTGCTCTGCCCGCTGGATGGCTGCCATTACCTCGCCGGAGAGCTTGGGCCGCTCCACGCGGCTGTTGAACCACATGGCGGTGCCCACAAGAATGCAGAGGAAGACGGCTGCTATGCGCAGCATGCGCTTGATGCGGTGCACTTTGGCCTTTGGTTTTTGTGTCGCGGCCTCAGAGCCTTGCCCGTTGCCTTTCGCTGGTTGTGACGGGTTGTGACGGGTGCTTTGCGCCTGTATGCGTTGGTTGATGCTGTCCAGCATTTGCTGTTTCAGCGCCTCGGGGATAGCAGCCGTCTCGCTGGTTTCCATCCACAGCTGGCCCAGATGGCTGCGCAGCTCTTGGTCGCTCATCGTGTCGACTTGCTGGCGCAGAGCATCCAGCTCCTCGCCGTTCAGTCGTCCTTGCATATATTTCCTTAGAAGTGTCTTCAATGTGTGCATTATTATTCTTGTTTTTATAGTAATACTGATTTGAGCGCGATTTGTAACCATCGTTTTCCATTTTTTTTCAAAAAAGATAAAATTTTTTCTTTTCGGGCAAAAAAAAGAGCCGCATCTCACTCGAAATGCGGCTTCGCTTTCTTACATGCACGAGCTGACGCCCAGTGTGGTGGCTATGGCGGTGATGACGCTCACGATGACTTGAAGAATCAGTTTCCAGGTTTCTTTATTCATAGTGAAAAGTTAATAGTTAATAGTTAACAGTTAAGAACCCCTCTCCGGCTCCCCCGAGGGGGAGAGTAGGGCTGACGCCGGTTCCCAGGTTATACGCTTCGCGTAGAAATCTTAGAATAACCGCTGACGCGGGAAATCATTTAATCCCTTTTCCGGGATTTCCAGCCGAAGGCTGCTATTTCAGAGATTTCTAGCCCGAAGGGCTTTTCCTATCCACTCATGCCTGCCGGCTTGAGCACTCCAGCTTGAGAGGGAACAGTTAACAGCTTCGAGCTAGAGGGGCCCACTCTATTCACTCTTCACTGTTAACTGTTAACTGGTCCTTACGGCTCTCCTTACGGTTCCGTCGGCTCCGTAGTCGGCTCGTCGGTCGAGACCTTGTACTCGCCATAGTGGCGTACGTTCACCTTCTGCTTGAGCAGCTGGGGCTTGTACTGGCCGGTGGCGCGTGCGCGGAGCTTGTAGGCCTTGATGTTCTCGGCGGCGTTGAACTCCTTCACGGTCTCGGCGCCGGTCGACTTGAAGCCTACGGAGAAGATGGCCAGGTCGGGAATCTTCACGGACACGCCCTGCAGGGTGAGCTCCTGGATGCACTCCACCATGTCGGTCAGCACTCCGTAGATGACGCCCTTCGAGAAGGGAGTGTCGTGGGCGGCCATGTGCTCGGCCAGGTCTTCAAGGTCGTACACCTGTCCGGCTGCGGGGCGTGCATACCAGGCGCCGGGATTGGCCGCATTGCGGCGGTTGTCTTGATACAGTTTGTAGTAAATCATGTTTACCTCCTTCGTTTAAGTAGTTCTACATAAAGTTAATTGTTCTCAGTTACAAAGGTACAAAAAATATTTGAATTGTGCAAGAAAAAAAAGGAAAAAAAGAGCCCCCTCCAACTCCCCCAAAGGGGGGAGGGAAGCCCCCTCCAACTCCCCCAAAGGGGGGAGGGTGCCTGCCGGCTTAAAGCCCCTTGCTAACTCATTCCGGCAGGCATAATTATGCATTATGCATTATTCATTATGAATTATCTAACGGGGCCTCTCCCGACTTCCCGGAACGCTCTCTGTAACTGCCGAGTTGCCCTCCAGCTTCAAAGGTAACCACCCCTCCCCTCATAGGGGAGGCTGGGTAGGGTCTTCCAGCTTCAAAGGTAACCACCCCTCCCCTCATAGGGGAGGCTGGGTAGGGTCTTTAGGCTGGGTAGGGTCTTCAAGTAGTACTCGCTGAAGTCCTTACACCCTGCGGGCAGCTGGTGGTGCTCGAGTGTGGGGAGCACCTGGCGCAGCTGGAGGAAGAGGCGTTCGCCGGGGGCGTCGCGGTCGGGGTACATGTGGAAGGAAATTGATAATTGACAATTGATCATTGACAACTGCTCCTTGTCCTCGCCCGAGAGCAGGGTGGCCGAGGGGATGGCGATGGCCTTGTGGCCGGCCGAGAGCATGGCCCAGCAGTCGGAGCATCCCTCGGTGATCCACAGCTCGTCGCCCGGGCGCAGGCGGTTGAGCACAGGCAGGTTGTAGATGCCGCACTCCGAGCCGCTGGGGAAGCGGAAGCGGGGCAGGGCACCGCGCACCAGGTTGCGGTTCTGAATGCCCACGAGCCGACACTCGCGGTCGTAGTAGGGTGTCTGCAGCCAGGGCACTCCTTGCCGGTCTTTCCATGACGTGAGCCGGCACCAGCGTACCACTCTTTCGTCTAATCGCCGTTCCTCGAAAAGGAACTTTCGGGCGGCATCGTTCAGCCAAGGATGCTCGAAGTAGCGGGCATAGCGCGTAGCGTCGAACGGAGCCCCCTGCTGACCTCCCCCGAAAGGGGAGAGGGGAGTGATTGTCGGTGTGACGTTCACCACATTGCTTCCCTCTGCCAGCCATCGGCAGGCGTCAAGGAAGTCTTTGCTGAGCAGTTTCATCGTCAAATCGATGGTGCCTCCGTGGGCTCCGCAGGCGAAGCAACGATAGGTGTTGCGTCGCACGGAGAACGACAGGCTGGCATGATGGTCGTCGTGGAAGGGGCAGAGCGCCTTGTGTCTTGTCACTTGCATTCCGAGTCGCTCGGCGACCCCCTCGATGGGGAGGTCGCGGAGCTTCTGAAGATCTAGTCTGTCTATCATTATGAATATGTTTTGCCCACAGATTTTCACAGGTTTTCACGGATTTTTCTCTAACCGGCAATTTTCAATTCTGAGGAAACCGGCAGGCTGATTATGCATTATGCATTATGAATTATGCATTATAAATTATGCATTATAAATTATGAATTATGAATTATGAGCGGTTAAGATAAGCCTCTGTCTTGGTGTAGAGCCCGGTCTGCTCATTCAAGGTTATTAATCCACGATGCACCCATACACGCAACTGTCGCTTGGTGCCGTCCTTAGATTTGCCATAGGTTTCACGAAGTACCTCCAACTGCTGTTCGCTGAACGTGTTGCCCTTGATGTCGTCAAGCATGTTGGCAGGTACGGCCTTTGAGGCTTCAGCCGTGCTTGTGTCGCCATCTTTCAACATGTCGCCCAGCACTTGGTACTTGCTCCACATATCGTGCCACACCAGCCACTCCACCACGTCGCCCATCGAGCGAGTCCAGGCCATGTTGTTGAGTGCCCACATACAGCAACCAGCCTTCCACGCTGATATCAGGCTTCTCTTACCCATATCCCAGAGACCGTCATTGTCTGTGAGGTCACCCAGTTCGGCCATGTCGTCGGCCAAACGCTCTATGAGCTTGTTCAGCGGACGGATGATATAGCGTCCCTTGCAATTGTCGAGGCGTGCCAAATACTCATCGAGCTGCTGGTAGAACTCTTCGCTGAACTTGCCGATGCGAGGAATCTTTCCGCTACGGTTGTCGCGTGGCTTATAGGAGAATACCATTCGGCCGAGCGTTCCGTCGAAAAGGTTGAACTTGAAGAACTGCCTAGCGCGGACAGGGGTTGTGCTCACGGTGAGGTTCGTTCTTAAAATCGCAGAGCCTGTGATACCGTCCACGGTGGCCCTTAATGCGTTGTACACATCTCTGTCCCACATGAGGCGCAGTATCTGCGTGACCTGCTTGTGAGAGCCGCAAAGGCTGTCGAGCTGCTCTATTTCCTTGAGGTCGATGTACGTGGTCAGTCCGCCATGCTCCTGGCAAGCCATCTGCGCTTTCAGGTAGCCGGGTTTCGAACAGTCGGCTGGCAGGAAGCGCAACAGCGGAAACACCTCTTCAGGACGATCCTTGGATTGCGAACGCTTCTTGTAGGTCTTCTGATACTGAAGGAATTTCCTCAGTTCCTCCGCATCCTCTTGACGGAAGTCGCGGTTACAGGCTTCCACCAGCAACCCAAATTGGCCCTTGTTGCCAGAGCTGTGGGCAATCAAAGCAGCCTGCTGTCCGCACATCTCGAACCATTGCCCGCTAGGATACTGAAATTCAGCTTGGCAAATTTTTGTGCTTAGTAAAGGAGAAAGCATAGGCATAAGTGGAGCATGCATATCGCGGCTAGTCTGCGAAAGCAGCAGTTTAAAACATTCCAATCCACTGCCAAGTTTTGGCATCTCGGGTGCAGTAGGTTTTGTTATTTCGTATTTCATATTGATAATCAATTATTTATGTTAAACAATTTAGGTCTAGCGTTTCACCGTTTCAGCGTTTCAGTGAGGTGCATGTGGGGTTTCATAACCATTCCTATATTATATAACTAATTAATAATTAGATAGTTATAAGAATATTTAATGAAACTGACACCCTCATTTATACCCTGAAACGCCTGAAACGCTGAAACGCCTGAAACACATATCAGAAGTCCACGTTGTCTATCAGGTCGAGGGCCTCACGTTTCAGCGTGGCCTTTACGTCCAGACCCTCGCGCTTGAAAACCTTCAGTGTCAGCTGGTAGGCACCGTCCTTCGTGGCCGAGAGTCTGCCGTGAGCCGCCTTGCGCAGCAGTGTAGAGTTTGCTCTTCTCCTAGGCTTACAGGCCACGTAGTCGTAGGCCCCGTTTTTTAGCTGTTGGAGTGACCCGTACGTGTGGCTGCCCACTTCCATGATAGGCGCCATCTCGTCGTCGGGCAGAAACTGGATGAGCGTCACCTTACGGTTCTCGTCGACCGTTACCACGGTCATACCCGAAATTGAAATAGTCTTCTCCATAGCCTTAACGATTTAGCAGTTTCACAACGTCGTTCACAACAATATCCTGATACACAGCTCCGTTCGCCTCGTGAACCTGGAATCGCAGCGATGCTGCCACCAGTTCACCCTCGTAGAACCTGCATTGAGCGAGATTGCCGAACATGGTACCAACGTACTCATTTCCGAACTTAGAACCACCAAACTCCCTGAGTCTGATCACACACTTGGCCAGTTGGCCTCCTTCTGCCTTCTGAGAGGCAACGTAGCTCACATCTCCCTGCGAGACTACGTGAAAGATGTTAGTCATCATCTTTTTTCAGTTTATAAATTAGTAAAAAGATGAGACGCGTCTCGATGCCATCCGCCCTTTTCAGTGCACCAGACTTCAAGCACCGCAACCCCGATTTTCGGAATTGCAATGCAAAGATAGAAAGAAGGTGTTGGAGATAAAAAGATAATATTGCCAGTAAGCCAAAAATCTTTTATCAGCAAATTATCAATTGATAATCAATAAGTTACTTCTCGTTGCTAGAAATGTATTTTTTAATGATGGCTTTCACCCGTGTGTGTTGTTCGCGAGTGAAAGCAGAGTTTGTCCCGCTGAAGTCTGCATGTTGGGTGATATATGAACGAAGGTTCTTTTTGCTCAATTGGTCATTGATGGACTTGTCCGTCACATTCGCCTCTGCCACGCTTTTGAACAATCCAATTACGTTGAGCACCATTTTCATGTTCATGTTCCATTCATTGCCCCTTGGGCTAATCTCTTTCAGCAACCACACCAATTCCGCGTCAAGGCAGATGTCATTCCAAATGGCAGGCCATTTGCTCCAATGCTCCTCAAATAGAGGTTGCAAACTCTGGGTCCGATTCATGACGTTTGCCACCATAGCCTTCACCTCGGTCTGGGCTACTTCGTCCATATCATCAAGCGAAGACTCTTCCATCATGGGGTCTTTAGGCGTGATGACCACCTTTTGGCCGTCATACCCTGTCTCACGCCCGAAGAAAAGGGCCATCAAACGTTGGAAATACCTGTCTTTTGAAAGAACATCCATGATGGCCATACACATTGGCTCGTTGTCAAACGGTTCGTCTTCGTGTCCTTTCTCCACGGCATTCATAAGCATCGTGAGCACGATGCACATGATTGTGGTAGCAGAGCATCGCGCCTGAATATCACCACGCTCCACATCGGCCTTGCCCTTCATAGAAAGCACTTTGCAATCAACCAGAAGTTCATTGTAGATGGGCGAAATCTCTTGCTCTCGAAAAGATAATTCAGAGCGTAGGCGCACTATCTGACGTACTGCCAAATACCAAAGCGTATCGCAGTCCATCTCGCCGTTGTCACGCTGGAGCATAGCCAAGATGGGCGACCATTGGCGATAAAGGTCGCTCTGCTTGTAGCGGTGACGTAAACTATGTTGTTCTTCAGTAGTAAGCAGTTTTACCATCAGGGTTCGATGCCGGTTTTCAGTTTCCGCTTCACCTCGTCAAGAGCGGAGCTTCCAAAGAGGTCGTTGTTCACGGCATCTTCTGTTACCTTTTGAATAATTGTATTGCTGACCGTTATGGCACGGTAGGAGTTTTCTCCTACGTGAATCGGAGTTTTCTTTGCCAAATTGGAATAGAGCGTCACGTCGCCTCCAGCCTCTTCCATAAACCATTTGATGGCCTCTTTCTGATAGGGGTCATTTTCATCAAGTCTTACCTTACCCTCAGGATTTATGAAATCCATATTAAGACGACTGTCAAAACTCTTCTGGGCTTGAGAGAACAAGCGGTCGAACACTTTCCTTAGCCTATCAAGATTGGGATAGGGCAGCTTAAAACAAATCCTGTAAAAACCTGTGGGATAAGCGCGAAGGTCGTTGGCATACTGCCAGAACTGACGGGAATCCTGTAAATGATCTAGCGATATGGTGAGACTGTAACGACGAAGCAGCTGATTGAATGTATATTGAAGAATAGCTGCCAGCGACTTCACATCACGAAAAGCGGTTTTCTTGTTCTCAATCAGCATACGCTGTATTCCAGGGCGGTTGTCTATCATCACGATACAGTTCTGATAGTCATCCACCTGTTTCTCCCGCAGATTAGCATCTACAATTGTCTGAGTCTTACGATTAGCCACACGCATGATAACAATATCATCCGTTGGCGGAATCAGATGGCGGTGGACATACTCCTTGGGGCCATGGCCATTGGTGAAGTGAATGACGTCGATGGACTTTCCTTTCTTAAAATCATTATTCAGTATATCGCCGAAAATCTTCTGCTTTTGGGGAAAAGCCTCGTCAGCCGGCATCAGCACGGTCTCCATGCCTTTAAGCTCGCCTTGACGCGCATGCTCCATAATCTTGTCAAACTGATAATTGAATATAGCGAATGTAGACATTTATCTGTATCTAACTTGGAGTTTATAACAATACTTAATTACACGACTAACTTTGCTGCTCTCGAACCATCCCGATAAAGTCTGAAAGGCACATGATGTTCTCATGAAATTCGGGCAGGAATAAAGCCTTATTGTCTTTGGGAATGACAAGCGTTAAATGCTCGTCTTTCATCTCTTGAAGCTGATTCCTCGAAACACCACGTTGCAGGGTAAACAGGTGCTTGTGCGGAATCCTGTCGGCCTCGTTAAGCACTTGGCGCCAGCGGTCTTTGCAAGTGGTCTTGGCTCCGAGCATCGTCAGCTTGTCAGAGGGGAACATAAAATTATGATAACTCTCACCATCGGGGAAAATGAAATCTGTTTTCTTCATAAATAATCACTATTCTATGCTGACAAATCGCTTGCCATCGCATCGCAATCGTCAACAAACACCGTTTTCCTGATGCCATCGCAATCGTCTTCCACCTCATAGTTTACCTCGATGTAGTGATTGCCCACCTTTGCGATGTTAACGAACTGGACTTCCGCGCTATGGACACGTCCGTCCTCATTGCAATACCAATATATCGTATCGCCTATTTTAAATTTTGGTGGATTTGTCATTTATTTATTAAAAATGCAATCCCGATGCCACTCGAGAAATTGCGGGTTAATATTATATTTTCTTGGTGTAATAAGTGTTGATTTTTCGATGGGGGCAAAGTATCTGGCATAATAACGTGTGCAGATAATGGCTAAGTATGGCTATCTGCGTCTCATAGGACGTAGTGCCATACACCTTCACCCCATCGTTGGTCGTAGCTTCGGGCAATTCGGAAAGATTTATATTTATTCTTTTCATGAATGCATTATCTTGTATTAGTCTGCAAAAATACAAAGAAATTCCGAGACCGCCACAAACGGATGTGGGAAATTTACTTAATAAAAATAATAAGTGGTGTTCTGATTTCCACTCTTTCTCCCTCTTCTTCTCCGCGGCCTGGGCTACAGCTCGAGGAATAGGAGCAGCAGGGGAGCGTAGGGCTCCATTTCGCGGCGGATGGTCTGCATGGCTGCCGAGAGCAGGTTGCGCACGGCCTGGTTGGTGATGCCCATTTGTTGCTCTATCTCGGCGTTTGAGAGATTCTGCTCTTTGCTCATCTCAAAGACTTGCCGTTGGCGCGGCGTGAGCTTCTGCTTGGCCTTTTCCAGGTGCTTGAGGAAATCTTCCAGGCTGAGGGTTTGCTCGGCCTCGTTGCGGGTGGCGAAGGATGAGGCGTAGTTAAAGTAGTCGGGCAAGAGCGGATGGCGCAGCTGCTGCCGGAAATGGTCGGCTATGCGGTGGTAGGCGATGGTGAAGAGGTAAGACTTGAACGACTTCCCGGGGTTGATGCCGGCGTGGCTTTCCCATACGCGGACGAAGGTGTCTTGTACTATCTCTTGCGTCATCGACTCCGACTTCACCAATCTAAGGACAAACTGATAGAGGTGAGCAACCCACTGGTCGTACAACTGCGTGAAGCTGTCGTACGACCCTGCATTCAATTGTTCTATCAGTCTGGCCTCTTCTTCCATCAGAATTGTATTTCGATGCAAAGTTAATCATTATTTGTTTAATTCATTAGTAAAATAATAAAAAAACAAATAAAAAAAAGGAAACAAGCCGTGGGGCCTGTTTCCTTTGTATTTGTAAGCGAATTGTCTGTCGTCAGAACTTAGCCATTTTGATGGCATCGATAGCGCACTCGTCGCCTTTGTTGCCCAGACGGCCTCCGCTGCGGTCCTTGGCCTGTTGCAGGTCATCGGTAGTGAGCAGCCCGTAGATGACGGGGATGGCGCTGGTGGCGTTGAGATGGGCGATGCCCTGTGTGACACCCTGACAGATGTAGTCGAAATGGGGAGTCTCGCCGCGAATCACGCTGCCCAGGATGATGATGGCGTCGTAGCCGTCGTTGAGGGTCATCTGATGGGCTCCGTAGATGAGCTCAAATGAGCCAGGAACGGTCTTCACATGGATGTTCTCGGGCAGGGCACCGTGCTTTTCCAAAGTGCCGACGGCACCATTGAGCAAAGCGCCGGTAATCTCGGGGTTCCATTCTGCTACGACGATACCGAAGCACATGTTGCTGGCATCGGGAATCTTATCGAACTCGTAATCTGACAGATTATGCAGGGCTGTAGCCATCGTTTAATAAATGGATAATTGACAATGGATAATGGTTAATTACTCGCTGACGCGCTCGATGTATTTGTCAATCTCCTGGCTGACAGCCGAGTTGACATACTTCTTCTTGATGTCCTGATAGATTTTCAGGGCCTCGGCCTTCTTGTTCTGGCTCTCGAGAATCTCTGCTGCCTGAATGAGGAAGGTGGGAGAGAGGCTGTTGTTAGCCTTGAGCGAAGACTTCGAGTCGGCCATATCGGCGGCTTTCTTCAGGGCGCTGACGGCCTTGTCGAGCTGGTTGGTGTGAGCATAAGCGTTGCCAAGGGCGCCTTGGGCTGCAGGGCTGATCATCTGGTCGTTAGAGCCGGAGAATCCCTCGAGATACTTCACGGCCTCGGCCCACTTGCCCAGGTTGGCATAGCAGAGACCGGCATAAAGATTGGCCAGATTGCCTGCGTCGGTGCTGCTGTAGTCGCTGGCTACCTTCACGAAACCGGGATAACCGGCACCGTCGCCATTGAGGGCTTTGTCAAACTGCTCAGCATCGAAATACTCCTGACCTTTGGCCAGTACGGTGCTTGCCTTGGCCTCACGGGGACCAGAGACATAATTCTTGTAGAGGTTAACGCCAGCAAAGAGGATGATCAATGCGGCTACTGCGATAAGGATGGCCTTCCTATAATTCATGAAGAAGGCTTCCTGCTTGTTGAGGGTCTCTTCAACGGGCTGACCCTGCTGCTTTACATTTTTGTTTGCCATTATTTTTGTTGATTTTGATGTTTCATTTGGGGCACAAAATTACAGAAATTCTCTCACATACTAAAATTTATTGCCGACTTTTTTCTTTTTTTGCCTATTTTGCACTAACTTTGCGTTCGAAAATGGCGAGGTCGGGCTTTGCAAAGCCCTTTGTGGGGACTTGCTGAAGCGCTTTGGACTTGGCTCCGGACACCAGATAGATGTAAAGATACACGGTCATCGGTCATGATATTAAAGAAGATTTCGATTATCAATTATAAGAACATTCAGTCGGCAACTCTCGAGTTGTCGCCCAAGATGAATTGCTTCATAGGGCACAACGGAGAGGGCAAGACGAATATGCTGGATGCTGTGTATTATCTCTCGTTTTGCCGCAGCGCCGGCAATCCCGTCGACTCGCAAGTGATTACCCACGGACAGGACTTCTTTATGCTGGAGGGCATCTATGAGAATGACATGGGTGACGACGAGACGGTGTATTGCGGGATGAAACGTGGCACCAAGAAACATTTCAAGCGCAACAAGAAAGAGTATAAGCGGCTGTCGGAGCATATAGGTCTGATTCCGCTGATTTATGTCTCGCCCTCCGACTCCATCATGATTGAAGGGGGCAGCGAGGAGCGCCGCAGATTGCTCGACGTAGTGATTTCGCAGTTCGACCATACTTATATTGAGGCGCTGAACCGTTATAACAAAGCCTTACAACAGCGCAACTCGCTGTTGAAGATGGATGAGGAACCAGACCCGATGCTGATGCAAATCTGGGAGGAGCAGATGGCTGCCGAGGGAGAGTCGATATACGAGAAGCGCAAGGCTTTTGTTGACGAACTGATACCTGTCTTTCAGGATATTTACCAGCGTGTGGCCGAGGACAAGGAACAGGTGTCGCTAAGCTATGTGTCTCATTGCCAGCGTGGTGCGCTGCTGGATGTGATTCAGCGCGACCGGCATAAAGACCGGGCCGTAGGCTATTCGCTCCATGGTGTGCATCGCGACGATTTGGAGATGCTGCTGGGCGGTTATCCCATGAAGAGAGAGGGCAGTCAGGGGCAGAATAAGACTTTTGTGCTGGCGTTGAAGTTAGCTCAGTTTGATTTCCTCAGGCGTACCAACAGCCAGACGACCCCGCTCTTGCTGCTCGACGATATTTTCGACAAGCTGGATGCCCGGCGCGTGGAACAGATTGTGAAGCTGGTGGCTGGCGATGATTTCGGACAGATTTTTATCACCGACACCAACCGGGCTCACCTCGACCGCATCTTGCAGCATGGCGATTTCGACTATCGCCTCTTTCACGTTGAGCAAGGGGAGATATCACGGATCGTATCGCATGAATAGCCTCATAGGTTGCACCCATACAGATAAGAAAAATGTTTAAACGCAGAGTTTTGTCATTAGACGATGTGGTCGGTCAGTTTCTTCGTCATGAAGGGCTGGAAACCCCGCTTCAGCAAAAGCGGCTGATAGACGCATGGGGGAAAGTGGCGGGAAACGTCGTGGAGAAATATACTGCTGAGAAATTCATCAGGAATCAGACGCTTTTCGTGAAGATACAGAATCCGGCCTTGCGCTCCGACCTCTCGATGATGCGCTCGGAACTGGTGAGAAAACTGAATGCCGAGGTGGGCAGCATGCTGATTACAGACGTGAAGATTTATTGAGTTTTCTCCCTGCCTTTTGTCGCCCTAGATGACCTCATCCACCTTCATGTCGTTCTCATCAGCGGGAATGCCAGGCAGTTTTTGGAATGGAAAACACACACCTATTTTATAAGCTTGTGGAATCTTAGGAAGAAAGCGGTCGTAGTAGCCTTTACCACGTCCCAGACGGTTGCCCCGCATGTCGAAACTCATGCCAGGAACGACTGCTACGTCAATCTCTTTGAAGGCGGTGAAAGGTTTCCCTACTGGTTCCATTATGTCGAAGAAACCTCCCAGCAAATCTTTTGCTCCTTCGTAATGGCGGATTTCCATCTCTGTGTCGCTGATGACGGCTGGCAGGAGTACGGTCTTGCCGGCAGCCACCAGTTCGTCGATGACCTCGTGGGTATTCACCTCGTCGGAAAGCGAATAATACATCAGGATGGTTTTTGCTGACTTGACGCGAGGGTGAACCATCAGTTTCTTCATAATGGGGAGCGACAGTTCGACGAGTTGTTGGCTCGTGAACTGTTGCTTCTGCAGGCGGATGTATTTCCGAAGGTCTTTTTTGTTCATGGCTCGATGTGCTGAAGGTTAGCTGACGGCTATGAGGTTCGGGTGAACAAGTGGCAGATGCTCATAGGGCATCTTGCTGTTCATAGCCACTTTCTTGTTGTCTTCTGCCTTTGGCTCGGGCTTCTTGGGGAAGGCCTCGTTGTTCTTAAACACCTTCATCGTGGCTTTGATCACAGGGTCGTCAATATTGAGATACTGGTTCCATGCGCTCTCGTCCAACATGTTGTAGATGATACGGCTGTTAATGTAGCGCTCTAGCAGCTTGTGCGACTTCATGATCATCAGGTTGCGACGCTTCAAGCCGCGCTGGTCGGCATAGGTGGCAAACTTATCGACCGTATTCTGCTTCACAAGATAATCTGAAAGTTCCATCATCTCCTTGAAGTTGTTCAGCTTCAGCCGGTTATCGTCAGTATAGGTGAATGCGAATTGCAGGATGAGACCACTCATGCTGGCCTGTTTGTAGTAAGAGGTCATACCGAGGGTGTCTTCCGGCACAAAGATGTCGGGGGTGATACCACCACCTCCGTAGACGGTACGTCCGATACTGGTCTTATAGGCTGGCCCCGTGTGCTTGATGCTGTCCTGGCTGAAGAACTCGCCATGCTGGTATCTCGTGATGAGGTCCTGCTCGTAGTTCTTGTCACCTCCGGCAGCATAAGGCTTCTGGATGCAACGGCCAGCGGGTGTGTAGTAGCGGGCCACGGTAAGACGGATGAGCGAACCATCGGCAAAGGGCAACTGCTGCTGAACGAGTCCCTTGCCAAATGAGCGGCGGCCGATGATGGTGCCTCGGTCGTTATCTTGAATGGCTCCGGCAAAAATCTCAGAGGCTGAGGCTGAGCCCTCGTTGATGAGCACCACGAGCGGAATCTTCTGGTAGCTGCCTCGCCCGTCGCTGCGATAATCGTGGCGGGGCGATTTGCGGCCCTGTGTATAGACGATAAGGCGGTCTTTGGGTAGGAATTCGTTCACCATCTGTACAGCCGACTGCAGATAGCCTCCTGTGTTGTCGCGCAAGTCGATGACCAGGTTGGAGAATCCTTCTTGCGACAGCTTGGCCAGGGAGATGAGCAGATCGGAGTAGGTGGTTTCACCAAAGCTCTTGATGCGGATGTAGCCTGTGTTCTCGTCGAGCATATATGTGGCGCTGATGCTCTTGACGGGAATGTCGCCTCGAGTGACAGTAAAGTATTGCACCTTGTTCGACCCATAGCGCAGAACACCCAGTTTCACCTTCGTATCTTTCGGGCCTTTCAGCCGGTGCATGGCCTCTTCGTTGGTGACTATCTTTCCCACAAACGGCTTGTCATCGACGCTCACAATCTTATCGCCAGCCACTAGTCCGGCACGCTCGGCGGGACCGTTGCTGATGACGTTCTGCACGTGGATGGTATCCTCGCGGATGGTAAACTCTATACCCACTCCCGAGAACGAGCCCTTCAGGTCGTCGGTGGCAATTTGTACATCCTTAGCGTTGATATAGACCGAATGGGGGTCGAGCTCTGCCAGTATTAAAGGGATGGCCTTGTCGACCAAAGAGTCGATGTCAACCTTGTCGACATACTGGTCGTCTACGATGTGCAGAATGTTGTTCAACCTGTTACTTCCGCTATTGATGATATTCAGTCGGTTGCCGGAAAAATGGTTGGTATAGAATGTTCCGATGATGATTCCTATCACGACACAGAGTGCCATGATGATGGGTAGATACCGGTTAGATTTGTTTTGGGCCATTATGCTATGATTTGACTATTTGATATATGTAACTATGATAGTGTCGGATTGTGGGGTGGGCGAAGGCTATTTGCACTCCATATAAACCACCTCGATGCCAGCTCTTTTCAGCAGGTCGATGCCGTCGGTCAGTCGGTATTTCTCACCATAGACCACACGCTTGATACCGGCTTGGATGATGAGCTTGGCACATTCTATGCAAGGCGAGGCCGTGACATAGAGCGTAGAGCCGTCGCTATTGTTGGAGCTGCGGGCGAGTTTGGTGATGGCATTGGCTTCGGCGTGAAGTACATAGGGCTTGGTAACGTTTTTCTCGTCCTCACATACATTCTCAAATCCGCTAGGAGTACCGTTATAGCCGTCGCTAATGATCATTTTGTCTTTCACCACGAGGGCGCCCACCTGCCGTCTCTGGCAGTAGCTGTTTTCTGCCCATATTTGCGCCATGCGCAAGTAGCGCTGGTCAAGCTTTCTTTGTTTGTCGTTTAATTCCATTTCTCTTCAGTAATGCGTCAATAGTTGGTTCGCCGCCACGGAAACGCTTGTAGAGCGCCATCGGGTGTTCTGTGCCGCCCTTGCTCAAGATGCAATCGCGGAAGCGTTGGGCGGTCTGTTGGTTGAAGATGCCCTCCTTCTTGAATACAGAGAAGGCGTCTGCATCGAGCACCTCTGCCCATTTGTAGCTGTAGTAGCCGGCGGCATAGCCTCCAGCCATGATATGAGAGAACTGTACCGTCATGCATGTATCGGGCAGTTGGCGTGTGACCATTGCTTTTCTCCAAGCATTCTTCTCGAAGGGTATAATATCATCGTTGAACTCGTCTTTCTTGGTGTAGTAGGCCATATCCAGCAGTCCAAAACTGACTTGTCGGAGGCAGCCATAGGCGGCCATGAAGTTGCGACTTTTCCTGATGCGGTCGATCAGCTCGTCGGGCAGAGGCTCACCTGTCTGATAGTGGAACGCAAATGTGCGAAGGAACTCTTTTTCGATAGAGTAATTCTCCATAAACTGCGAAGGCAACTCCACGAAATCCCACCACACATTCGTCCCGCTCAGACTCTCAAAGCGTGTGTTGGCAAACATGCCATGCAACGAGTGGCCGAATTCATGCAAGAAAGTCTCCACCTCTCCCAAGGTCAGCAGCGCAGGCTTATCGGCGGTGGGCTTGGTGAGATTCATGACGACACTCACATGTGGGCGCACATTCTCACCCTTTCGGCTGATGTACTGGCCTTGATACTCAGTCATCCAGGCACCACCTTGCTTGCCTTTGCGAGGATGGAAGTCGGCATAGAAGACAGCCAGGTAAGTTCCATCTTTGTCGAACACCTCATAAGCTTTCACGTCGGGATGATACACAGGAATCTCCTTGTTCTCCTTGAATGTGATGCCATAGAGGCGATGGGCAAGTCCGAACACACCGTTGATGACACGGCTCAGTTCGAAGTAGGGACGGAGCATCTCAGAGTCGATGTTGTATTTCTTCAGTTGCAACTTATGCGAATAGTAGGCAAAATCCCACGGCTGCATGCCTTCCGTACTCTCGCAGTCCTGATGTTTACCTTCCACATTTTTGCCGTACCGATGCTTTCCTTCCGCTTTCTCAAACATCTTCTCTAGTGCCTCCACCTCTTTCTCGGCAGTAGGTTTAGAGGCGTCAATCAGTTGGTCGAGCAGCCTGTATACATTACGGACATTGGTGGCCATGCGATGCTTGAGCACGTAGTCGGCATAGGTTCTGAATCCTAGCAACTGTGCTATCTCACGGCGCAGGTTAATGAGCCTTTTGCAAATCTCGAGGTTGTTCTCAGCGTTATCGTGAATGCACACCTGGTTCTTCTCCATATACATCTGCCTGCGCAACTCACGCTGGGTGCTATAAGTCATGAATGGTCCGTAGCTGGGTTGGTCGAGCGTGAATACCCATCCTTCCATTTCGCGTTCCTTGGCGTTCTGGGCAGCAGCCTCCCGGGCGGTTTCTGGCAGTCCGTCGAGTTGTTTTTCATCGGTAATGTGCAGGATGAATGCCTTGTTCTCTTTTAGCAGGTTCTGGGAGAATTGTAGCGAGAGCATCGAAGCTTCTTCAGTCAGTTGGCGCAGTTTTTCCTTACCCGCCTCGTCGAGCAAAGCACCGCTACGCACAAAACCATCGTAGCAGTTGTCCAGCAGCATTTTCTCCTCAGGCGTCAGACGGCGATGGTGCAGGTGAACGGCCTTGATGCGCTCAAACAGCCGTTTGTTCAGCCTCACATCGTTGGCGTGCTGGGTCAGGATGGGCTGCATCTTCTGTGCCAACGCGTCCATCTCATCGTTAGTCTCAGCACTTAGCAGGTTGAAAAAAACTGTCGATACCCGGTCCAGTAGGTCGTAATAGCCCTCCCGGTCGTCATCTTTGTTGATGATGGTGTTATCGAAAGTCGGCTTTGCAGGGTTGTTGATGGTTTTCTCTATCTGCTCGTTGTCTCGGCGAATACCCTCCATGAAAGCCTCCTCGAAGTCTTCCATGCTGATACGGTCGAATGGCGCCGTGTCGTGCGGCGTGTTGTAGGGCTCAAAAAACGGATTCTTTCTCTGTGCTTCCTCCGCTATCTTCTCATTCATGTCTGTAATGTCAAATTTTTAACGCACAAAGATACATTAAATAATGTAATCCGCTTTCGTTGTCCCATTATTTTTAACGAAATTTATTCTACGAAGTCTGTATTTTTCATGTGCTACTCGTTATTTGCGTAGATTGTGCGGTTTTCTCTTTCAATTATCGAGTAGTGTGAGGTTTATTGGAGTTTCTCCATTGCAGGTATGCGTATGATGCCTCGGGTGATTTGAATAAGGCCTTCCTCATGCATCCGGTTCAGCTCTCGCGAGACGTTCAGGCGGCTTTCGCCAATTTCGCGAGCCAACGTTTCCATCTTGATGTTCAGAGTCTTGCTGCCAACAGGATGCAGGCAATGCGATTGGAAGAACCGGATGATTTTCGCATGAATGGTTTTGGGAATGGGATGCCAGGGAAGGCGCGAGATGCGCTGTCCCTGTGTGCTGATGATGTTCAGGAGGTTCAGGCGAAAAATCTCGTATTGCTCAGATAGCCTCAGAATCTCGCTTTTGCTGAGTTTGATGAGGTGGCATGCGGTCGCTGCTGTGACCGTGATGCTATAGCGCTGTGTGAGGCCGAAAATGCGCTCGGGCTGGATGACCGTTGGGGAGTCGATGACCTCAGAGAAACTATAACTGTAGTCGTCGGCATGACTCATGATGTTGATTTGGCCGCTGGTGAGAATGTAGATACTATCGCAGACATCTCCCTCGCCAACTACGGTTTTGTTGCGTCCCACTTTTACAAAACCAAACCTCGTGTGAGCCACGACCTCAGCAATGTCGTTACGGCTCATTCCTAGAAATAGAGGGAGCGCCAAGAGGGTTGTATGGAGGTGAATGTCAGGCATCTTTCAAGAGCAAAGGTCACTTGTTGAGCTTCAAGTTGGGTGATGACCAGACGGCATAGTTGCCCTTTTTGTCAGTATAAATGAGATATGCCATCAACTCAGGATGCTTGTCGAGAATAGCTCTTGCCCCGTCAAGGCCGAGCACCATGAACGAGGTGGCATAGGCATCGGCTGTGGCGCAGTTGTTGGCTAAGACGGTGGCAGACAGAATGTTGTGTTGAACGGGATATCCCGTCTTGGGGTCGATGGTATGAGCATATTTCTTGCCACCCTTATAATAAAAATTACGGTAGTTGCCGCTGGTGGCCATAGCCCGATCGGTAACGTTGAGCACAGTTTGCAACTCGTTGCTCACGCTGAGTGTGTCGTCGGTAGGTTTAGTGACGCCAATGCGCCAGGGTACGCGTTTCTCGCTAATACCGCTTGTCACCACCTCGCCGCCAATCTCAACCATGAAATTCTTAATGCCTTTAGCGCGTAGGAGCCTGGCCACCACATCGCTGCCATAACCTTTTGCAATGGCCGAACAATCAAGTTGGGCCATGGTCATCGTCTTGCCTAAGTTGGTGGCGATGTAGTGTTTCTTCTTGTCGAGGTAAATCTTCTTATAGCCAATCAGAAGGCGCAGACTGTCAATCTGTTGTGGAGTGGGAGTGAAGCCTTGCTTGAAGCCGAACCCCCATGCGTTGACCAGCGGAGCCACGGTGATGTCGAACGCTCCTTCGGTCTCTTTCGAGATGTTGAGTGCGAGGCTGACCACTTCTTCAAACATGCGCCCCTCCTCAGTCTGCGGAATGCTGGTAGAGCCTTGGTTGACTTTTGAGATGACCGACTTTTCGTTAAACATCGAGAGAGCCATGTCCACCTTCTTGAGCTCCGTCTCAATCTCCTGCTTCAGGTTCTTGTCGTTCTGGTAGGTGATGTTATAAACGGTGCCGAAGACAAACCCGTTGTCTTTCTGATAGGGAGTGTTCTGTTGTTGACGGATGATGAGCACGGTGCCCACAATGAGGAACAACAGGAAGATGAGTTGCAGGTATCGTTTTTTCATGGTCTATTCTTTCGTGGTTGTTAAATGTCGATAATGATGTTGAAGGTGCCTCCCAGCCGTGTACTGCCCGTCTTACCAAAGCCGGGAACATACCAGCAGTTACCATATTCGCTTTTGCCGTATGCCAGACGCTTCTTGTAACGTCCGCTCCAGCCCAGATGTACGGGTCCCCATATGGTAGCGTCGACACCAAACACAATTTCAGCCCAATGATAATAGCAGCTGACATCCTTAGCCTGAAAGTCGGCATGCTGACCCCAGATGGGGTCATCCAAACCAGGGTGGGAAAACTCGTATTTGAAGTTGGTGTAAGCATAGCGCACCCCTCCGTAGAGGCGATAGCTGTCGTGCTTGTTCTTCATGAGGTTCAGGTCTAGTCCGATGCGGCCATACGGAGCACTCGTCTTGTAGGTGATGCGTGTGACATCGTCGCTATGATCGGCCTTGCCATACCCCAGCTCAACGACGGGGAAGTATTTGTCTTTCAGATTGATGCGCAAAGCCGCCTCGAAATGCCCATTATCACTAATGCCCAGCATGAGCGGGCCAATCAAGTCGGCTGATACGGCAAATCCTTTCAGGAAAGCCGTAGAGTCGGGCATTTCCGGAACCACCTTGACAGGTTTCTGAGCATTGGCTGCCATTGGCAGCAAACAACTAATTGCTAGAACGAAGGTGTATGTGTAGATTCGCCTGATAAGAGTCATAGGTTACATTTTTATTTCTGATAGTGACAGAGTCGATGGTATGGTGGGTGGTGTTGACTCCGGTGATGGTGTGGAAGAAAGAGGGGTTGCAGTCGACAGACTCGAAATGCGGCCGGCTTTCTTTCTTGATTCTGACGGTGTCGATGTAGTGGTAGTTGCTGCCCGTAATCTCGAAGTAGTAGACGTCTTCGTCCTGGGTGTAACTCATGGGGATGCTGAAGGTGGCTCTCCCCGTAAACTGATTCAGCACGACCGAGTCTTCCATCTCGTGCCGGTCTGTGGAGACATTAATCACTTCGCTCACCTTGACCGAGTCGCCCACAGAGTTCATGAACCTGAAGACGACATACACCCGGTTGTTGAGCGGACAGTCAATCTGCGAACAAGATGAGAGAAAACAATAGATGGGCAAAGCGGCCAGAAGGAAGAGAAGCAGCCGCCTTCTTGCCCTGGTCAGCCTGTCAGTCTGTTTTGTTTTTCTCATGGGGATGATGATTCTACTATCTGTTCTTGCCATTAAATCACTTTCTCTATCTGGTAGTCGTTGCGGTTGCCTGCCGAGCGGCTAATCAGGTCGCCAATGAATCCTGCCAGGAACAACTGGGTGCCTATGAGCATGGTGGTGAGCGAGATATAGAACCAAGGCGAGCTGGTGATGAGACGCTGAGGAATGCCATTGGCCAAGCAATACAGCTTATCGGCTCCGATGATGATAACGGCCAGGAAACCGATGAAGAACATGATGGTGCCCAGGAAACCAAACACGTGCATGGGCTTCTTTCCAAAAGTACCCAGGAACCACAATGTGATGAGGTCGAGATAGCCGTTCACGAAGCGGTTCAAGCCCATGAATTTAGACGAGCCATATTTGCGTGCCTGATGATGAACCACCTTCTCGCCAATCTTGTC
>ODAI012539237.1_pt1 | contig 21895 bp, 18 predicted proteins | sample 1539321 | NCBI WGS metagenome assembly ODAI01 (sample SAMN02144231, study PRJEB22623) | gut metagenome | biome: sheep rumen | host: Ovis aries | place: New Zealand | reverse complement strand
GTCAGCGTAACATTGAATACAAAGGATACATCTTCCGCGGCAGCTTCGCTCTCTTCTGTCACCTGTTTGATGATATCCAGCTCCCCGTATTCCAGGGTGTTTGTCACTTTCAGGTGATTGGAACCTTCCGTCGTCGGCCATATCCAGTCCTGATTGTCCACATAATCCGGGTCATCCCCGTCCTTTTTGGAATAGACGGGATCGAATACTTCCATATTCGGATGCTCTCCGGTGCTGTCTTTGTAGCCGACTTCTTCGATCGTTCCTCTGTCTGCCGCGAGCACACTGCCGTAACGGTTGCCGTTATTCTGAATGTCAACCCCGCTGTGGAAGCCCCACGCGGCATTGTTGTAACAGCCCCAGTGACAGGAGATATGCGGATTCGCCACCGGGTAACGGAAGGAACCCGTTCCCACGCCCGGGATGATCATCGTTCCGTATTCCACCACTTCCTGAACCGGTTCCAGCGTGATCTCTTCCTTGGTCACTTCCTGCTTGTCCAACAGTCCGTTGATATAGACTTCGGAATAGTAGACGTTCTTGGAACCGTCCTTTTCCTCGACGACGATATTGTTGATGCCCTCCCGGACTTCCGGGTTGGCACGGTAGATCGTATTGCCCGCGTAGACCGCTTCCTTGGCAATCCGCTCCTTGGTGACGATGACATTGATCGGGGACTGGAAGAATGTGACATTCAGCTTGGTCCCTGTAGTTAACAGCTGCGTCGGACTCTTCAGAACGTCCGCGTTTAATGTGATCAATTGCTGCGCCGTCAGGCCGTATTTGGAGGCGACCCATTCCACCGTATCGAATTCCTCGGTGGTATAGGTTTCCAGATTGGTACCGTAACCGTAGGAGAAGAAATACAGGATCTCCTGAACCGTGTTGCGGATATCTTCAATCGGGGCGTAGGCCCGCGTGACCGTATACTGCTCGGCCACCTGAATGCCGACGATCCGCTCCCCGTAGGTTGTCAGTTCCGGCGGGAGCTGGTTCACCTGAATCAGATCCAGCGATTCCTTATCCACATAGTTGAGAAGGTACTGGTCCTTGGCCGTTTCAAAGTCTTCCATGTTTTTGACGTAGACGACCACGTTGTTGGAGAACTCCACCCGGTTTACCTCCAGGGCAAACAGCTTGTTCTTCCGCAGGTATTCAATGATCTCCTCATCCTTGTTTTCATAGTAAAAGTAACTGCTCTCTTCCGTAAAGTAGACGCTTGGCGATAAGGCCAGAGAGCTGTTGGGATAATCTGTTTGATATTCGCTGACATAGATATTGTTTAAGGCATTTTTCAGGATGGAGCGGTCGTTAAAGACCCCGATCAGTTTCCCCTTGTCATACAGTTTCGCAACCTTATGACCGAAGAAGGTCTGGTCGGTGATTTCCTGCGGCACGATGCTTTCCTCCAGTTTCACATCCGAATTGACCGCCAGGTAGCGGTAGCGGATGGTGGAAAAGAGCAGGGTGCATGCGACTGCCAGCACTCCGCAGACAATAATGATCAAAGTATTATTGTTCTTGGACTTCACTCTTTCACTTCCTATTCTTCACTCTGATAGCCGTCGTAGTCATAGAACGCGTTGATGGAACGGTTGTAGGCCAGCTTGATGGTACCCGTGGCACCGTTTCTGTGTTTGGCGATAATGACTTCCATTTCTTCAATGCCGTCACTGTCTTCCGAACGTTCGTATTTCTCTTCCTGGCTGCTGTCTTTTTCCTTGGTATATTCGTAGTAGCTGTCACGGTAAAGGAACAGTACCATATCGGCGTCCTGCTCCAGAGCACCGGATTCTCTTAAGTCCGATAACATCGGCCGCTTGTTGGAGGAACGGGATTCCACCGAACGGGACAGCTGGCTTAAGGCAATGACCGGCACCTGCAGTTCCCTGGCAATTCCCTTTAAGGCACGGGAAATGTCGGAAACTTCCTGCTGACGGGAATCGCTGCCGCGGCTGTTGCCGCTGCTCATTAACTGAATGTAGTCAATGACGATGGCGCCAAGTCCCTTTTCTGACTGCAGTCTTCTACAGCTGGAAGCCACGGCTCCGACCGTAACGGCATCGGAGTTGTCGTTGAAGTACAGCGGCAGATTCCGCAGTTCCTCTTTCGCTTCCAGAAGGCTGTTCATATCGTTGGATGTGATACCGAAGCCGCTTCTGAGCTTGTTGCCGTCGAGTCCGCTCTTGGAGGACAGCATACGCTTGATCAAAGCGGAGGAGTCCATTTCCAGAGAGAAGATGGCAACCGGCAGGTTGTTCTGCTCGGCCATATTCATGGCCAGATTCAGCGCAAAGGCTGTTTTCCCCATGGAAGGACGGGCTGCCAGAATGATCAGGTCGCCCTTCTGGAAACCGTTGGTAACACGGTCCAGCTGCTTGAAGTCGGTCTTCATGCCCGTGACCGGAGTCCGGTTGGCAGACATCTTCTGAATGAGTTCCACCGTCTCGTCGACGACTTCCTTCGCACTGACGAAGGCCGTGCTCCGGCGGGAACGGGTGACCTTTAACAGGGATTTCTCCGCGCGGTCCATGACGTCATCCATCTCGTACTGCGCGTCAAAACTGTCGGACTTGATCAGTTCGACCGTATCGATCAGTCGGCGGATCCTGGCTTTGTCCTGGATCAGCTCCACATAGTGCTTGGCATTGGAAGAGCTGCCGGCCATATCCACTAACTGAATCAGATAGTCTTCCCCCTCCATGGCGTTGGACAGATTCAGATCGCTGAGACGCGTCTTCAGCGTCTCCATTAAAACCGGCTTGTTCTCCTCGTAGAGCGACTGGATCGCCTGATAGATATTCCTGTTGGTGACGGAATAGAATTCTTCCGGCGTCAGCCCCTGTTCCACTGCGGTTTCAATCGCATCCGGGTACAGCAGCATGCTGCCTAAAAGAGCCGCTTCCGCCTCCACTGCCTGCGGCATTTGACGATTGCTCATCGGAAATCACCTCTTATTTTTCTTTCAGTTTGACATTTAACTGGGCGATAACACCCTTGAATAATTCCACTTTCACTTTATGCATACCGACTTCACGGAACGGTCCGTTGTCGATAAATTTCTTCTTGTCGACCGTGATGTTGTGCTTCTTCTGCAGTTCTTCGGTGATCTCCTTGGTGGAGACGGAACCGAAGGTGCGGCCTTCCTTGCCGACCTTGACCGCAAATTCCAGCGTCAGCTGCTCGACGACTTTCTTGAGTTCTTCCGCTTCCTTCTTGGCGGCATCGTAGGCTTTCTGATCTTCCTCTTTCTGCTTTTTCAGATCGCTTAAGCCTTTTTCATTGGCAATGACTGCCAGTCCGTTTTTGATCAGGAAATTCCGGGCGTAGCCGTCCGCGACTTCCTTCACTTCTCCCTTTTTTCCGACGTTCTTCACATCATTCAGCAGGATTACTTTCATTTTGGGCCTCCTTTTCTTCGAAATAGAGTTTGATATTGTCCAGGAGTTCCTTCTTGATGCTCTCTACCGTAACATTGCTGCGCTGCAGGCCGGCCTGGGAGAAATGTCCCCCGCCGTGCATCTTTTCTAGAATCAGCTGGACGTTAATATTGCCGATACTTCTTGCGCTCATGGCAACCGTATCATCATTTAAGTTGGAGATAACAAAGGACGCTTCGACATCCTGAATGCCCAGTAAGCTGTTGGCCACCTGGGAGATCAGGGCACGGGTGAGCTTCCTTTCCCCGTCGTAGGTTGCGATGACGATTCCGTTCGGATAACGTTCCGCATTCTTCAGAACGTTGGTCTTGATTTCAAATTCGTCGAAGTCTTCCTTCAGGAAATCAAACGATTCCTGCGGATCGGCTCCGAGTTTCTTCAGTTCGGCCGCCGCCTCAAAGGTACGGCTGCCCGTACGGGCCTTAAAGCCCGTGGTATCCACATAGATCCCGGTATAAAGGATGGTGGCTTCCTCTTCGGAGATATCCACCCGGCTCAGCTGATACGGCAAGAGTTCCGTTACCAGTTCCGAGACGCTCGAGGCGCTTGCTTCGAGGTAGACCATTAACGGGACGAACTCGAAGTCGCCTTTTCTGCGGTGGTGGTCAATGACGACCACGCGCTTGGCTTCGGCCACGATCTGCGCCGCATTGCACTGCTGTAAGTCGTGATGGTCCACCATGATGACCAGGGTCTTCTTTTCCAGTAAGCGCAGCGCCTGCTCTTCCGTCACGAAGTCATGACGGTGCACCAGTTTGTCGTTGTACTTGCGCATGGCCAAAGAAAGCTTATGTTCCAGATCGTCCGGATCGGTGACGATGCAGACCGGCTTGCGGTAGGTCGCCACGATACGGCTGACGGCCAAAGCGGAAGCCATGCAGTCGAAATCCGCTTCCTTGTGTCCGACGATAATGACGTTTCTTGACTGCTGAATGAGCTCGCGCAGTGTCTGCGAAATGACGCGGACTCTGACCTTGGAGCGTTTCTCCTTCGCTTCGGAGTTACCGCCGATATAGCGGACGTCTTCTCCGAACTTCTTGACGGCGATCTGGTCGCCGCCTCGGCTCTGTGCCAGTTCCATTACGTCGTTTAACATGGAATCCAGTCTCCGGTAATCCGCCGTTCCGCGGGCAAAGGCCATGGAAAGCGTGATCGGGATCGGATATTCCGCGGAAGCCCGGCGGACTTCCTGCATGATGGTGAAGTTCTCTTCCATCAGCTTGTTGAAGATCTCTTCGTTTAAGGCTAAGAGGAAGCGGTCGTTTTTCACACGCTTGATCAGCATGTTATGCTTCATGGCCCAGTCGATGATCGGCTGCTTGATCTCGGCATCGATGATGGAGATCCGCGTCTCTTCCTCATACTGCGTCGCTTCGTCATAGTTGTCCAGATGGATCAGTCCCAGGACCACCTTTTCGTTTTCATAGCTCTCTTCCAGTTTGTGCTTTTCCGTCACGTCGAGGAAGAAGAGAATCTGGGAATCCGACTTGCGGATGACCTGATAGAACTGTCCCTTTTCCTTGTATTCCACCAAGATCTCATCTTCCGTCCCCTGGAAGATGCGGTTGACTTCCGGCAGCCACTTGGTGACTTTCTCGCCGATGAAGTTGATGTTGCGGTCCAGGAAGAAATCGCTCATCCAGGTGATCTCAAAGTTGTCGTTATATGTCAGCATGCCGATGTTGCCGTGCTTGAAGGCCTCATTGGCATCCTTGCCCAGTACCTTATTTAATTCGATCAGTTTTTCCTTTCTGGCAGCGGCATTCCGCGTGATCAGAAAGAGCAGCAGGATGCTGAACACAGAGTAAAAGCCGATGGCCGGCAGATTCCAGTAGCCGTTGACTCCCATCAGAATCAAAACAATCAGTCCCAGAATCAGAAAACTGATAATTACGGTATTAAATCTTCTTTCACTGCTTCTGTCCATTGGCATACCTCTCAGTCAGCCGTTCCCTGTAATCGGTCACGACATCCAGAATACCGAACACCATCAAGAGGGTCGGCATCAAAAATACCAGAATCACAGCCGCCAGCGACAGCTGCTTTCTTCCGGAGATCCGTGCTAGCATTAAGACTTCCATATAGCCGAAGGCAATAAATGCGAACTGGCAGATAATGGAAAGTAAGGTCAGATAGGTATCCAGTGCCGGTGCCCACTTGAAGCGCGTATTGGCCACGGCCAAAACGATGATCGCCAGCATGAGCCAGCCCAGCCACTTCGGAATGCGGATCATCTGCATATCCTTTAGAGGAGCTACCGGTACCTTGAGTCGTTTTAAAAGAACATGGGCGAGAATGTGGACGATGACGGCTTCCAGAACCGCTGCCAGCATGATGGAGGCAATCGTGAACTCCTTCACCATCCCGTACATCCGGGAAACATCCATCTGCGGTACACTCTGCGCAATCGCATCGGCAATCATGCGGGTCTCTTCAAAGATGTCGATTCCGTACATGATCGGAATGATCACGGAAGTCAGGGCGTAGTTGACGATCGTTGTTAGCAGTGCGCTGCCGAACAGCCAGGCATTGCTGCGGCCTTCCTTCACGCCTCCCCCGTAAACCAGTCCGGTCAGATTGGTGATACCGACAAGCACGACGCCGTAAAGATCCCCCGTAATAATAAAGGACAGCAGTGTCACACTCACCCAGACGACGGCTCCTGCCCGGTATCCGTGCCTTGCCGAATATACCACATTGAAGAGCGGCAAAGCCCAGAAGACGTAGGCTGAGATCAGCCCGCCCAGATATTTATCCAGTAACAGAAAGACGGCCTCAATCGCAATGATCATGGCTCCTTCCGTTATCTGTCTTGTTTTCGTATTCATGAATCATCTACCTTTCATACATACTGATTCAATTTATTGTATCATATTTCACTTCTGCATAGAAACCACGCCCTTTCCGCACCCCTTCTTTTTTCACAAAAGGTTCATCAAAACAGCCGTTTTCCCCTCACTGGTATATCTGCTAAACCATAAGAGTTCTGCTATACTTTAGATGAACCAAAACAGGAGGTTAATTATGGAAAAAGAAGTATTATCAATGATTGGCCACGTAAAGGATACTCCGAGAGTATTACGCAAAACCTACAACATCCGCGATCAGTTCATGACGGACTTTGTCAACGCCTTTGTCTCTCACGATTTCAAGAAGGTCTTCTTTTTGGGATCCGGTACATCCAACCATGTATCCATTGTGATTAAGAACATTTTCACGAAACTGTTACACCTGGAAGGTGTTGCCGTTCCGCCGACCTATTTCAAAAACCATGTCGACCCGAACCCGTCCGGTGTCTTCAAAAAAGAAGAGATCTGCGTGATCTGCTTCTCCCAGCACGGAGATTCCATCTCCACCTGCGAAGCTGCCAAGAAAGCCAGAGAAGACGGTTACTACACAATCGGTGTGACCGAACAGCTCGATTCCGTTCTGGAAAAACTGACAGACTGCTACTGCCATCTGGAATGTGAAAAAGAAGAGATCGGTCCGGAAACCCGCGGTTACACCCAGACCATCTTCCAGTTCTACATCATGGCAATTGAAATTGCCAAGCGCAAGGGACTGATCAGCGAAGCGGAATTCCAGCAGCTCGATCAGGATGCCAAGGACCTGGCAGACAATTTCGAATCCATCGTCAATGAATCCATCGCCTGGTACAACCGCAACCGTGACGAATTCTTAAAGATGGAACGCAGCTCCATTGCCGGCTACGGTTACAACTGGGCAACGGCTCTGGAAGGCAGACTGAAATTCTTCGAAACTTACGCCCGTCCATGTACCGGTTACGAATTTGAAGAGCAGATGCACGGACCGTTCCGCGCCTACCCGGACAAAGATGTTTACTTCTTTGTGATCGTTTCCGAAGGCGAAGCGGAAAAGAAACGTGCCACGGCAGCCATCCCGTACTACAAGGATGCCTTCAGCGAACATGTCTTCGTGGTTACGGCCGAACAGGATTTCCCGACAGGAGAAAAGGATCTGAGATTCTCCTATCATACCACGGACATTCTCTCCACCATGCAGTACATTGTACCGTTCCAGGTATTAAGCGCACTGATCTGTGAAGATGTCGGCATCAACACCAAAGTGTCCCCGATCAAGAAGAGATACTTCTCTTCCCATTACGAAGCATAAAAAACAAACAGGAGGATTTCATCTTGAAATCCTCCTGTTCTGTTTCCTGACTGCTTACGGTTTCAAACGAACCGTAAGTTTCTCCAATATCGTAAAATCGTCTGCGGAAGTCGTTATCTCACCTTTCAAATCGTAGAAATAGAAGGTGGTTTCGCTTCCGATCGTCTGAAATCCTTTTAAGATCACCCAGCGCTCTTCCTGCTCTCTTTCGATTCGGCACAGTATGACACTTCTGTTTTTAATGGCTGCAATCTCATCCTGACAGCTTTTTTCTATTTGCAGCCCGTACGTTTCCGCAATCTCCTCTATGCCGGAATTCTTCGCAAATTTTTCATAGCTGTCCTCGAAATCAGCCAGCAGATACTTACAACTGATATACAGGCATTGTGACAGGGTATCTTCCGGTTTTGCAAACAGTGTTTCATCGATTCCCAGAACCATACTTGCATTTGTTACCGGTTTTTCTTCCTCTTTTTTACTTATGACGCACCCGCTGAGAAGCAGAAGCAGGGTAATAACAGATACTCCTATTTTACGGATTGATAAAAACATAGAAACTAACCCTCCTTTTCCGTATTCTGAATGACAGTATTTGACCTGTATCTTCGCCGTTTTGAATATAAAGTATGTGTTTCCCACAGAATAAGAAAACATACCGCGATTTTCGTCATAAAGTAGATCACGAGATTACAAACAACGCTCATTGGATACATCCTAAATGACGGTATGTTACGGACAAACTGACAGATCGAGATATAAATGTATACGAATACGATTCCAGAGACAGGATACGCAAAATAATTGCGAGCCATAAAATAGAACTCAACTGTACTCAAAAGAAATACTGTTGAAGTCAGCAATGGAAGCAGTATGCTTTTGGAAAAAAGAATATCTCTGAACGCTTTTGTCGGATACATCTGCATTTCTGCTTCCATTCGATTTGCCAAGGACAATATGCAGATCAAGATGATCATTCCTCCGATATTTCTTGCATTCAGCATTTCTTTTTTTGATGCGATATACCCCAATATGCTTAAAACGATTACCGTTACTTCCTCCAGGATCAGAAAAGGTCCACTGTCCTGATAACTGATGATATCCATGATCAGCTGATACAACAATATCAGACCCAGGATAAGACATACCGCAGATTCACGGGCATTGTTCTCTTTATCTTCCTGAACCGGCTCGGTTTCAATTCTTTTTTCCATATCTGTGGAATGAATCAGCTCATCCACCGAAACATCAAAATAATCCGCAATCCGGCTGAGCATGTAAATGTCCGGAAACCTTCTTTCCTTTTCCCAGTTACAGACTGTGGATTCCGTAACATCCAGCTGTGTCGCAAGTTCCTGCTGTGTCATATGACAGCTTTTTCTTAAATCGCTAAGTTTTTTCCCAAATTCAAACTGTCGTTCCATACCAATCCTTCCACCTCAATTATTGCGCTAAATCTCATTTTATAACCTTTCGTTCTGAAAAGTGCCGTTATTATTCCTATCCGATACCTTAGGAATCTGCCGAATCAGAGAAAAAGGAACTTCATTCGAAGTTCCTCTGTTTTTTACAATCGTTTCAGGATGGCCGGCAGTTCGTCAAAGGTGTCGATATACTCATCGCCACCTTCCTGATTCAAGCCCAGGAAGTGGTCTCTGCGGACCACGACATGCATGCCCGCCGCTTTTCCGGAGGCGATGCCGTTCGGACTGTCTTCCACAACCAGACATTCTTCCGGCAGTACCTGCAACTTCTTTGCACAGTAGAGGTAGATATCCGGATCCGGTTTGGAGCGGGTAAAGTCATCTCCGCTGACCATAAGGTCAAAGTATTCCGCTACCCTGCCTTCCTTCAGTCCCGTCCGGACATAATCCAGGGAAGAGGAGGAAGCACAGGCGATAAGATAGCCCTGCTCCTTCAGCCACTTCACGCACCGTTCCGTATCTTCAAAGACCAGATCGGCAAACGGCAGGTGTTTGCGCTTTTCGCTGATATCCGCAATCAGCCCTTTCCTGAAGCTTTCCTTGTCCACCTGATCTTCATATCCGGCAATGACATCGTCAAAGATGTCTTTTGTTTTGTCGGAACAGATCAGCAGTTTCATACGGTCTCCCGGAATCGGGGAGTTAATGGAGATCAGATAGTCCCGTAAGAGTTTATTGTCATAGGTTTCGGTATCAAAGAGCACACCGTCAAAGTCAAACAGTACCGCTTTGATCATACGTAGCTACCCATCTTTTCATGGAACTGCGGATCGCTCGGAATATTGCAGTCAATGCCCAGTTCCACGCTGACCCATTTGGTGATGACCTGCAGAGGAATCACATATTCCATGGTGGAGAAGTCCCTGTCATCCTGAAACGGATAATGGAACGTATTCGGAGCGTCAGTAAACGTTTCATCACTGGTGATCATGAACTGATGGGCATGACGTTCTTCCTTGAAGTAGCGGTGCATGCGCTTCATCCTATCATAGTATTCACTCCTGGATCCCAGATAGATAATATAGTCATTCTCATAGATGGAATGGTAAATGCCGTGATAGAACTCTTCCGTCTGATAGCCCGTAACGGAGCAGCGGACTCCTTCCAGAATCTTTAAGCTGCCTTCGTAAACGGCACCCAGATTGCCTTCATATCCGACGATGACGATCCGCCGGGCCTTCTTGAGTTCTTCCATATTCTCTCTGACCCAGAGCGTTGCTTTTTCGGCAATATCGCTCAGGTTCTCACTCGATGCCAGTAAGCGCTCATAGACTTCCTCAACGGCGATCTCATCCCTGCCGCGCATCTTGGCCAGCTCTCCGGCAAACACCGTCAAGGTCGCAATGGATCCGATAAAGCCCTTGGTCTTCGGCCCTGCCGTTTCCTCTCCGCAGTTTAACGGCAAAAAAGCTTCCGCGCTTTCCACGACCGGGCATTCCGGAATTTCCGATAAGCCGATCGTCGCCAGTCCTTTTTCCATGGCATATTCCAGTGCCAGAATGGTGGAGGTGGAATGTCCGTACTGGGAGATACCGATCACCAGTGTCCCTTCTTCCACCACACAGTGGTCATCCTTGAAGGTTAAAGGATACATGGCTTCAACCGGAATCTGCAGTTCATATTCCATGGCGCGTCTGGCCGCCAGTGCCGCATGATAGGATGTTCCGGATCCGACGATCACGATCTTTTTGATCTTCTTGCGCAAGGCGTAGTCGATGGCTTCCTCCATGCATTCCTTCTCATTCAGAATCTTTCTGACCGTAGCCGATGATTCCAGAATATAATCGTAAATATCTCCGCGTGTACTCATAGTTCTCCCTCTCTTCTTATCCTTTTTTATTATAAAGTCCCCTGTTTCAGATAGTCCTGAATTTCCCGGACATTTCCATTCATTATTTTACATACCGCCGGGAAATCCCCCTCGATTTTAGAGGAGATGGCCTGATGGATATAGATTCCGTCCAGATTCACCTTGGCCGCTCCCAGCATGTCGCTTTTATAGTCATTTCCCACCATGACAGACTCGTTCACATCGATTCCCGTATGAGCAAGCATGATTTCAAAAAAGCGCTTGGACGGTTTGGCACAGCCGTACACCGAAGACAGAAAGATGTCGTCCAGATACGGCAGAAGCCCTGTCTCTTTCAGCTCCGTCATCGTAAAGCACTCTTGGGCATTGGATAAAAGGATGATCCTTACGCCTTCCGCCCTCAGATATTCCAGCAGTTCCATGACGCCGGGATAGAGCGTAAAGCGCTTATAGGAAGCCTTGCGGAAGCGGGTCGCAAAGGTATCGATTTCCTCTTTTGTCAGCTTGATTCCCTTTCTCAAAAACATTGTTCTGAAAACATCCCGCAGCTCAATTTCCGGACAGTCTTCTTTGTCTCTTTTCTTTAATTCCGCATCGATCAGCACAAAATAAAGATCCCGTGCTTCCCGGATCTTATACTCTGCTCCGTATTCTCTTAGAATGCTGCGGATATTGCGCCAGAAGGAAAAGGATGTCTCATCGGTGGAAATATCGATCAGCGTTCCGTATAAATCAAATATGACATTTCTGTATTTCATCTGTATTCATCATAACGAAAATAAGAAAAAAGAAAAAGAGGAATTCCTCGGAATCCCTCTTTGTGCAAATTCGATCAATTAGTCTGCTACGTATGGTAATAAAGCCATCTGACGAGCACGTTTGATTGCTGTTGCCAGCATTCTCTGATACTTTGCGCTTGTTCCAGTTACTCTTCTCGGCATGATTTTACCGTTGCTGGAAATGAAACGCTTTAATAATTCAACATCCTTGTAGTCGATGTATTTGATATTATTCTTTGTGAAGTAGCAAACTTTTTTACGACCCTGTCTTTGTTTCTTAAAAGCCATGGAAATCTCCTTTCAATTAAAATGGGAGATCCTCATCTGAAATGTCTAAGGACGGTTCGGATGGGAAATCATCCATTACCGGGTTATTATCCTGATAATATCCCGAGTTCTGCTGTGGAGCAAAGTCGCTCTGATAGCCGGTATTGGCACGAGCTTCCGATACTGCTCTACTTTCTAATAACTGCGCATTGTCGACAGAAACTTCAGTTCTATAAACCCTTTGGCCTGTAGTCGGATTATCATAGCTGGATGTCTGGATGGAACCTTCGATGGAAACCAAAGCTCCCTTTTTGGCATATCTTCCTAAGAAGTCTGCTGTCTGTCTCCAGGCGACACAGTTGATGAAATCTGTCTGGTCTCTGTTAAAACGACGGTTTACTGCAACTGTAAATCTTGCTAGTGAAGTTTGTTGTGGTGTTTTTGTGACTTCGACGTCTTTTGTTAATCTTCCAACTAATTCAACGCGATTCATTGGTTGCCTCCTTAATTTGAAATTACTGCATTTCTTCCATGTTGACGATCATATGACGAACAACATTCGGGTTAATACGCATTAAACGGTCAAATTCCTTGATCGTATCAGTTTCGCAGCTGACTTTAATGACAACATAGTAACCTTTTTTCATGTGATCGATCTCGTAAGCGAAATCTTTCAGACCCCACTCGTCAACGTTGTCGACTGTGCCGTTTTCATTTGTGATGATGGCATGCAGTGTGTCAACAACTTCCTGACGCTTTGCGTCTTCCAGATCTGCCTTTAAGATGTACATTACTTCGTACTGTCTCATTGTGCACCTCCTTATGGTCTATTGGGCATTTCTGCCAAGGAGTAAATATAAGTTTATACCTACTCGCCCGTATATTATACCGAATTTACAGGCCGATGTAAACAGAAAAAATCGGTGAAAATGCCCTTTTCTGCGAGCGTTTTCCGCATTCTCCCAAATGCGTTTTTAACACTGAAAAAGGAGATTTTTCAATCTCCCCGTTATTCTTCTTCATAGGCACCGTTCCAAAGACGGTAGTAGGTTCCCTTCTTTGAAAGCAGCTCTTCATGCGTTCCTTCTTCCTCAATGCCGTTTTTTCCTAAGACCAGAATGCGGTCCGCATCTTTGATGGTCGTTAAGCGGTGGGCAATGGTCAAAGTGGTTCTGCCCTTTGCCAGTTTCTTTAAGCTCTTTTCGATCAGGATCTCGCTCTCATTGTCCAAAGCACTGGTGGCTTCATCGAGTAAAAGGATCGGCGGGTTCTTTAGGAAGACCCGCGCAATGGCGATGCGCTGCTTCTGTCCGCCCGAAAGCTTGACGCCCCTTTCTCCCACATAGGAGTGATAGCCGTCTTTGAGCTGAGAGATGAATTCGTCCGCCCCGGCCAGCTTCGCTGCCGCGATGACTACCTCTTCCGTCGCATTGAACTTCCCGTAGGCGATATTCTCAAATACCGTACCGGAGAAGAGGTAAACATCCTGCTGCACGATGCCGATAGCCGAGCGTAAGGAGTGCAATGTCACATCCTGAACGTTCTGTCCGTCGATGGTGATCTTTCCTTCCGAAACGTCATAGAAGCGCGGAATCAATGATGATAAAGTGGTCTTGCCGCCGCCGCTCTCCCCGACCAGTGCCAGGTTTTCCCCCGGTGCAATATCGATATTCAAATTGCTTAAAACGCGGTTATGGTCATCCGGATACTCAAAGGTGACATCCTCAAAGCGGATATGGCCTTCTTTGACTTCCAGATCTTTGGCACCTTCCTTATCGAAGATATCGATCGGGGTATCCATGATCTGCAGGAAGCGCTCAATGCCGGTGATCCCGGACTGGAACTGCTCCGCATATTCCACGATGCGGCGAATCGTCGCAATGAGCGAAGATACGTAAAGAATATAGGCCACCAGATCCCCGGCATTGATATAGCCCTTCACTAAGAACATGCCGCCGGAAAGGATCGTGACGGAATACATTAAGCCGTCAAATAAGCGCGTGGACATATTGTAGTTCGCCATCGCATAGTAACGCTCTTTCTTGATTTCCTTAAAGAGCTGATTGTCCCTTTCAAATTTCTCCAGTTCATGCTCTTCCGCCGAGAAGGCCTTGACGACTTTCTCTCCGAGAAGGGAGTCTTCGACATTGGCATTGAGTGCTCCGATCTGGCTGCGCTGCTTGCGCGTGGCGACACGGAAATTGTGGCTCAGTTTGGAGGAAACGATCACCATGAGCGGCACGCAGGCAAAGATGATGAGGGTTAATGGGATATTGCTGCGGCAGAGGATCACAAAGGAGACCGTGATCTTGATCAGGGCAATGAAGAATTCCTCCGGACAGTGATGGGCAAATTCCGTGATGTCAAACAGGTCACTGGTGATACGACCCATAATGGTGCCGATCTTGGTATTGGCATAGTAGCTGTCCGACATGTATTCCAAGTGGCGGAACGCATCCGTCCGCATGTCTGTCTCAATGAAAACCCCCATGATGTGACCGATCGAGCTCATGTAGTAGTACGCTGCCGCATCCACTAAGCGCAGTACGATATATAACAGCGCCAGCTTTGTAATCAGGGAAACCGTCAGCATGGCAGGTTCATACATGGCCGTATTGGTCAGTCTGCTCATGATCTTCGGCAGAGCAATGTCGCAAAGCGTCGTCAAAGAGGCACAGAAGAGGTCAAACACCATGTATTTCCAATACTTCCGTAAATACGGAATAAACCGTTTCAGTAATTCTTTGGTTGAATACTGTTTTTCCACTGTTCTGCTCATGCTCTTCTCTCCACTTTCTCTTTTAAGAAAAACGGAGCCGATTTCCTTTCCCCTGAAGGGATCATCGACTCCATTTTATGATATTTCTCTATTCTTCTTCTATTTTGCGGTCCGGACTTTTCTCCAGATAGGAGACCGTCACGTTCGCAAACGGGATGTTGATGCTGTTTTCCTTGAAGATCCGTAAGATCTCGCGGTTCAGGAAAACCTTGACACCGTAAACGTCCTTTTCGTTTGCCTTGGCACTGATGACCAGGTTCACGCTGTTGTCCGCCAGTTCCATGACTCCGCCATACATCGGCCCTTCCAGAATGGCCGGATTCTTCTTGGCCAGATTCGGAAGTTCTCTCTCCAGCACTTTTTCCACAAATTCCAGATCCTCTCCGTACTCGATTCCCACCGTGATGGAAGCGATGGACGTTTCCTTCGTCATGTTCACCACGCCGGAGATATCCGAGTTGTTGTAGATCTTGATATTGCCGTCGGCCGCCATGATCTTGGTCGTCCGCAGGCCGATATCCATGACCGTGCCGCGGTAGCTGTTGATCGTGACGATATCACCGACCCGGAATTCCCCTTCAAAGACAATGAAGAGACCGGCAATGATATCCTTGACAAGACTCTGGGCACCGAAGCCGATGACCAGGGAAAGCACCCCGGCACTGGCGATCAGGTTCGCCGCATCCACACCCAGTAGATACAGGCAGTAGAACAGTGCCCCGAGGGTACCGCCATATTTTACCACAGAGAGCAACAGGTGCGATACTGTTTCGCCCCGCGTACCCAAAAGCGATCCGAAGATCCTTCCCGGAATATGGAAGAGAGCGACCGCGATCGACATGAACATCAGTACGATGGCACAGGCGCTTAAGGCGAAGATGTTGAAGCCCCGATCCCAGTTTCCGCTTAAGATGTAGCGGACAATGGAACCGTCGCCGAACAGCCTTCCGGCGCCCAGCACCGTGATAACAACATAGAAAATCAGTATCCCGCCGACAAAGCTCAGCATCCTGAGCAGCTTCTGTTCCGGACTCATCTCGATCCATTTGATGGCCCGGTTATCCCACCGTGCCGCCGCCTTGGTGGTTGCCGCCACGCGGCCTGACGGTAAGAGAATATTGAAGATGGCGGAATCCAGACCGTTTTCCAGTTCTGCATTGCTCATGGTTTCATACAGGGTTTCTTCCGCCTTGGTGGTCACTGTGACCGTTCCGGAAAGGAAGAGGATCAGAACCAGGCTGATGAGCGTGGTGATGGAGGCCACCACAAAGCGCGTCTCATACATGCTCCGGGTCGGAACGGTACTGCCCGCGAAATAATCTCCCGTATAGCGGAAGAATTCGAAATAGCGCTCCCCGTTATACCGGTGGAAGCCGTAGTAGTCGTTCCCCGTAAAGATATTATCCGACATTCCCATCTCTGCTGCCGTCTTGCCGATCTGCGCACGGTTCGGCGAATAGAGGCAGGTATGGGCATCATCCGTATCAAACAGCAGGATGGAACCTCCGTTTAACAGTTCGGAAGACAGAATGGCCGAAGCATCCGTTGCGGAAAGTACCCGGTTGATCATTTCCTTGCTGGCTTCCACCTGCAGTAAGGAGCGGTGGGTATGCACCGGATTCACAAATGTCTCCCGGGTCAGACCTTCCGCCTGTGCACGGGAGAGGTAGACCGTATTGCCGTTTTCATCCAGCGTGGTGTAGTAGCGGAAAGTGACGCCGATATACTGCGACTGAGCTCCGGTATCATCTTCCATGATGCTCTGGATCAGTTCATCTTTTTTCCCGTCGATAATATCCTGGAACGGATAGGACTGATCTTCCGGATTCAGACTCAGCGTAAAGTACCAGTCTTCCGTATTGGTCGCAATGGTTCTGCCGTTCTCGTCAAAGATGTAGATGGAAGTGATGAAGTTATTTGCACAAAGCTCTTGTAAGCGCGCGGCACCTTCTACGGAGCGGAGGATGCTTCCTTCGCTGTCGTAAATGTACTCCCGCTCTCCATCCTTGCCGAGTTTCGTATAGTAGCGCTCCGTCGGCGTATTCAGTACGGACGGATCTTCTTCAATTAAATAGGAAATCAGCTTGGCGGTGCTTAAGAAGCGCTGCTGATGATAGTCTTTGATAATGGCGTTGTTCCGCTGGGATTCCTGGTATCTGGCATTGACATCTTCCAGGGCAATGGCCGATTTTTCCGCGCTTTCCGAAATCTCCAGAAGCGTCTGGGAATAGAAGGAAATGCCGAAGATGATCAGAACGCCGAAGATCATTAACGGGAAGACCTTTTCGAAAATGGAAATATTCAGAATCGTCTCGCCGCCGTTTCTGCGCCTGAATACTTTCTTTTTGGTCTCCACCGTATTGCGGACAAAGTCGTTCCGCACCACAACGGCATAGGCCAGACACAGTAACATCACCAGGATATAGCCGGAGATGGACCAGAAGAGAACGTATTTGTTGTTGGAGAAGATCTTTGCGGTCTCCGCTACGGCACAGATCAGTGTCGTGCCGTTGAATTCCTTCGTAACGCAGTAATACTTCTCTCCCAGGATATTCTGCATGCCGTTATAGCCGTCGGAAAGCGCCTCTTTGGTAATACCCGCTTCCAGCGCGCTTTTGCCGGTCAGGATGGTTCCGTCATTTTCATAGTAGAGAAAGGTTTCGTTTTCCGGGTTGACCGCAAAGAGGAAACCGTCATTGCTGATGGAGATGCGGCTTAATACCTCGGAGACATCCCTCAGGGAATCGATCTGGATATCCAGCAGATTCGCCCGGGCACCCAGCATCAGATACACCGTCTGCGACCCGATCTGCAGCGGAGAGGAATAGAAATAATAGTTTCCGTACGTGCTTCTCTGATAGACAGGAGTAACGCCTTCTTCCTCGGAATAGGTCCCCCTGATGAGACGCTGCACCTGGCGGAAGGTAAACATGTTGTTTTCCATGATGTTCTTGCCGTTGAATTGCTCCGTCGGCGAAATGATCACGTTGCCCGCTTCGTCAATAATCAGAAGGTAGTCGATTCCCGAACGTCCGATAATATCGTGAAAGACTTCCGAGCGCTCTTCTTGCGTTGCCGTACTTAAAAAGTCAAACATACCGCTGGTTAAAAGCTCGCTTAAATTCCCCAGTATGTTCTGGTTTCCGTAATGGAAGATCGCCGTCAGCTCTTCCGTATCCTCTTCGTTGGTCGCAAGGATCTCCACGACCTCACTCAATGCCTTCTCGCTGCTGTTCCGCTGCCGGTAGATGGCTGTCTGATCCTGCATCCGGCGCAGGAAAAAGGCAATCAAAAAGGCACCGACGACCACCAGAATCGCATTGAAAACCACTTTTGAGAAAAAGTAGGTGTTCGCTCTTTTCCGGACCTGTTCATGTTCCGACATACCGCTACCCTCCTGTCGATGATCTATATATTGAATTTCGAATTGTTACCTATGATGGATTATTACCATTTTATCAAAAAACCTTCCGTTTGATAATAGGATCCATCCCTTTCTGCTGTCTGATGAAATGTATTTTCCATGCTCCTTCCCGCCGCTGAGCAGGAAAGCTTTTTCCCAAAAGAAAAACCGGAATCCCAACGGGAATTCCGGTGTCTGTATTTCTTACTGTTCGCTGATCTTCAGCTTCATTTTCAGCTTTCTGAGTTCGCTCTGATAAAGCTCTCGGAGCGCTTCATCCCTGCGGGCCTCTTTGATCTTTGCCTGTACCTCTTCGATCTCCATTTCCACTTCCGCACGGTTGATCTCATCCGAGCGCTCAATGTCATCCACTAATACGGTGGCCATATTGTCCCGGAAATATAGGATGCCCTTACCGGAGACGTAGTCGTAGCGGTAGGAGTGGGTGGGGGATTCCAGACCGATCGTTACCTTTCCGACATCCAGTGTGGTCACGATCGGCATGTGGTTGCTTAAAATACCACGCATTCCTGCCGGCGTAGTCACATTGAGTATCGTGGCCTCCAGTTCATCATAGAGGCCGACTGGGGTAATGATCTTTACTTTAAACACGCTATACTCCTAAATGCTTTGCTTTCTCTCGCGCTTCGTCCACGCTGCCCACCATCATGAAGGCCTGTTCCGGAAGGTCGTCGCATTCCCCGTTCAGAATGGAACGGAAGGAGCGGACCGTTTCCGCAACCGGGACGTATTTCCCGGAGATTCCCGTGAACTGCTCTGCCACGCTCAGCGGCTGCGACAGGAAGTTACGGATTCTTCTTGCCCGGTTGATGATGACCTTGTCCTCATCGCTCAGTTCATCCATGCCGAGGATGGAAATGATATCCTGCAGTTCCTTGTAACGCTGCAGGATCTGCTGCACTTCCCGGGCGACCTGGTAGTGTTCCTGTCCCACCACGAGCGGGTCCAGCATACGGCTGGTGGAATTCAGCGGGTCAACCGCCGGATAGATGCCCAGTGCCGCAATGGAACGGTCTAATACCGTCTTGGAATCCAGGTGCGTGAACGCTGTCGCCGGAGCCGGGTCCGTCAGGTCATCGGCCGGTACGTAGACCGCCTGAATGGAAGTGATGGCACCTTTGTCCGTGGAAGTGATACGCTCCTGCAGCTGGCCCATTTCCGTGGAAAGGGTCGGCTGGTAACCGACCGCACTCGGCATTCTGCCGAGCAGTGCGGAAACTTCCGAACCTGCCTGGGTGAAACGGAAGATATTGTCGATGAATAAGAGCACATCCTGCTCCTGCTCATCGCGGTAATACTCCGCCATGGTCAATCCGGTTAAAGCCACACGCATTCTGGCACCCGGGGATTCATTCATCTGTCCGTAGACCAGAACCGTGTTTTCCAGAACACCGGATTCTTTCATTTCGTTATATAAGTCGTTGCCTTCTCTGGTGCGTTCGCCTACCCCGGCAACCACCGATAAGCCGTGATGTTCAATGGCGATATTGTGGATCATCTCCTGCATCAGAACTGTCTTGCCGACGCCGGCTCCTCCGAACAGACCGACCTTGCCGCCGCGGGCGTACGGGCATAAGAGGTCAATGACCTTCAAGCCGGTTTCCAGAATGGCGGAGTTGGTCTGCTGCTGGGCAAAAGTCGGAGCGGCTCTGTGGATCGGACGGCGCGGAATGTCTGCAGGAATCTCGCCGAGATTGTCGATCGGCTCGCCGAGAACATTAAACATTCGGCCTAAGATCTCATTTCCCACCGGAACGGAGATCGGTGCACCGGTATCCAGTGCTTCCAGGCCCCGCTGCAGGCCGTCCGTCGGAGACATCGCAATACAGCGCACGACATCGTTTCCGATATGCTGGGCAACCTCGACCGTGATCTTAGTGCCTTCGTTTTCAATTATGATGGCATTCTGCAGTGCCGGCATGTGGTCCTTTTCAAAACGGATGTCCACGACCGGCCCGATCACCTGAATAATTTTACCGATATTTGCCATGTGCTACTCCTCCTTCAAAGCATCCGCAGCCGAGATGATTTCCGTGATTTCCTGGGTAATCGCCGTCTGCCTTGCCTGGTTGTATTCTAACGTTAAGTCTTCTATCATCTTTTCCGCATTGTCGTTGGCACTTTCCATCGCCATTCTCCGGCTGCTCTGCTCGGAGGTTGTGGAATCGAGATAGGCATTGTAGAGTTCGGATTTCACATACATCGGAATCAGATCGTCCAGAATCTCTTCCGGGGACGGTTCGTAGATGATGTCCACCGCGGAATCCGATGCATTGTTTTTGATCGGGATCACACGGATCTTTGTCGGCTCATATACCATCGTATTGAAGAATTTGGTATAGATGATGCGGATCGATGTGATCTCGTGATTGATATAGCGGACCAGCTGCCGGTCCATCATGTCCGCCAGCATATCGTAATCCACTTCATCGATATGGATGGGCTCTTCCTGGATGGGATAACCGTCACGCAAGAGCTGTGCATGCAGCTTGGAGCCGATGAGGATGATCTCCCCCGTCTTTTCCAGCTCCTTTTCCAGGTAGTTGGCCATATTGATGTTGTATCCTCCGCAAAGACCCAGATCGGAACAGAAGACAAAGGTCAGCGGATTGGTATCTTCCGTAATGGTCAGATATTTGTTTTCCACCTCCGAAGAGTGCATTAAAATATCCGTTACCACTAACGAAAGATTATTCGCATATTCCTGATTCTGTTCCAGAAGGTGCCGCTGCCGCCGCAGCTTGCTGACGGCAACCAGTTCCATGGCACCCGTGATCTTGCGGGTTGCCTGAATGGAACGGATCCTTCCCTTGATTGTCTGCAGAGTTTTTGCCATAGGTTATCCTTCAGAGAAGAAGCGCTGATTGAAGCTGTCCACCGCGTCCGTCAGCTCTTCCGTAATGTCTTCGTTGAACGACTGGTTTTCCTCCAGTTCGTCTAACAGGTTCTTCTCATTTGCATGAAGATAATGCAGGAGCTCGTCCTGATACCGCAGCATGTCATTGACTTCGACATCCTTGCACATGCCGTTTTCCACCGCAAAGAGGACCAGAACCTGATCCAGTGTGGTCATCGGCTGATACTGCGGCTGTTTTAAGATTTCCGTCAGGCGCTTGCCGTGCTCAATGACGGAACGCGTGGCCGGATCCAGGTCGCTGCCAAACTGGGAGAAGGCCAGCATTTCCTGATACTGCGCCAGTTCCAGTTTCATGCTCTTGGAGACCTGCTTCATCATGCGCACCTGCGCACTGGAGCCGACACGGCTGACCGAGAGGCCGCTGTCCACGGCCGGACGCACGCCGCTGTTGAACAGTTCCGTCTGCAGGAACAGCTGGCCGTCCGTAATGGAAATGACGTTGGTCGGGATGTATGCACTGATATCCCCGGCCTGTGTTTCAATGATCGGCAGAGCGGTCAGAGACCCGCCGCCGTAATCTTCATTTAATTTGGCTGCACGCTCCAGCAGTCTGGAGTGCAGGTAGAAGACATCCCCCGGATAGGCTTCTCTTCCTGGAGGACGCCGTAATAATAAGGACATGGCACGGTAAGCCACGGCATGCTTGCTTAAATCGTCATAGACGATCAGAACATCCTTGCCCTGTTCCATCCATTCCTCCCCGATGGCACATCCCGCATACGGGGTGATGTACTGTAATGGAGAAGAGTCACTGGCCGTTGAGACAACGACCGTGGTATATTCCATGGCCCCGGCAACACGCAGCTTTTCCACGATCTGGGCGACTGTGGAGGCTTTCTGGCCGATGGCAACATAGATGCAGAT
>ODAI010288684.1_pt1 | contig 21896 bp, 33 predicted proteins | sample 1539321 | NCBI WGS metagenome assembly ODAI01 (sample SAMN02144231, study PRJEB22623) | gut metagenome | biome: sheep rumen | host: Ovis aries | place: New Zealand | reverse complement strand
GAACTGACGAAAATAAAGTTCATTCCGAAACAGTCCCGAATCATTATTGAATATATACGTTCCCTGCGAGAGCACGTTACAGAGATGAATGTTCCGGATCAGCAGATAGAAAATCTGTCGAAGATTTACGAGCGCATGAGACAGGATGAACTGCCGGCCACCAGAGAGGAGTTCGAGAGCAGAGCTGTGCTGCTCCATGTGTTGATGGATCTGGATGATTTTCTTAATACGAAGAAGCGATTCATCGAATCCGGAGCGACCAAACATATCCACGTTTCCATGAGAGAACTGGATATTCCGTGGGAAGACTTGCATGACTGATCGATAAGAAGAATGGAGGTGTCTGCATGGATAAAAAGTATGTTAAAATTTTGAAGATCGTGATCCCGCTTATCATTGCGCTGCTTTCGATTTTTGTTATTTCCAGATATGCCACTTCGATTTCTTTCCATGCGAAGACGATAGAGGCTCTGGATGAAAAGAAAGATACTGTTCTGCAGCTGACGGCCGTGTCGACCAGCGCATCCGCCGCGATAACTCTCATACCGGGGGATGTTGCCACACCGATTGCCGAAAAGCTGGCGGACCTGAGTACCTATTTTATCATCGTTCTCTGTGCGATCTATCTTGAAAAGTATCTCCTGACTATAACAGGTTTTGCTGCATTTGTTATACTCATACCGCTGGGCTGCCTGTTTTTTTCGATTTACAGTCTCTTTCCGAGACCGGTGCTTCTGGAACTTTCGAAAAAACTGGTCCTGTTCGGTGTCGCCATTGTTCTGGTCATTCCTTCCAGTGTGGGCGTTTCGAATATGATCGAAAAGACTTACAGCGAGTCGATCGAACTGACCATGCAGCAGGCACTTGAATCAACGGAGTCGGTTCGGGAGGAACTCGGGGAAGCACAGGGAACAGCGGATGAATCTGCTGCGGACAGTGCGGCCGATGAGTCCGCTGCCGGCATTGCAGCGAACGGGCCGGTGACGGATGAGTCAAAACAGACGATCGGAGACCTGTTCCACGGTCTCGTTTCACAGGCTTCCGAGACGGTTACATCCATAGTACAGGGGGCTCTGGACAGCACCGTGAGCGGAGTCAGTACGAAGATTGATGAGTTCAAGACCATGCTCAATAATATGCTGGAGGCGCTTGCAGTGATGATCGTAACATCCTGCCTGATTCCCATCATCGTGCTGCTCTTCTTCGTATGGCTCATAAAGGTGATCCTGAATGTGACGGTACCGATGCCGATGCCTCCGATGGGAAGACCGGTCGGGAAGGGGTTCCGTTGAAAAGATTCATAACTCAAACTTCCCACTTCGTGATAGAGTTGCTGGCGATATCATTTAAAATGGAAGCGTCCCGACGATGCATTTTATAATGATGAGACAGCTTTGTTATGTCATATTAAGAAGCTTCAGAATGATTTATAATGGAAAGTCTTTTTCACTTATCTCTCCAGATGATCCGTCCCTTGTCGAGATCATACGGAGAAAGCTCAATCGTAACCTTATCCCCCGGCAAAATCCTGATAAAGTTCATTCTGAGCTTGCCGCTGATGTGTGCAAGAACTACATGCTTATTCTGAAGTTCAACTTTGAACATTGCATTCGGCAATTTTTCAAGGACAACGCCTTCTACTTCAATTGCATCTGCTTTTGCCATTTACATATCCTCCTAACGGAAAGAAGCTCCCGGCCCCTTTCTTACGATACACCTTTATTCCCCGAGCAGTGCCTTAATGTCGGAGAACACCTTATCCATATTCTGTGTGCCGTCTACCGTCACCAGAATGTTCTTACCAGTATAATAATCAATCAGAGGCTGTGTCTGCTCATGATACACGTTCAGGCGGGTCTTCACGGTCTCCGGCTTGTCGTCCTCGCGAAGTACAAGAGCGGATCCGCAGGTATCACAGATGTCAGCTTTCTTCGGAGGATTGTATTCGATATGATAGGTAGCGCCACATGTGAGGCAGGCACGTCTGCCGGACATACGGGTGATGATAGCTTCGTCCGGAACATCGATGTTAACTGCGAAATCAACTTTTTCTCCGATGGCTTCCACTGCCTTGTCAAGCGCTTCAGCCTGCGGAATTGTTCTCGGGAATCCGTCAAGAACATAACCGTTCTTGCAGTCTTCTTTCTTTATTCTGTCAACAACAAGATCGCATACGAGCTCATCCGGCACAAGCTTTCCGGCGTCCATGTACTCTTTCGCTTTTTTGCCGAGTTCTGTACCGCCCTTAATGTTGGCGCGGAATATGTCGCCTGTAGAGATGTGCGGAATCTGATAAGCAGAAGCTACGCGAACTGCCTGTGTTCCTTTTCCTGCTCCCGGTGCTCCAAGCATAATGACCTTCATATCTTTACCTCCTAAATGAATCGTCCCAAGGCCCAAAGGCCTCTTATCTCGATGACTTATTATCTCCTATTATACAGGATTTTTCAATCAGAATAAAGATATGGGGACGCCTCAAATCAATTCTTTGATTCAAGCTGTCCCCTTATAATTTGATTATGAGTTAAGGAATCCCTTGTAATTTCTTACGACCATCATCGACTCGATCTGCTTAACCGTTTCAAGGATTACGCCTACGATAATGATGATTGAAGTACCGCCAAAGGAAACGCTGGCATTAAATACACCGTTAAAGAAAAATGGTAAGATCGCGACTATGACAAGACCGCAGGCACCAATAAAAATGATGTAGTTAAGCAGTTGTGTCAGATAGTCGGAAGTCGGTCTGCCCGGACGGATGCCCGGAATGAAACCGCCCTGTTTCTTCATATTGTCTGCAACTTCAAGCGGATTGAACGTGATTGACGTATAGAAATACGCGAAGAAGATTACAAGAACAATGTAAAGAATCAATCCGATGCTGTAAATCGGATGTGTAAAATCAAACCAGTTATTTGAACTCAGAATAGCCAGAAGTGTACCGAGCCAACCAGTCGCATTCGATTTTCCCGCAAATGTAGCAATGATGCCCGGGAAGGACATGATCGATGATGCAAAGATTACCGGAATAACGCCCGCTGTGTTAACTTTAAGCGGAATGTGTGTTGCCTGGCCACCTACCATGCGGCGTCCGACCATTTTCTTTGAGTACTGTACCGGAATGTTTCTCTGTGCCCCATTCAGAATGAGGACCATCACTACCATGCATACGATGATAGCAAGAATAATCAGTCCGGCAAGTCCGCCCCTTGCAATCGTCTTTCCCTTTACGAACTGCTCATAGAGAGAAACCATATCGTTCGGAACTCTGGACAGGATGTTGATCAAAAGAACCATGGAGATACCGTTTCCGATACCCTTTTCGGTCATCTGTTCACCTATCCACATAAGGAAGGAAGAACCGGCTGTGAGGCAGGTTACCACAACAACTCCCTTTGCGAAATCAAGATTCGGAACAAGTCCCTGGTTGCCGAAACCGATCGTCATAGCGATGGATTCGAAGAGGGAAAGACCGACCGTGAGATAACGGGTGATCGCTGTAAGTTTCTTTCTTCCATCCTCGCCATCCCGCTGCATCTCTTCAAGAGCGGGAATGGCGATGGTTAATAACTGAATTATGATTGAAGATGTGATGTACGGTGTAATGGAAAGTGCCAGAATCGACATACTGGAGAATGAACCGCCAGTAAAAGCATCAAAGAAATTGAATGCATCGCCGGTCTGAGCAGCGAACCACTCAGCAAAATAGTCTCTGTTAACACCCGGTACAGGTATCTGGGAGCCCAGACGAATAACCAGCATGCAAAAAAGGATAAACCAGATCCTACGTCTTATATCCTTAACCCTGAATGCGTCAGCTATCGTTTTGAACATCAGATTACCTCTACCGTACCACCTGCAGCTTCAATTTTTTCTTTTGCAGACGCGCTGATCTTGTTCGTCTTTACAGTGAGCTTCTTTGTAAGTTCACCTTCGCCGAGGATCTTAACGCCATCGCGAAGTTTTGCGATTACGCCGGTCTCAAGAAGAAGTTCCGGTGTAATAACTGTGCCTTCTTCAAAAGTATCAAGACGTCCAACGTTTACAAATGCATATTCCTTAGCATTGCGGTTCTTGAAACCTCTCTTCGGAAGACGTCTGAACAGCGGCATCTGGCCACCTTCGAAACCGATTCTCGGTGCGCCGGAACGAGCTTTCTGACCCTTGTGTCCCTTACCAGCTGTCTTACCGTTGCCTGAGCTTTCGCCACGGCCTCTACGGAAATTATCATTGTGCTTGGAACCCGGAGCCGGAGATAAATTTGATAAATCCATTCTTGGCACCTCCTATTAAACTTCTTCTACTTTTACGAGATAGCCGATCTTAGCCAGCTGTCCGCGTGTTGCTGCATTGTCCGGAAGGATTACGAAAGAGTTGAGTTTATGGAAGCCCATGGACTCAATGATCTTCTTATTCTTCGGAACTGCACCGATAGTAGATTTTACAAGTGTGATTTTTAATTTCTTCTCTTCTGCCATTTCGGTAACCCTCCTTATGCCAGAATATCGCTGACAGACTTACCGCGAAGACGTGCAACCTCTTCCGGTGTCTTCAGAGCCTTCAGGCCGTTCAGTGTAGCAAAAACGACGTTCTGCTTATTGTTGGAACCGAGGGACTTTGTACGGATGTTCTTGATACCTGCAAGTTCAATAACCGCACGAGCCGGACCGCCGGCGATAACGCCGGTACCTTCCGGAGCTCTCTTGAGAAGAACAGAAGCACCACCGAACTTACCGATGTTGTCATGTGTAATACTCTGGAAATCTGTTCTTGCAACAGAGATCATATGCTTCTGAGCATCTTCCTTACCCTTGCGGATAGCTTCCGGAATTTCAGCAGCCTTTCCGAGGCCTGCACCCACATGACCATTTCCGTCACCGACAACTACGAGAGCGGAGAAACGCATGTTACGGCCGCCCTTAACTACCTTGGTGACACGCTTGATGGCAACGACTCTGTCTTCAAGGCCGCTCTCATCTTTGTCTAATCTTTTATTCTCGTTTGATCTCATGAGTTATCCCCTTCCTCTTAGAATTTAAGGCCAGCTTCTCTCGCTGCATCAGCAAGAGCCTTAATCTTTCCGTGGTATACGAAACCACCGCGGTCAAATACAACAGCTTCGATGCCGGCTGCAACAGCCTTCTCACCGATTACCTTGCCGACTTTTACTGCGGCTTCTACGTTATCGGTATACTCAAGGCCTTCCTTAACGTCAGCCTGAAGGGTAGATGCGGAAACGAGTGTGACACCCTTTACATCATCAATAATCTGAGCATACATATGCTTATTGCTGCGGAAGACTGCGAGTCTCGGACGCTCAGCCGTTCCTGCGATGTGACCGCGCATTCTGCGATGTTTCTTCTGACGAATCAGCGCTCTAGATGGCTTTGTAATCATCTCTAAACTCTCCTTCCTTTATTTCTTACCAGTCTTACCAACTTTGCGGCGAATAATTTCGTCAGCGTACTTGATGCCCTTGCCCTTATACGGTTCCGGAGCTCTCTTCTCACGAATATTTGCTGCATACTGGCCGACTGCCTGCTTGTCGATACCCTTGATAATGATCTTGTTGCCTTCTACTGTAGACTCGAGGCCTTCCGGATCCTCCATCTCGATCGGATGGCTGTATCCGAGGGAAAGAACGAGCTTCTTGCCCTGCTTCTGAGCTCTGTAGCCGACACCGTTGATCTCAAGTGTCTTTGTGAATCCATCTGTTACACCAACAACCATGTTGTGAAGGAGAGCACGTGTAAGGCCGTGAAGTGCCTTGTGTCTCTTCAGATCATCCGGTCTGGTAACGATAATTTCATTGTCTTTCTGCTCGATTGTCATTTCATGGTCGAGTTCTCTTTTGAGTTCGCCCTTCGGTCCCTTTACTGTTACAACATTACCCGGCTGGATATCAACAGTAACGCCCGCCGGAATGACAACCGGCATTTTGCCGATACGTGACATGATGTTTCCTCCTGACTTAAATTGTCGGAGAGGTTTCCCTCTCTGTTTTCAGTGCCTAAAAACACTCAGCCCGGTCAGACCATCAATCTTTCCAGGCTATGTGAGCGCTGTTTACCATACAAATGCAAGAACTTCGCCGCCTACGTGCTGCTTTCTTGCTTCCTTATCCGTGATTACGCCCTTGTTTGTGGATACGATAGCTACGCCAAGGCCGCCAAGTACCTTCGGCATCTCTTCGCTGCTTGCGTAAACACGAAGGCCCGGTCTGGAAATTCTCTTAAGGCCTGTGATAATCTTTTCATTCTTGTCCTTGCCGTATTTAAGGGTAACGCGGATAACGCGATCAACGCCCTCACCGACAAGATCATACTTAGCGATATATCCCTCATCTACAAGGATATCAGCGATAGCTAATTTCATCTTGGATACCGGGATATCAACTGTATCATGCTTAGCAGTATTCGCATTACGGATTCTTGTAAGCATATCCGCGATTGGATCATTCGTCGTAGTCATTTAGATGACGCTCCTTTCATTGTTCTTTACAATGAGTACCGATGCCGATCCGCCTTCGGTACTCCATACGATTATTCCTGATCAGAAATCCATTTTTACCAGGATGCCTTCTTAACTCCCGGAATCTCACCCTTATAAGCTAACTCACGGAAGCAGACACGGCAAACACCGTACTTGGAAAGAACGGAATGCGGACGACCGCAGATGCTGCAGCGTGTATACGCTCTAGTAGAGAACTTCGGCTTCTTGGCCTGTTTTAACTTCATTGATTTCTTTGCCACGATCTTCTCTCCTTTACTTTGCAAACGGCATGTTGAAAAGTCTCAGCAGTTCGCGGGCTTCCTCGTCTGTCTTCGCGGTTGTTACGAAGATGACGTCCATACCCCTGACCTTGTCGATCTTATCATACTCGATTTCCGGGAAAATCAGCTGTTCCTTGATAGCCAGAGCATAGTTGCCACGGCCGTCAAAAGCGTTCGGATTTACACCGCGGAAGTCACGTACGCGCGGCAGAGCCAGATTGATCAGGCGATCTGCAAACTCATACATACGCTCACCGCGAAGAGTGACCTTGCAGCCGATCGGCATACCTTCACGAAGCTTGAAGTTCGCGATAGATTTCTTAGCCTTTGTGCGGATTACATGCTGACCTGTGATTGTCTCAAGATCTGCAACTGCCGCATCGAGAAGCTTAACATTCTCTTTTGCCTCACCGACACCCATATTCACGACGATCTTTACGAGTTTCGGAACTTCCATCGGATTCTTGTAATCGAATTTCTTCTTAAGTGCAGGTACGATTTCGTTATCGTACTGTTCTTTAAGTCTGCTCATTCCTTATCCTCCTTCCTCAATCGATCGTTTCGCCGGTAGACTTTGCTACACGAACCTTCTTGTCGCCCTCGATCTTGAAACCGATTCTGGTCGGTTTTCCCTTGTGCAGGTACATAACATTTGAAATGTTGATCGGAGCTTCCTTGTTAACAATACCACCCTGCTGATTAGCCATGGACGGCTTCTCATGCTTTGTGATCATGTTAACGCCTTCAACAACAACTGTATTCTTCTTGGCATTGACAAGAAGGACCTTGCCTTCCTTATCCTTGTCTTTGCCGGCAATAACGCGAACCGTATCGCCTTTTTTAATCTTCAGTGATGCCATGTTTTTACCCCCTTACAGTACTTCCGGAGCAAGGGAAACGATCTTCATGAACTGTTTCTCTCTGAGCTCACGGGCAACTGGTCCAAAAATACGGGTTCCTCTCGGTGTATTATCATCCTTGATGATGACTGCGGCGTTCTCATCAAAGCGGATGTAAGATCCGTCTTTACGGCGAGCGCCCTTAACTGTACGGACGACAACAGCCTTTACGACATCGCCCTTCTTTACAACACCACCGGGTGTTGCATCTTTAACCGTAGCTACAATCGTATCGCCAATCTGGGCATATCTGCGTGTAGAACCACCCATAACGCGGATACACAGGATTTCTTTCGCTCCGGTATTGTCAGCGACTTTCAGTCTGCTTTCCTGTTGAATCATTCTTGTATCCTCCTGAATTAAGTAAGGCGACCCAATTATTTAGCCTTCTCTACGATCTCGACAAGTCTCCATCTCTTATCCTTGGACAGCGGTCTTGTCTCCATGACTCTTACGGTATCGCCGATATTGCATTCATTGTTCTCGTCATGAGCCTTGAGCTTATAAGTCTTATTAACGATCTTCTTGTACAGCGGATGCTGAACACGGTCATCAATCGCTACGACAATAGTCTTGTCCATCTTATTGCTGACGACCTTGCCGACACGTGTTTTTCTGAGGTTTCTCTCTTCCATCATTATGCCTCCTTACCGCTGGCTGCGATAACCGTCTGGATTCTTGCAATGTTCTTGCGAACTTCCTTGATTCTGCCAGTATTATCAAGCTGGTTCGTAGCGTTCTGGAATCTCAGGTTGAAAAGCTCCTTTTTCGCTGCAACCAGTTCTTCATTGAGCTCTGCAACAGACTTTCCGCGCAGGCTCTCAAGATATTTTGTACTTTTCATTACTGCTCACCGCCTTCTGCCGACTGCGCCGTTACTGCAGCTTCTTCCTTGCCGTTCACCTGCTCACGGGAGCAGATCTTGCATGTGCAGGGAAGCTTGTGCATTGCGAGACGAAGCGCTTCTCTTGCAACTTCTTCGGATACACCTGCGATCTCAAAAAGAACGCGGCCCGGTTTTACAACAGCTACCCAATATTCCACGGAACCTTTACCGGAACCCATACGAGTCTCGGCCGGTTTAGCCGTTACCGGCTTGTCCGGGAAGATATCGATCCAGACCTTACCGCCTCTCTTGATGTAACGAGTCATGGCGACACGGGCTGCTTCGATCTGATTAGACTTGATCCAGCACGGTTCTGTAGCGACGAGTGCGTATTCGCCTCTTGTCACTCTTGTTCCTCTGGTCGGTGTACCTCTCATGGAACCACGGAACTGCTTTCTCCGTTTAACTCTCTTCGGCATTAACATTACTGATCACTCCCTTCCTTGTTTCCCTTAGTAGGAAGTACTTCACCATTGTAGACCCATGCCTTGACGCCGACTTTACCATATGTCGTGTCTGCTTCTGCGAATCCGTAGTCGATATCCGCGCGGAGTGTCTGAAGCGGGATGGTTCCTTCGCTGTATGTCTCCTTGCGGGCCATATCTGCACCGCCGAGACGACCGGAAACAGTTGTCTTGATTCCCTTTGCTCCGGCGCGCATTGTTCTCTGCATTGTGGACTTCATCGCGCGGCGGAAGGAAATACGGTTTTCAAGCTGAAGAGCGATGTTCTCTGCTACGAGCTGAGCATCGCGATCCGGACGCTTGACTTCCTTGATATCTACAAGGACCTTGCGGCCGATCTTCTTTGTGAGCTCATTCTTAAGCTTCTCAATTTCAGCTCCGCCCTTGCCGATAACAAGGCCCGGCTTAGCTGTATAAATAGCAACCTTTACTCTATCGGAAGCGCGCTCGATTTCGATCTTGGAAATACCTGCGCTGTAAAGACGCTTCTTAAGGAATTCGCGGATCTGATGATCCTCAGCGAGATTTGCTGCGAAATCCTTCTCTGCATACCACTTGGAATTCCAATCCTTGATGACACCGACTCTAAGGCCGTGTGGATTGACTTTCTGTCCCATTTTGACCCTCCTTATTTCTCATCCAGCACTACGGTGATGTGGCTGTTGCGCTTCAGGATTCTGTAAGCGCGGCCCTGGGCCCTCGGCTGGATTCTCTTCATTGTCGGTGCGCTTCCCGCGTAGCATTCCGCAACATAAAGGTTCGCGCGGTTCATGCCGTTGTTGTTCTCGGCATTGGCGATTGCGGACTCAAGCAGCTTCTTGATGACGCTTGAGGCATACCGCGGGCTGTAGGTAAGGATGCCGAGTGCAGTCTCTACATCCTTGCCGCGGATCGCATCGAGAACGAAGCAGGCCTTCTGAACAGACATCCTGGCATAGGAGACCTTTGCGGACGGCCTTTTCTCTCTGTTTACTTCATTTCTCTCCCGTTTGATTTGGGATCTATGTCCTTTAGCCATGAATATTCTCCTTTCGATCTGCCCGGCGCTTACTTGGACTTCTTCTCGGTATTGCCGTGGCCGCGATATGTGCGGGTTACGACAAATTCGCCGAGCTTGTGGCCGACCATATCTTCCGTCACATAGACCGGAACATGCTTTCTGCCGTCATGTACGGCAAATGTATGTCCCACAAAGCTCGGGAAGATCGTGGAACGGCGTGACCATGTCTTGATAACAGCCTTGTCACCGGATGCGTTCAGTGCATCGACCTTCTTAAGAAGATGCGCATCAGCGAACGGGCCTTTCTTTAATGAACGTGCCATATCCTATACCTCCTTACTTAGAAGAACCTTTGCCGTTTCTTCTTCTTACGATCAGCTTGTTCGACTGTTTCTTATGCTTCCTGGTCTTGTAACCAAGAGCCGGCTTGCCCCACGGTGTGGACGGACCCGGACGACCGACCGGAGCTCTGCCCTCACCACCGCCGTGCGGATGGTCATTCGGGTTCATGACGGAACCTCTGTTGTGCGGACGGATGCCCATGTGTCTCTTGCGGCCTGCCTTACCGATGTTGATCAGGTTGTGCTCGCCGTTGCCTACGACACCGATGGTTGCGCGGCACTCGATCGGAACCATTCTCATCTCGCCGGACGGAAGACGAAGGGTTGCATACTTGCCTTCCTTAGCCATGAGCTGAGCTGCGTTGCCGGCTGCGCGGACCATCTGGCCGCCCTTGCCCGGGAAGAGCTCAACGTTGTGAACCATAGTACCGACCGGGATAACGGAAAGCGGGAGGCAGTTGCCGACATGGATTTCGGCTTCCGGGCCGCTCATGAGCTTCATGCCGACCTTGAGGCCTTCCGGAGCGAGGATGTAAGCCTTCTCGCCGTCTGCGTAGCAGATCAGAGCGATGTTGGCGGTGCGGTTCGGATCGTACTCGATCGTCTTGACGACTGCCGGGATACCGTCCTTCGCGTTGCGCTTGAAATCGATGATTCTGTATCTGCGTCTCTCTCCGCCCCCACGGAAGCGGCTTGTGATCTTGCCCTGGTTGTTGCGGCCCGCGGTCTTCTTAAGAGACTCGGTGAGGGACTTTTCCGGTTTCTTCGCAGTGATCTCGGAGAAAGCGGAGCCCGTCATGTGACGTCTTGACGGGGTATACGGCTTATAGGTTTTAATAGCCATTTTAGTAATCTCCTTCTTTTATATCACGCGCCGTATAGTGTATTCACAGCGCGTATAGTTAAGCGGCATGTTTCGAAAATGAACTTCTGCCGCGGCCTTTCATGCACTCATCAAAGAGTTCCGAAAAGCTCGATTTCCTTGCTGTCCTCGGTCAGGTAAACGATTGCTTTCTTCTTCGCAGCCGTCTTGCCGAAGGTCATGCCGCGGCGTCTGGTCTTGCCCTCAAGGTTCATGGTGTTGACCTTCTTGACCTTGGTGCCCTCGAACATCTTCTCGACGGCTTCCTTGACCTGAGTCTTGGTAGCATCCGTATGAACGTAGAACGTGTACTTCTTGTCAGCCATCTCGTTCATGGACTTCTCAGTGACGACCGGCTTTAAGATAACGTCATAATATTTCAGATCTGCCATTATGCAAATACCTCCTCGATCGCCTTCACTGCATCCTGGGTCAGGACCAGCTTGTTGTACTTAAGGATATCATAGGTGCAGAGCGCGCCGGCGTTCGAGACTTTGACTTCCTGCATGTTGCGGGCGGAAAGGAATACGTTCCTGTCGCTGCCTGCCGTCACGACATAAGCCTTGTCAGCGCCGAGGTTCTTCATGACCTTTGCGAATTCCTTCGTCTTCGGTGCCTCAAATGCGAGCTTGTCGACAACGATCATGTTGCCGTCAGCAAGCTTGGTGGTAAGAACGGACTTGAGAGCCGCCTTCCTCTCCTTGCTGTTCATGCTGATCTTGTAGCTTCTCGGGACCGGTGCGAACACCACGCCGCCGTGTGTCCACTGCGGAGATCTCGTCGAGCCCTGTCTGGCATGACCTGTTCCCTTCTGTCTCCAGGGCTTTCTTCCGCCGCCGGAAACTTCAGAGCGAGTCTTGGCCTTCTGTGTGCCCTGACGGAGCGCCGCCAGATGCTGCACAACCGCAAGATGTACCAGGTTTTCCTTGACCGGAGCGGCAAATACGCTGTCTGCCACTTCCATTGTCCCGACTTCCTGGCCATCCATATTATAAATAGATACGTTAGCCATCTTACATCGTCCTCCTATCTGACTGAAGTGTTACTTGCACTTAACTGTTTCTCTGATCGTGACGAGGCACTTCTTCGGTCCCGGAACCGCGCCCTTCACAAGGATGAGATTCTTATCCGCATCGACGCGGACGATCTCGAGGTTCTGGATCGTGATGCGCTTGCTGCCCATCTGTCCCGGCATGCCCTTGCCCTTGAATACGCGGCTCGGATCGGAGGATGAGCCGTTGGAGCCTGCATGGCGATGGAACTTGGAACCGTGCTTCATCGGGCCTCTGTGCTGGCCGAAACGCTTGATCGCGCTCTGGAAGCCTTTGCCCTTCGAGACAGCCGTGGCATCGATATGATCGCCGGCTGCGAAGATGTCAGCCTTGATCTCATCGCCGACCTTGTAGTCAGCGGCATTCTCGAAGCGGAACTCTTTCATGAATCTTCTGACGGAAACGCCGGCCTTCTCGTAGACGCCCTTGACACCCTTGGTGACAAGCTTCTCACGGATATCGCCGAAGCCGACCTGAACTGCTTCATAGCCGTCCTTCTCAACCGTCTTGATCTGTGTGACCACGCACGGGCCGGCCTGAAGGACCGTCACCGGTGTGACAACACCGTCGTCAGCAAAGACCTGAGTCATGCCGACTTTTGTCGCAAGTATTGCTTTTTTCATTTTCTTCCTCCTTACAGCGGATTGCACTTGCACGCAATCATACTAATGTGTTGTTACCTCGTCTTCATCTTGATGTCGATGTAGACGCCTGCAGGCATTTCGAGGTGACCCAAGGAATCAACGACCTTCTGAGTCGGAGCGATGATGTCGATCAGTCTCTTGTGGGTTCTCTGCTCGAACTGCTCACGAGAGTCCTTGTACTTGTGCACCGCGCGCAGGATCGTGACCACTTCCTTTTTAGTAGGAAGCGGAACGGGTCCGCTGACGGTGGCACCGCTCTTCTTCACCGTGTCGATGATCTTCGCGGCCGATGCATCCACTAAGGTATGATCGTACGCCTTGAGAGTGATTCTCATAACCTGAGTTGCCATAAAAAAAGTCCCTCCTTTTCGCACTTTGGACGAGTACGACAAGCAGTGACTGTACACATTCCCGTGTGTTTCTTTTTTTCTTGAATCCACACGTTTGTTTCCGCCTCTATGGCGGACATTTCTGCACAGTGACTTGTCGCCAGTATCTTTACATGACATTCGCTCCACGGAGAACCTGCATCGAATGTGCAGCAACTTCACGCTTCACAGCTATCATGTCACAGCGTTTGATATTATACAGAAAAGTCCCTGCAAATGCAAGGACTTTTTTTCATAATCCGTATGTTTTTTTTCGCGTGCAAGATACATCAGAGAACTTCCGACAGATCCACGACGTCGATGCCTGTGACCGGGTCTCTGCGGACCGTCGGCTCCGCGCCGCTTCTCTTCACCTGCTCGACGATCTCCTCCAGCGTAAGCCGCTCCACCGGCATGATCCGGTCACCGTCCGCCGGGAGCTCTTCCGGCTCCTCTTCCGGCACATCCTGCGCAGCTTCTTCGGGCGCCGCAGCATCCTGGGTATGAGTCCGGCCTTCAAACTCGGCCGTCTTTCCGCCCGGGACCGGCAGCTCCTCAGCGGGCTCCTCGAACCGCTTCGTCGGCTCCTCCGCGAGGCGCTCGATGTCGCGTCTCGTCTCCTCGTCGTCCAGGTGGCCGTAGAGCGCAACATCCTCCGCCGTGGAGTCAAGCGCCTTCTTTACCTTTTCGGCCGTATCCTCGTAGACGAAGTCGTTTTCGTCGTCGCCGTCCTCATCCTCGTCTTCCTCGGAGTCGTGCTTCTTCCAGAGTTCCGAGAGTATAAAGAGAATGATCACGAAGAGAACGATGAGGCCGACGATGATCATCCCCTCGGTGCTCTGCATGGCGACGATGATGTAGCCGATGAAAGGCACGGTGATGAACACGCGGGAGACGTAGTTCCTGATCGTGACTTCCGTCGTCGGGCCTTCCTTGTCGGATGCGTCGAGCACGGTGAACTTGCCCGTCTCGGCATTGCCCTCGACAACGACGTACGCGAAGGTCGAGTTCGCGTCCTCCTTCAGGACCTCATCGCCTGCCTTGATGCTCTTTACCTCGACATCCTCGGAATAGGTGATCGAGCCGAGAGGCAGGTTTGTTTCCATCTCTCTCGAGTCGATGATCGTCGTCGTGATGCCGAGAACCGGCGGAACAAGGATTGCCACCGCCGTAAGAATTGCCGCTATAAGAAATATGTTGACGATTGCCTTTAAAAATTTCGACATAGCCTTCTCCCCTTTTTATTTAAACTCCTTTTTATCTTACCATTTTTTTGGGTCTGTGTACATACTTTTCGCCTCTTGCCTTTCAAATTTGTTTCCTATATAATTATGCACATGTACACAGATATTAAAACCATTGAAGATTTATCACTGAACGCCTGGCCGTCCTTTCAGATGCTCTTCTACGATGGGTGGATCATGCGCTACTCCGCGTTCTACACCCACAGAACCAACTGCGTGGAGCAGATCGGCGCTTCCATCCTGCCGCTCGAGGAGAAGATCCCCTACTGCGAGCGCATTTACCGCCGCTGGAAGACGCCCTGCATTTTCAAGATCACGCCTGTCACGGATCCGGCCCTGGACGGGCTCTTAGGTGCGCGCGGTTATACAATCGAGCACCAGGTCTACAACATGACGGCGGACATCAGCCGTCCCGTTCCTCCTGAAAATGAAACCCTCCCCCGCCTCACCGTCGAAAGCCGGGTGAACGCGAAGTGGATCGAGGGGCTCTTCGCACTTAAAAATACAACCGATCCGGTGCACCTGACCATCGTCCCGGACATGTACGCCGCCATCCCCATGGATGAGGTCGCGGTCTCCCTCCGCCTGCCGGACGGCTCCTGCGGTGCGACCGGCCTCGGCATCCTCGACCGGGACTACATCGGCGTCTATGCGATCCATGTCCGCGAGGATCTCCGGCAGAGAGGCATTGCCGCCGCGATCGTAAAGCGCATCCTTGCGGAAGGCCGCAAAGCGGGAGCCACCCGGGCTTATCTCCAGGTCGTCGCCGGCAACATGCCCGCAAGGAACCTCTACCGCAAGCTCGGCTTCACCGATTCCCACGTGGACTGGTTCCGCGTAAAGTACGACTGATAAGACACAAAAAAGGACTGCCCGGCGGCAGTCCTTTTTTTGCGGTTCAGTTCACTCTGGTCAGATATGCTTCGATCTGCTCCAGCGCCTCATCTTCGTCCTCACCGTTCACGGAAACTGTCACTTCTTCGCCGGATTCGAGCCCCATCGTCATCATGCCCATGATGCTCTTGGCATTGACGCGCTTGTTGCCCGATTCAATGTAGATGTCACTTCTGAACTGGCTTGCCACCTGTACAAGAAGAGCGACCGGCCGGGTCTTAGTACTGCCGTCCACCTGAATCGTAATGTCCTTTTTTTTCATATAATATCCTCCTCACAGGCCTTCCGCCTGAATTATACTCTTCTCTTTTTCCCTGAGCGCCTCCGCCGCTTCATGCAGCTTCATAAGGCGGTGATTGACGCCCGATTTGCCGATCGGCGGGTCAAGAAGTCTGCCGAGTTCCTCCAGCGTGGTTTCATCCGGATTTGCGAGCCTGACTTCCGCCATCTCCCGGAGCTGCTTCTTCAGCGTGCCGAGCGCTCCCATATCCTTCAGGTATTCGCAGTCCTCGCGCTGGCGCAGGGACATTTCAATCGTCTTTCGGATGTTGGCGGCTTCGCAGTTCACCTTCCGGTTGATGGTGCCCCGCATTTCCCGCACGATCCTTACATTTTCGAACTCCATGAGGGCTTTCGCGGCCCCCATGAGTCCCAGCGCGAGCGCAATGCTCTCCGCCTCCTTGACGTAGGCCACGAACGCGCCCTTCCGCTCCGTAAGTCTCGCGGGAAGCCCCAGGGCTTTCATGACCGCGAACACCTTCCCGGCGGCTTCCGCCGTCCGGCAGACGATCTCGAGATGATAGTAGCGCTTCGGATTGGAGAGCGACCCCGTACCGAGAAATGCTCCCCGAAGGAATGCTTTGAGCGCCTCCTCACCGGCTTCCGCGGAGAATTCCGCCTCCGCACGTGCGACCAGCCCTCCGGCCTCTCCGTCGGCCTCCACCGCAAAGCAGCTTCGGCGCCCTTCCGTAAGCATTACGGTCTCACAGTTTCTTATATTAAAGGTTTTTTGGAATAAAGTAAAGAATTTTCTTTGCAATTCCTCACTATCCGAGTAAATCAGGCAGCGGCCGTCCTCCGAATCCCCGGTCAGAACCGCCGCGATACCGCAGAGCTCGGCACGGGATAAGGCGGTGCGCTTCGGCATAACGCCGATCAGTTCCTTTTTCACATCACCCGAGAACGACATTATTTCACCTCATAGTCGGTCCGTTTCCGCACCAGGTCCCGGTCCATGTCACGATGCTCCACCTTGAGTCCGTAATCCGTGCTGCCCTTGAGCCGCTCGTAGATTGCCTCCGCGAGCGCGACCGACCGGTGCCGGCCTCCCGTGCACCCGATGGAGACCACCAGCTGGTTCTTCCCCTCCTTGACATAGTTGGGGATCAGGAACTCCAGCATGTCCTCCAGCTTGTCGAGGAAGACGCCGCTCTCCGGGCAGGCCTCCACGAAGGACCGGATCTCCGGGTCAAGCCCGGTAAACTTTCGAAGATTCACATCGTAATAGGGGTTCTTCAGGAAGCGGACGTCGAAAACCAGGTCCGAATCGGAGGGGATCCCGTACTTAAAGCCGAAGGACCTGATCGAGATATAGATGTTCTTGAACGTCCCGCCTTCCCGGAAGATCCGGTTGATCTCCTCCTTGAGCTCCCGCGTTAAGAGCTGAGAGGTATCGAAAATGTAATCCGCCCTCTTCCTTAAAAATGCCGTCTTCTCGCGCTCGAGGCGAATCCCGTCCTCGACCTTCCCTTCCGGTCCTGCGATCGGATGAGCCCGGCGGGTCTCCTTGTAGCGGGCGATCAGCACCTCATCCGAGGCGTCCATGTAGATGATCTCCGCCTTGACCCCGATTTTTTCAAGCTCTCCGATTACATTCTCCGCATTCTCAAAGCTGAGCGCGCCGCTTCGGACATCGATGCCGACGGCGATCTTGGAGAGCTCCGAGGAACGGCCGTCCACCGAGAGCTGGGCGATCGGGACGATGAGCGGCAGGGGCAGGTTGTCCACGCAGTAGAAGCCGGCGTCCTCGAGGAAGCGGAGCGCGGTCACCTTGCCCGCTCCGGACATGCCCGTAACAATCACAAATCTCATGCCGGGTCCTCCCAGGGGTTTTCATTTTCCGTAAAATGAAACTCTCCCAGCATCCTCACCTCCGGCTCAAGCACGACGCCGAACTGTTCGTAGACCGTCCGTCTGACCCGGTTCATGAGCCGGACCACGTCTTCGGCCGTCGCGCCTTTATCATTTACGACAAAGCCGCAGTGCTTTTCGGATACGCAGGCGCCGCCCTCCCGGGCACCGCGCAGCCCCGCATCCATGATCAGCTTGCCGGCAAAATAACCTTCCGGCCTCTTGAACGTGCTGCCCGCGCTGGGAAGCTCGAGGGGCTGCTTGTCCTGCCGCCTCTTTTTGAGATCCTCCATCCGCGCCCGGATCTCCTCCGCCCGGCCCTCCTCAAGCGAAAGGGCTGCGGAGAGCACCAGGTCGCCGCGCTCCATGAGCGCGGAATGGCGGTAGGAAAGACCGAGCTCCGGCCCGGAAACCGTCCGGATATCCCCCTCTTTCGTGAGGATCTCGCAGGATACGAGGACATCCTTCATCTCTCCGCCGTAGGCTCCGGCGTTCATCACGCAGGCTCCGCCCAGGGATCCGGGTATGCCGGCCGCGAATTCAAATCCGGTGAGAGATTCCTTAAGAGCCTCCGCCGCGATCTTCGAGAGGAGCGCGCCGGCATCCGCCGTGATCGTATGTCCCTCCGTCCGGATATCGGCCATGTTCTTCCCCAGCGCGATCACCGTGCCGTTATAGCCCTCATCCGAGACCAGCAGGTTCGTGCCGTTTCCCATGATAAAGAACGGCTCCTCCGCCTCCTTGAGGATCCGGACCGCCTCCCTGACTTCCTCCGCCCCCGCGGGCATGAGAAAACGGTGTGCCGGCCCGCCGATCCGGAAGGATGTGTGGCGGGAAAGAGGTTCATCTATCAGTATATTGTCTTTTCCGAGCACTCGCTCGAGTTCATGTATCAGCATAGTGTTAGCTCCGCCGTAATGAGAATGTCTTAGGGTGCGGGGTTTTCGGGCGCCGCGTTCTCGGGCGCCGCCGGTGCGGCTGCCGCATTGTCCGCCGCTGCCGGTTCCTGGCTCTGGAAAATATCCGAGTAGTCCGTCACGAACTCGACCGCTGTCGCCGAGCGGTTCGTGTCCGGCCAGAGGGTTATGATGCGCTTGTAGTTCTCATCCGCATTCACCGTGTCGCCCATCATGCGGTAGGAGTGGCCGAGGTAGAGAAGCACGTCGTAGTCTTCGTCTTCGATCGCCTTGGCCTTCTCGAGGGCCTTCACGGCCTCCTCGTAATTGCCGTTGTTGTAGGCCATGAGGCCGGACGCCCGGAAATTCTGCAGCATCGAGGCCACCGTGGTCCCGCCGAGCTCCGCGCAGATCGACCGTGCCTCGACCGAAAGCTGGGAGAGGTCCACCGCCTGGAGCGCGTTCATCGCCTGGTCAAACTCATTGTTGTTGTAGGCGTTCACCGCCTTGGCGAGGTTCTCGTAGGCCGCCGCCTTCACGCTGGCCGCCGCAATCTCGTCATTGACGTTGGCGACCGCTTCGCGGGAGGCTTCGAGTTCACTCTGCATGAGCTGCATTTTCTCTTCATTTTCCGCCATGTCGGTCGAGTACTCGATCACCTTGCGGTTGGCTTCCTGCTGGATCTGCGCGGTTCTGACCGGCACAAACAGGAACCAGATGGCGGCCGCCCCGACGAGGAAGCCCGCGACCATCGAGAAGGCGGTCACCGTGAGCGGCGTCTCCCGGATCGGGATGGCCTTCCTCTCCTTGCGGTTCTTCCTGATCTGGGGATGATCCTCGCCGCTCTCCTGCCCTCCGAAAAATGAAAACCGCGGCTCAAGCTTAGTCACAACGCCCGTCTCCCGGTCGATCTCCCGGAGGAAACGCAGGGTCGTCGTGTTGGTCCGGTCGATTCGGATCGCCTTTTTGAGGAGCTTTCTGGCCTTCTCCCACTCGCCGTGCTTCATGTAGAGAAGCGCCAGCAGGTGGTAGCCCTTGATCAGCTTGGGGTTCTGGGCCAGCAGCTTCTTGAGCTGGATCTCCGCCACATCCTCGTTGCCGGAGCGGCAGTTGGCCAGCGCCCCGTTGTACTTTTTGATCGTGTGCCGGATCACGTCGAACTTCGCGCCGTCCCGCTCGATCTCGGAGATGTAGCGGGTCGCGAGGTTGTGGTCGGGCTTCAGATTCCGCGAGATGACCCATTCGGACAGGGCGGAAACCGCCTCGCCCATCTCAAAATAGACGAGTCCCAGAAGGTTTCTCGCCTGAATATTTTCCTTGTTGAATTTGAGGCTCTGCCTGAGCAGCAAAATGGCGCCGGACAGATCCCGCACCTCGGCCTTCTCAAGTCCCTCATTATAATAGATCCCGGACAGAACGATCGCCTGCCGCTGCACGGAGATATCCCGGCCGCAGGCCGGGCAGTACGCGGAATCGGAGAGCTCTGCCCCGCAGTACATGCATTTCATTCGTTCTTCCTCTTTCCGCCCTGGGTCTCGTTCATCATATCCTTAAGGATATCGATCACGTCGGTGATGTCGCGCGAATAGATTGCCCCTTCCGCCTCATCAACGTCGAGGCTGGGCTTGAATTTCTTCAGTTCTTCATCAAAATTGATCATGGATCATCCTCTTTATAAGTCCGATGAGATAAAGGCTTCCGCAGACGAAAAGGACGCCGTCGCCTCTCTGGCTCATCGCATATTTAAACGCCTCCGCAGGGTCCGGCACGGTCACGACCCGCTCAAACCCGTTCTCTCTGAAGAGTTCTTCAAAATGAGATGCAGACTCCCGCCTCGCCCCCGGCACTTCGGTCGTGATCACGCACTCCGGTGCCAGGTCTTCGGCAAGCTCCCGCACCATGGCCGTGTAATCCTTGTCCGAGACCGCCGCGAAAAGGAGCGTCGCCCTTTTCCCTTCGGCGACCGCCTTCGCCGCCTCGATAAAGCGGCTGATGCCGTCCTCGTTGTGGGCCCCGTCGAGGTAGACGCCCGGGAGTGCTTCCTCCATCCGGCCTTCCCAGCGGGCGGAAAGGAGGCCTTCGCGGATGTTTTCCTCCGTGATTGCAAAGCCGGCACGGGTAAGCTCCGCGGCTCCGAGAATCGCCAGGGAGGCATTTTCCGCCTGATAGGCAGCCGCTGCGCGGATTCTCATGTCACACGCCTTTTTATCATAACTGCTGATAAGCGAAAAATCAATGAAAGGAGCCAAGTTCTTTAAAATTTTAGTTTTATATGTGCGGGCGTCTCCCCCGGAGAGCAGTTTTTCGACGCCTTCCTCCGCTGCCGGCGGAATCAGGGCCAAAGCCGGAGCATTCCTAAGAGCTGCCTCCTCAAGGATCCGCCCGGCGCACTCTTCCTTCGCCGCGAGGAAAACGACCGGCACCCCCTGCTTTATGATCCCGGCCTTCTCGCCCGCAATCTCAAAGAGAGTATTCCCGAGATACTGCATATGGTCAAAGCTCACCGACGTGATGATCGTGAGCACCGGGTTCTCGCAGGTGTTCGTCGCATCGAGCCGGCCGCCGAGGCCCGTCTCCATGACGGCGGTGTCGACGCCGGCATTTTTAAAGATGAGGCACCCGATGAGATAGATAAACTCAAAATAGGAGGGATGGTCCGGCATCGAAGAGACGGCTTTTCGCGCCGCCTCAAAGGCTGTAAGGAACGCCTCCTTAGAGACGATTTCACCGTCCACGCGGAAGCGCTCCCGCATATCCACGAGGTGCGGGGAGGTAAACAGTCCGGTGCGGATGCCGGCCGACCTTAGGATCGACTCGAGATAGGACGCGGTCGAGCCCTTGCCGTTCGTGCCGGCAATGTGGACGATCTTAAAGCTCCGGTCCGGGTTGTCAAGAAGCGCAAGGCACTCCCTCGTGTGGGCGAGCGAGTGCTTCGCCGTAAATTTTGTAAGACCGTCTATATAAGCGCAGCTTTCCGCGTAATTCATGGTCTCCTCCTAAAAAAGAGACTGCCGCACATCCTATGCGGCAGCCCTTCATTTTCAATATCTCTTAAGCTGTTCCTCGATCTGCTGCTTCATTGCCTTATACTTTTCGAGTTTTGCTCTCTCCGCCTCGACCTTGGCCGCCGGAGCCTTGTTCACAAAATTCGGGTTCTTAAGCATGCCTTCCGCACGCGCGATCTCCTTGTCCATCTTTTCATTTTCTGCATTGAGACGGGCGATCTCCTTCTCCTTGTCGACGAGCTCGTCGAGCGGGATGTAGGCGGTTGCGTTCGAGAGCACGACCGTGACCGCGTCGTCGCCGATGCCGGCCTTATCTTCCCTCACCTCAATGTTCTTCGCGAACACCATGCGCTCCATGCCCGGGATCGTCCTGGTGAGCGTCCGCAGAGCCTTAACGCCTGCCTCGTCCTTGCCGACCAGGTAGAGATCGGTCTTCGT
>ODAI014595473.1_pt1 | contig 21903 bp, 16 predicted proteins | sample 1539321 | NCBI WGS metagenome assembly ODAI01 (sample SAMN02144231, study PRJEB22623) | gut metagenome | biome: sheep rumen | host: Ovis aries | place: New Zealand | reverse complement strand
TGATGCGTTCGGCCGCGTCCTTGTTTCCTGCGGCTTCCATTGCCTGTTGCCGTTTCCGCAGCGCCTTGATCTGCTTCTCCGTGTCCCGTGTCCGCAGGTACAGCTTATGCTCCGGTGTGGCGTACAGCCGTTTCCTGTCGGCCAGGTTCTCGGCGTTCTTGAACCGCATGTGGGCGGCTTCGGCCCTGTCCATCGCCTCGTAATACCGGGTGGATATGGCCCTGTCGTTCCACGTGCCGAAGACCTGCCTTGCAAAGGGCACCTTGTGGGCTTCGGTGTCGCCCAGCACCTGCTTGATGGCGCTGGTTTCCGACTTGTCGTTCAGCGGCGTGCCTGTGCCATGGGCATTGATGTAAAGAGGTTCACCCTTGTAGGCAGCACCCTGCAGGGCCAGGCGGATAGCCTGAGCTGCACACTTGCCGTCGGGACGTGGGGCGGTGTAGTGGTGGGCATCGCAAGTGTTGCCGTAGCCAACCACTTCAGCATAGATATGAGCTCCGCGACGCACAGCCACGTCGTAGTCTTCCAAGATCAGAATGCCGGCACCTTCACCCATGACGAAACCTTTGCGTCTGGCATCAAAAGGCAAGGAAGCAGCGTTGGGGTCGGGGTTGGTGGAGAGGGCCTTGCTGTTGGCAAAACCTCCGATGGCGATCTCTGTAATAGCGGCCTCGGTGCTGCCGGTAATCATGGCATCGGCCAAACCTTCTTTAATCATTCGGTAGGCCTCACCCACAGAGTGGGTGCCGGTAGCACAGGCTGTCACAATCGGCAGATTGGGACCCTGGGCATTGAACTGGATGGCCACATTGCCGGAGGCAATGTTGGAGATCATCATAGGAATAAAAAGGGGCGACACCCTGCGAACACCTTCGTTCAGCACCTTGGTCTGCTCGCTGACGAAGGTATGGATTCCGCCAATACCAGAACCGATGGCACAGCCAAAGCGTTCAGGGGCGACGTCTTTCTCTACCACCAGACCGCTGTCGGCCATGGCCTGCTTGGCAGCCGCCAAGGCAAAAAGGGCGTAGCGGTCGTTGTGGCGCACGGCCTGCTTGTCAAGACCAAGGGCCAAGGGGTCGAAATCTTTCACTTCAGCAGCCACCGATACGGGGAGCTCTTGATTGGTAATAGAGGTTATGGGAGCGATGGCGTTGGTGCCCTTCAGCAGGTTGTCCCAAAGGGTGTTGATATCGTTGCCAAGGGGATTGATGCAACCCATACCGGTTATAACTACACGTTTCATAGAATTGTCGTTTTAAATTGTTTAGGTGAGTAAATGGGATTATTTGCTCCAACGCAGCACGGCTGCGCCGGTGACGAAACCTGCGCCAAAGGCACTCAGTGCCAGCATATCGCCTTTCTTGAGCTTGCCACTGCTGTATAGTTCGTCAATAAGAATGGGGATACTAGCCGAAGAGGTGTTGCCCATACGTTCAATGTTGGTGGGGAACTTATAGGCAGGCTGGGCCAGATGTTCCTGGATGGACTTGATGATGCGCTGATTGGCCTGGTGCAACAGGTAGAGGTCGATTTTGTCGGGAGTGAGACCGGCCTCCTCGATAACGAGGCGGAGATCACGCTGGGAGGATTCGACCGCCATGCGGAAAACTTCACGTCCGTTCATAATCAGGGGCTCGGTGATATCCACGCCGGGCACCTCAAAGGGGGTGTTCTCCATACGACGCTGGTAAACAATAACGTCGCGGTTGGGCACAGTCGTAAGGCGGAGCGACTTCAGATCGTTGCCCTTGGTAACCACCACAGCTCCGGCACCGTCGCCAAAAAGGATAGAGGTTTCGCGGCGTTTCCAGTTGCAAAAACGAGAAGGCTCTTCTGCACAGACAATCAGAATGTTCTTAGCACGATTTGTCTTGAGCAAAGCCTCAGCAACCGACATGGCATCGAGAAAACCGGCACAGGCTCCGTTCAAGTCAAAGCAAGGAGCATGGCTGCCGATATGCTGCTGCACAATGCAGCTCAATGCGGGAGTCACATAGTTGTTGGCCACATTTGAACAAATGCAGAAATCAATTTCATCGGGTTGAATGTTAGCCGACTCGATAGCCGAACGCGACGCTGATACGGCCAAATCTACCAAAGTCTCCGTCGAGCGAAGTCGGCGGGTTTTAATACCCGTGCGGGTCGTGATCCATTCGTCGTTAGTGTCAAGGAAGCTTGCCAGCATTTCATTAGTCACCACCTTCGATGGTATGGCACTTCCTGTTCCAATAATTTTCATATAAAAAAGTTTTTTTAGTCGTTTTTTGGTGTCACAATTTATAAATAATATGCGTACACATGAACATATTTAAACGTGCAAAGAAACAAAGAAAAAGCGGGATAGCAATAAAAAAAATGACATTCTATATAATAAAGAGGGCGAAATGGCGTTATTTTGGGTAAAAATAGATTATTTATGGCGAAAATCGAGAAATTAACAATGAATAAGTTAGGGAAAATAGCCGTTCATGCTCCACAATTCTTGACGGAAAAACGGAGCATTTTCCTTTTTTTAATACTTGTTAGTATTTTTGAAATACTTTTCTTGACCATCTACAAACCCATGGGTCTCCTCCGTACTAACGAGAGTCTGACCCAGTGGAGCCCCATCCTATATATGGTCATCTTAGCAGCTTCGGGCCTTGCGGTACTTATTGGCAGTAGGATACTACTCTACCAGCGGCAGAAACGCAAACCACTAAAAACCTACGAGTACCTCGTCTGGGTTGTGACCGAAATAGTTCTATTCACCCTCCTGCTCTCGATCATAGCCTATAACATAAACGCCAACAAAGATTTACAATTCTTTCAAATACTTTGGCGGGTCCTGATAGACATCGTCACAGTATTATTAATACCTTATATTATCAGCATTCTTATCTTCCTCTTGCGCGAGCAAAAACAAGAAATTGCAGCCCTCAACGCCATGATTATGGAAGAGCGGTCACCAATGACCGCACCCGAGGAGATGATGAATTTCTACGACAAAGGCGGACGGCTGGCCTTTGCCACCAAGAAAAAGAATGTGTTATATGTCGAAGCCTCGGACAACTACACGAACATCCACTATGTCAACGAGGACAAGGAGGACTGTTTCATCCTCCACAACTCTATGAAACAAGTGGAACAAGCCTATGCCAAGGAGGGAATGCTACGCTGCCACAGGGGCTACCTAGTCAACATAGCCAATGTGAAACTCCTGCGCAAAGAGAAAGATGGTCTTGCCATCGAACTAGCACAAAGTGGCAAAATCATTCCTGTTTCCAAGACATACGTAGAGAAAGTAGCCCACTGCTTTGCCAGCACCCCTATCAACCAGGAGCGGGCATAGCACGTTCACGCGACGAGCCAACTACTTTTCACGCCAATGGACTCTGATCAGCTGTGGATGAGTCCTAAACAAATGTCTAGCTTTTTCAGGGCACCTTTGTACGTTGCCGATTATCTGAATGCGCCGTCAACGGCTATATCCGTATTTACGCCCATTCAGGGCAGCCTGTATCCTGCTGGTTTTCGGTAGGCGGTGCCTACTTTATATCAGCATTTGCACACTCAGGGAGTTTTTAGGAAGCTGCTGGTAGACACCTAGGCCGAACACCTCTATAAAGGAACAGGGGGTCAGAAGTCGTCATCGTCCTGCGGGACAAGACTGACGTAGAGATTGTAAAGGTCGGAAATCACCTTTTGCTGGGTGAACTTTTGGCGTTGGACACGGCCTTTTTCCACAAGGGCAGCACGCAGCTGGGGATCTTCAATAATGCGTCTGAGCTGTTGGGCCACCTCTTCGGGGCTGTCGGGGCTGGCATAGAGCGCGGCATCGCCCCCGGCCTCGGGCATGGAGGACACATTGGAAGTAACCACGGGAGTGTCGCAGCACAAAGACTCCAGAATAGGAATCCCAAAACCTTCGAAACGAGACATATAGACCGACGCGACAGCATTGGCATAGAGGGCTGGGAAATCCTCAAAGTCGGCATTGGAGACAAAGTGTACTCGATTGGTGAGTTTCTGTGCCTTGATCTCAGACATGACTTCATAGTAATAATGACCACGCTGACGACCCACGATGACCAGATGGACATCGGCAGGGAGCAGGGACAAGGCCTTGACGACGGTGCGCTGATTTTTGCGCTCCTCGATGGTGCCCACGCAGACTACATACTTCTCGGGCAAGTGATACATTTTGGTTATATCCTGCCGTTCATCGTCGGGGATAGGCTGCCAGAAAATAGGGTCACACGACTGGTAGATGACATGAATTTTGGACTCCGGCACATGCATGTACTTGATGAGGTCCTGCTTGGTGGACTCGCTGATGGCCACAACAGCATCGGCTATCTGGCAGGAATGGCGCTGCTTGATACGATGGGCCAATCGGTCGAAGAGGCTATAGTATTGCGGATAACGCCAGACGATGAGGTCGTGCATTGTGACCACTCGTTTGATGCTGCGGGGAATACCGTGGGGTAGCTCGTGACTAAGACCGTGGAAGAGGTCCACCTTGTCGGTCTTGAGATGCATGGCTATGCCATGGCTGCGCCAGAGGTTGGGCAGGGGACGGTCGAAGCCGGAGGGCTGACGAGTGGAGATATTGGCATAGCTGGTGAAATAGTTGCGGTAGTCGCCCGACATATCGGGAGAATAGAGGATAGAACGAACCTCGTTATGTTCGTTGGCCAAACCACAGATAAGCATACGGCTGTAATTGCCCAGTCCGGTATTATTTTTGAATGCTCTTTTTGCTTCGAAACCGACAATCATGAATATCCTTGTTTTATTGAATTTGCAAAAGTACGAAAAAAAAACGTATCTTTGCATTTTCAAAATGAAATAAAGATATTTTAATAGTTTGCTAACACTCTAATGGATAGAATATCAGCCGTCATTATCACACAGAACGAAGAGCGCAACATCGGACGCTGCCTGGCCTCGCTGAAGGGCATAGCCGACGAAGTGGTGGTGATAGACAGCGGCTCCACGGACCAAACCGAGGCTATATGTCATGCCCATGGTGCCAACTTCCATCATCACGACTGGGAAGGCTATTCGGGCCAGAAGAACTACGCCGAAGGACTGGCCGCAGGCCCATGGATCCTCTCCATCGATGCCGATGAAGCCCTTTCAGATAAGCTACGCAAGGAACTGCTGCGGCTGAAAGAGAGCAGTCCTGAGGAGGAGATCGTCTACAGCTTTTGCCGCTTGACGAACTACTGCGGCTACTGGATAAAACATTGCGGATGGTATCCTGACGAGAAAATACGCCTATGGCGCAAGGGGGCCGGTCACTGGGACGGAGTGGTACACGAGCAGCTGGAGTTCCTCCATCAGGTGAAACAACAGCGGCTGCAAGGCGATTTGCTCCACTACAGTTACTACAGCATTGAGGAGCTCGCGGCCAGGCAAGTGAAGTATGCCTCGCTGGCCGCCCAGAAAGCCCACCAGCAAGGCAAAAAATGCCCTACAGGAGCCCTGGCGATAAAACCTTTGTGGACCTTCCTGAGGAACTACCTGCTGAAAGGAGGCTTTTTGGACGGGAAAGCAGGTTATGAGGTGTGCCGGATGTCGGCCTTCTACACAATGGTAAAATATGCCCGGCTGAAGGAACTATGGAGGGAAGAACAGGAACACTGAACCATGTTCCAACACATGAGTACAGCCTAGAAGGCCCCAATTCGAAGCAGGTACGCATTTTTACCATAACGGCGGACAGGAAACTAGCAGACAGTTGGAGCCTAATGCCAGTGACTGCACGAAGAAAGATAGTAGTACAAAAAAGAGACAACAGATAAATTGTAATAATATGCCAGAAATCAAAGAAAGCAACAAGGATTTATTTACCCAATATACGCTAGATGAGAAACGGAGGCTATATGAGGCAGCAGCCGAACTCTTCAGCGAGAACAAACGGCAGCTGTTTGACCGTTTGGTGCAAAACCGCACACGCCACATCTGTGTGGTGCTGGAGGACATATTCCAGTCGCACAATGCCAGCGCGGTGCTGCGCAGTTGCGACTGCTTTGGCGTGCAGGACGTGCATGTGATAGAAGACCGCAACAAGTACGCCCCCAACAGCGACGTATCAATGGGGTCGGACAAATGGGTAGACTACTACAAGCACCCCGACATCTTGCAAACATACGACGAGCTGCACAAGAAAGGCTACCGGATCATTGCCACCCTTCCACATGAGAACGACACAATGATAACCGACCTGGATATCACGCAACCCACAGCCTTGGTATTTGGCACCGAGCTGACCGGACTGACCCAAGAAGCCATCGACCATGCCGACGGATATGTGAAGGTACCGATGTACGGCTTTACGGAGAGTTTCAACATATCGGTTTGCGCAGCCCTCTCCCTTTTCTTCCTGACCGAGAAAATGCGCGCCAACAAGGACATCCATTGGCAGCTGAGCGAGGAAGAGCAGGCCACGCTGAAGCTCTATTGGTGCATGCAGGTAATCCACGACGGCAGGCATGTCATGGAGCAAGTAGAGAAGAGACTATTCGGCGAGAATGCGCACAAAAAGTGAGGACAGGACACTCCTCATCTTATGATCATTCATAATCTTGACAAAGTACCTTTCTGCTGTACGCTCTGACACATTCCACTTTTAACAAGGCACATTATGCCGAGTCAAACAGACAGACAAATACAGCAATGCATATAGTTATTTCTATCAAAAAAACTGTTATAAGAAGAAATATTTGGTCGTATAAATAATTTTTAGTACCTTTGTAAGTTCAATATAGAATAGTAACAATTAAATAAACTACACAATATGAAAAAGATACTTGTTCTTGCCGCTCTCATTGTGATGAGTCAGGCAGTAGTATTTGCACAGAAAGAAAGAACGGTTAAAGAGGCCGATGTGCCCGTTCGCTATGTAAAAGATTTCCAAAACCAAGCCAATGGGGCCCAGAATGTAGTATGGACTATGGCAGAGGACAGTTCAGCCTATATGGCTACTTACACTAGCCCCGACGGCGACAAACAAGCCATCAGATTCACCCCTAAGACTTCAGAGACTCGCTACTATATTGATTACCAATACGTCCCCCACGCCATCAAAGACACCGTCGCCCACCAATATCCTAACCATAAGATTAGCAATGTCTACATCCGCAACCTGAAAGGAAAGATGACCTATCAATGCCAAATCTATCAGACCAAAGGTTTCCTGTTCTGGAAGAAAGAGACCAATATCAAGCTCCTCTCCTTTGAGACTAACAGCAAAATGATTGAAGTTATCGACGTTGAGAAATAATAATTGAAAGACCGTCTGCCCTATTCGAGCGACCTCAAAGAACTATAGGATAAACACGGTACAAGCAGATTGCTGCGGTACCGTGTTTATTCGTTAGTGGGAGTAGAAAAAGCATGAATCGGACACGGCAGATGATTGTTATTGGGAACACCCCAAAAATACGAAAAAAAAGATACCAATAGGCATATAGGTATAAAAAAACAGGCTCTCGTCGTAAGAGCCTGTTGTTATATTTGCCATTAGCACCTATTTACTCTACATTGAGCAGGTAGTAGTTCTTCTTGCCCTTCTGGACAAGGATGCTGCCACAGGGAAGAATGTCGGCAGCCGTAAGGGCACAGTCTTCACCCACCTTATTCTTGTTGACAGAGATGGAGTTCTGCTTGAGCTCACGGCGGATCTCGCCCTTAGAGGCAAACATGCCTACCTCGGCAGCAAGGTCGATGAGCGAGACTCCTTCGTCGAGGCGGCTGCGGGATATATTGAACTGAGGCACACCCTCAAAAACGGAGAGAATAGTGGCACGATCGAGGGTGCTGAGCTGCTCTGTGGTACCCTTGCCGAAAAGGAGTTCCGATGCGTTGACGGAAGCGTTGTAGTCCTGTTCAGAGTGGACGCGACAGGTTATATCCTTCGCCAAGGCGCGTTGGAGAATACGCCGTTCTGGAGCCTCGGCATGCTGTTGCTCAAGCTGGTCAATCTCTTCCTTGGAGAACATCGTAAAGATGCGGATATAGCGGGCAGTATCAACGTCGGAGCAATTGAGCCAGAACTGATAGAACTTGTAAGGGCTGGTCTTGGTGGGGTCGAGCCATACATTGCCACCCTCGGTCTTGCCAAACTTGGTGCCATCGGCCTTGGTGATAAGGGGGCAGGTGAGGGCATAGGCCTCGCCACCCTCCATGCGGCGGATCAGCTCGGTACCTGTGGTGATGTTGCCCCACTGGTCGGAACCACCCATCTGCAACCGACAACCTTTGGTGCGGTAAAGGGTGAGATAGTCATAAGCCTGAAGGAGCTGATAGCTGAACTCAGTAAAAGAAAGACCTGTTTCGAGACGCTTTTTGACGGAGTCTTTGGTCATCATATAGTTGACGGTAATGTGCTTGCCTACATCGCGGATGAAATCGAGGAAGAGGTAATCTTTCATCCAATCGTAATTGTTGACAATCTCTGCCCCATTGACAGGATTGTCGAAATCGAGGAACTTAGAAAGTTGCTTGCGGATGCACTGGACATTGTGGTTGACCTCGTCGGGAGTGAGGAGTTTACGCTCCTGGGCCTTGAAGGATGGGTCGCCAATCATACCAGTGGCACCACCAACAAGAGCAAGAGGCTTGTGTCCAGCCACTTGGAGGGGCTTGAGCAACATAATGCTGACAAGATGGCCGATGTGAAGGGAGTCGGCTGTGGGGTCGATGCCTACATAAGCCGTGGTGACTTCTTTGGAGAGTTGCTCCTCAGTACCAGGCATGATGTCGTGAATCATGCCGCGCCATTTGAGTTCTTGGACAAGATTTTTGTTCATCGAATGAATAATATTATTGTTAAAAGGAATATATATATTATATACAAAAAAGAGGTACTGTGTTTGTTGGACCAGTACCTCTTTCGTTATCTAATTATAATTATCTTACGACCAACTTAGAGGTAGCGGTCTGGTTACCTACAATGACGTTGACAAGATACATGCCGTGCTGGAGGTTCTGGCAGTTAATGCTGCTAGTATGAGTACCCTCAGCAACTCTGCCAAGATTCTCGCTATAGACAACCTTACCAGAGAGGTCATATACCTTTACAACAGCCTGGCCAGCCTGGGCGACGGTGAGTTCGAGCGTAGCCTGGTCAACAGCGGGGTTAGGATAGAGACGGACCTGGTTGACCCCATTAGAAACAACGGTAGGAATATCTGTGTATACTGTTGAGTCGAGAATTTCGTTGGTGTGGTCAACCACATAGGTGGAATCCATGAAAATACCACGGCCATAGGTACCAAAGTACATAGCATAGGCCCATTTGGTCTTGGGGAAGTAGTACTGGACCTCTGTAACACCATCGTGGCCAACATAAGAAAGCATAGGATAGTTGCAAGTAACCTGATACATGGAAGTGACGGGAACACCCTTAAAGGAACCATAGGTCTGCCAAGAAGGATTGTTGACATTGGCGGCTTTGTAGACACCATCTTCCGTACCAGCATAAATCTCACCAGTGGTGTATTCAACCATGGCACTATAAACAGGAGTAGAAGTAGGCAAGGGGATATTGTTGATGGTGTAGTTGTCTTTAGAAGCATTGTTGATGTAGACTACATTGGCAGCCTCGTTGTTGTAGCCGTCGAAAGTGACGACGAGAGCGTCGCGGCCTTTCCTGGGATCGATGCTGATGGAGGAGATACGACGGTCGAAAAAGACGCTGGTGTCAGATGCCATCATGGTATCAGTGGTGGAGATACGGGTGCTGATGTTATATTGGAGCTGGTCACGGGTTACGTGGACATCGGCACGATAGTCAGCAGAGTTGATACCGTGGACGCGGGCGATAAAGGATTTTTGGGTGCTCTTGTTCTCAACAACCACAAAGACGCAGTCGCCATCTTTAGACATAACAGCGTAGCGGACAACCATGTTGGGGTGGGCGGCACCATTGATGCCGTAGATGTGGCTCCAGAAACGGGTGTCGTTGGTGTTATCGAAGATCTTGCGGAAATCGGTGGGGAACCAGCAGTAAGAAACATTGGTGTTATTGGGAAGACCACTCTCTACCGTGACGGCCAACAGACGGCTCAAGTAAGGCTGAGGAACGGTCTGGTGCATCTCGTTGCCAACGGTGAAACCATGATCGAAGACATGGTAGAAAGGATAGCTAGCGTGGGCAGGGTCGAGAACTACCATGGAGTCGCCACGCTGAATACGGAAACGAGATCCCATATAACCGTTGTCCTGGTTGGTAATATTAATTTTATTGCCATCACGAATGACATAGCTGAGTGTATCAATAATGAAAGTGATACTATCGTTGGTCACAGTATTGTTGTCTGTCTCCCAAAGAGAGATTTGGCCAATAGCGGGACCACCCTGGATATTGTCGGACAAGAAGTCAAGATCGGCTGTCCAAGTCTGGGTATTGGTATAATTGTTAAAATCGGCATAGGCACGACCGACGGAACCATTGCCAGAGGAAACAAAGATGGTGCGACGGGAATAGGGGGCATACTGGGTGAAACGGGAAGCGGCAACCTGACCACCATTACCCTTCCAGATAATATTGGCCAAGTGGTTGGTGTTGGTGCCGGAAGCATCATACCAGGTGGAGTCGTTGACACCGCCGTCATGTTCACAACGAGCCTCTATGAAGGGGCAGGAATTGGAGTTGGCACCACTGATAATAGAACCATCAGGGCAAACAGCCAGACCATTGATCTGGACAGAGTTCATGCCGCGGTTGAGATTAGTGAAGCTTGCCATGGGGGTGCTTAATCCGCCGGACATATAGACACCACCGTCAGTAACGATGTAATAAGCCTCGTACATGGATCTGGTTTCTTCGTCCCAATGTACATCGGGAACAATCTGATGGATGCCAGAGTGAACGAAGAGGGCATTGGAATAGACAGAGGCCATGTAGTCGCCATAGTTGATGGACTCATTGCGGGAAGATATCGTCCACTGGAAAGGAGAATTCTCGACATAACCTTTACCAACCCAGATAGCAGCACCGCCGATGAAAACCTTGGTAGGATCGGTGGGACTGACGGTGAGAGCACCGCAGGTGGCGTCGGTGGCAACAGAAGTAAAGGGGGTAACGGTAGCAGTGGAGAGAAGGGTCCAGGTATTGGTGTTGCGGGTCTGATAAAGACCGGTCATCAAGCCATTGGCATTGGAAACCATGGCGTAGAGATAAGACTCGTCGGAGGGAGCCAGAGCCAGTGTGATATAGGCTGCACCATTGCCAAAGCCAGAGCAATTACCGCTGATATTGACAGGGGCGGAGGCATTGATAACATCGCTAATTTTGTAGAGATTGCCACCCTGAGCAAAGAAAGCCCTATTGAACTGCTTGGAAAGAACCACATTGGAAATATTGCCAGACATGACCTTGGTAGGCGCATTGTCGAGGTCGCTCAACTGGGAGAGTTCCCAACGGAAAAGACCTTTGGGGGTGGACACATAGACATAGGTGACACCCTGGAGGGTCATCACATCTATATCGTTGACAGAAGCGAAATCGGCTTCAAGGTCAAAGCCGGGGTCGGTGTTGGAGAGACGAGTGAAAGAGGCATCGTCGGTGTTGAAAAGGAAGATACCACGACCACGGGCAGCGAATTTATTGACTTTATTTCCTTTGGCATAATAACTCTCACCGGTACCGATGAGGATCGTGTTGTCATTCAATTTGGCCATGCAGCTGATGGGGAGAGTGATTTCCTCATTATCGAGGTAGCAGGGGACGTAAGACCAGATAGCCTGCTGGTCGTCGGAGCGGGTGAAAAGACCGCCGGTAGCGGCACCTGCATAGATGGTGGCGGGGTTGTCGGAACCGCCGCCGAAAATGACGAGGGAAGTGACACGGCCACCAATGTTGTCCGGGCCAATTTCAACAAATTTGTCGTTTTGGTAATTAGCTTTTTGAGCGGTTGCTGTGCCTACAAAGCACATTGCGAGGCCCACAAAGAAGCCGAGAAGTACTTTTCTACTTTTCATAAGATATTAATATTTAATTAGATATTTAATTTTCATTTACATATTTTAATTAGCAAAGATACATTTTTTTTTTGTAATTTCGGCTTTTGGTCATATTTTTTTTGTAATTTCGGCTTTTGGTCATAAAAAAAGAAAAAAAAATAAAACTTTGCAATAAAGAAAAAATGATTGCGTTATACCAAACAAAAAAATGGCAGACATGTAACTCTGCCTTATAAAAACTAAAACAATATTTTTTATTATATGGAAGATCTGCATTTCAACATTCAAGAACTTAACGCACGCATTGAAAGAGAAAGTGCCTTTGTGGACGCCCTCACCATGGAGCTACGCAAGAACATTGTAGGACAGAAACATATGATAGAGAGTCTGATGATTGGCCTGTTGAGCAATGGCCACATCCTGCTCGAAGGTGTTCCCGGATTGGCCAAAACCTTGACCATCACCTCGCTGGCCAATGCCATCGACGCCAAATTCAGCCGCATTCAGTTCACCCCCGACCTGCTTCCCGCCGACCTTCTGGGCACTATGATCTACAGCCAAAAAAACGAAACATTCAACGTGAAGAAAGGCCCCATCTTCTCCAACTTCATCCTTGCCGACGAAATCAACCGCGCCCCCGCCAAGGTACAGAGTGCCTTGCTGGAAGCCATGCAGGAACGCCAGGTGACCATTGGCGAAACGACCTATAAACTGGAAGAGCCCTTCTTGGTCATGGCTACCCAAAACCCCATCGAGCAGGAAGGCACCTATCCCCTGCCCGAAGCCCAGGTGGACCGCTTCATGCTGAAAGTGGTCATCAGCTATCCGCAGAAAGAGGAAGAGCGTCAGATTCCCCACCAGTCGATGATGGGCGGATTCACCAAACAGCAGCCCATCCTCAAACCCGCCGACATATTGAAGGCCCGCGAAGTGGTGCGCGAAGTATATATGGACGAAAAAATCGAGAACTACATTACCGACATCATCTTTGCTACGCGCTATCCCGAACAATACCAGCTGAGCAAACTGAAAGGCCTGATTAGCTACGGAGCCTCGCCCCGTGGCAGCATCAACCTGGCCATGGCATCCAAAGCCTACGCCTTCATGCGCCGCCGCGGATACGTCATACCCGAAGACGTTCGCGCCATAGCCATGGACGTGCTCCGCCACCGTATCGGACTCACCTACGAGGCCGAGGCCGAGAACATAACCAGCGAAGAGGTGGTCAATGAGGTCCTCAACCGCGTGGACGTGCCCTAATCGGAGATAGAACGAACCTTCTGCCAAACAACTGCAACCCCTCAGCCAAGACTTTGCCTGGCTGAGAGCAGTTGCTAAAACGCCTTCCCCTAAGTGTTGCAAACGAAGATATCGACATGGAACAACAGAACAACGAAATAATAAAGAAAGTCCGTAAGATAGAAATCAAGGCCAAAGGTTTGTCGCGCCAACTTTTTTCGGGCGAATACCACAGTGCCTTCAAAGGACGCGGTATGGCTTTCAGCGAAGTGCGTGAATACCAGTACGGCGACGACGTGCGCAATATCGACTGGAACGTTACGGCACGTCTGAACCACCCGTATGTGAAAGTCTTCGAAGAAGAGCGCGAACTAACCGTGATGCTGCTGGTGGATGTCAGCGGAAGCAACCGCTTCGGCACCCATCACCAATTCAAGGAAGAACTGGTTGCTGAGGTTGCCGCAACACTGGCTTTCAGTGCCATACAGAACAACGACAAAGTGGGTGTTTTTTTATTCAGCGACAAGATTGAGAAATTCATCCCACCCAAGAAAGGCAGCAGCCACATCCTACGCATCATCCGCGAACTCATCACCTTCCGGCCCTCCAGCAACGGCACCGACCTTGCCGAGGGGCTCCGCTATTTCACCAACGTCATCAAGAAACGCTGCACAGCCTTTCTTTTGAGCGACTTCTACGACGAGGGCTACTCCGATGCGCTGAAGATTGCCTCGCACAAGCACGACCTTATCTCCATCCGCATTGCTGATGAAAAAGAGGCTCACCTGCCTGACCTTGGCCTCACCAAATTCTACGACCCAGAGACATCCGAAACCATCTGGATAGACACCGCCGACGCCCACATCCGCCAAGCCTTTGCCAACCGCTATGCAAGCCACGTGGCAAAAACCGACGAACTGATGAAAAAGTACGGCATTGACAACACCGTCCTCTACACTGGCGAAGACTATGTCAAAGAACTAAAGAAACTCTTCGACCGCCGTAGCGCCTAACGACACAAACAGCATTGAGAATGATTTTTATGAAACGATATTTGATAGCAGTCCTCTTCCTCCTCGCCGGACTTGTTGCCTCGGCACAAGACACCCTCCCGGCCGAGAGCCTGCAGTATAAGTTCAAGCTGGACAGCACCTCCTTCCTCATCGGCGACCAGGCTGAGCTGACAATAGAACCCACCGCCATCCTCCCCACCCTGGAAGAACTCACCAACAACGACATCGTGGCCGTGCGCCAATGGGTAGACTCCACCGACGGCACCCTGCACACTGCCATCACTAGTTTCGAGGAAGGCGAGCACTGGTACCACATCGGTGCCGACTCGCTGCTGATAACCGTGAGGGACGTGGCCGGGGTCGACACCACCTCCGCCAACATCAAGGACATTGCCGGCATCCTCCGCCAGCCCTATACCTTTGGCGAGATAGCCAAGGTAGTGGGCATCATATTGGGCATCTTGGCTCTGATTGCCGCCGCCATCTTTGCCTTCCTGCGTTTCAAAAACCACAAGCCACTCATCGCTATCCCCCAAGCCCCTCCGCTGCCTCCCGACACCCGCGCACTCAACGCGTTGGAGTCCTTACGCCAACAGCAAAAGTGGCAGCAGGGCTTGGTCAAGGAATACCACACCGAGCTGACCGACATCTTGCGCAACTATCTCGAAGAAACCTATCATATTCAGTCTACCGAGATGACCTCCGACCAGACTCTCGACGCATTTGAAGGCTCGCCCGCTTACAGCGAAGAAAGCTACAACAAACTACGTCAAATCCTACAGACGGCAGACATGGTGAAATTTGCCAAATCGCAACCGCTCCCCTACCAGCACGACCTTTCGATGACGCAAGCCGTCGAGTTCGTCAAGTCCACCGCCCCACAACCCACACAGACAACCACGGCCTCCCCCGATAATGCCGAGCCGCAAAACCCTAATCCACAACAATGAACCAACTAACTTTTGCCCACCCATACCTGCTCCTGCTCCTGCTCATCATCCCCTTGATGATAGTGTGGTACGTGTTGCGTTACCGCAAGCAAAAACCGGCGTTGCAGTTTTCCAACATTGCCTTTTTCAAAGGCATCAAAAAAACCTTCCGCCAGCGCACCTATCCCCTGCTGTTTGCACTTAGAATGGTGGCAGTGGGGGCCCTCATCGTTGCTTTGGCACGGCCCCAGACCATGCTCAGCCGTCAAGAAATGAAGGTGGAGGGCATCGACATTGTCCTGGCCATGGATGTCAGCGGCAGTATGCTGGCTGAGGACTTCAAGCCCAACCGCCTGGAAGCCGCCAAAAAAGTGGCCTCAGACTTCATCGAAGGCCGCAAGAACGACCGTATGGGCCTGGTAGTCTTCTCCGGCGAAGCCTTCACTCAGGTGCCTCGCACCATCGACCACCCCGTGTTGCTCAACCAACTGAAGGACATAAAGAGTGGCATGATAAAGGACGGCACAGCCTTGGGCGACGGACTGGCCACCGCCATCAACCGCATCAAGGACAGCGAGGCCAAGAGCAAAGTCATCATCCTGCTCACCGACGGCATCAACAACCAAGGGGCCGTTGACCCGCAGAGTGCCGCCGAAATAGCAGCCCTATACAACATACGGCTCTACACCATCGGCTGTGGCACCCACGGCATGGCACCCTATCCATTCCGCGACCAGTTCGGACGCGTACACTACCAAAACGTGCCCGTAGAACTGGACGAGCAGCTGCTCACCCAAATGGCCGAATCCACTCAGGACGGACAATACTTCCGTGCCACCAACAAGAAATCCCTAGAGAGCATCTTCCACCAAATCGACGAAATGGAGAAGAGCAAAATAGATGTCACCAAATATGCCCATACCAAAGACCAGTTCATGGGCTGGCTTATCTTGGCCGGCATCGCCCTGCTGCTGGAGATACTCCTAGGACTTTTTTATTACCGCTCAACCCCCTAAGTCAAGGCTCTCCGCAAAGTAATTGCTCGGAGAAACAACACCTCCTCTCCCCCAACTTCGTCAACTTCAAAAACAACACCAACAACAGAAACACATGATTCATTTCGAACATTCCGCAATACTCTGGCTGCTACTGCTCATACCCGTAGGTGTGGGCGTGTGGATTTGGTTGCAGATACGCAATAAGAAAAGACTGGAACAGTTTGCCGACCGCAATATGTTCGGTCGACTGGTTCCCGATGCCTCCCCCTGGCGTCCGCATGCCAAATTCGGTCTCATCATGCTGGGGGCTGCCTTTCTCATCATTGCCCTCGCCAATCCTCAGGAAGGCAGCAAGATGGTGAAGGGCGAACGCCTAGGTAGCGATATAGCCATTTGTCTCGACGTTTCCAATAGCATGATGGCCGAAGACATCCAACCAAACCGTTTGGAGCGTAGCAAGCGCATCGTCAACAATCTGCTCAGCGCCCTAGGGAGCGACCGCATCTCTTTGGTTGTTTTCGCCGGCAGCAGCTATGTGCAAATGCCCCTCACCAGCGACTACAGCGCCGTGAAACTGTTCCTCGACCAGATAGACTGCTCCCTCATCAGTGCACAAGGTACGGCCATAGGCGACGCCATAGAAAAGGCCATGCAATCTTTTGGCTACGACGACCCAGACCGCGAATGGGTGAAGAAACAGGGCCGCGCCATCATGGTTATCTCCGACGGCGAAAACTTTGAAGACGATGCCGTTGCTGCCGCCCGCCAAGCCGCCTCAGAGGGTGTGCGGGTTTGCACCATCGGCATGGGACTGACCACAGGAACCCCCATACCCGAATACCGCGGCACCCAACGGGTGGGCTACAAACGTGACCGCGACGGCAACACCGTCACCACCCATCTGGACGAGGCCACGCTCACCGCCATCGCCAACGCTGGCAAAGGCGTGTATGTGCGGGCAAACAACAACTCCAGTGTCGAAGAGATAGTCCACATGATCGAAGGCATGGAGAAAGACACCTATGGCGAAGCGATGTTCTCCGAATACGAAAGCCGCTACCAATATCCCCTTGTGGCGGCATTGCTCTGTCTGTTGGCCGAGCTCTTCATCTTCGAACGCCGCAACAAAAAAGTCAACCTCGACAAAATCCTAATCCATGAAAATGAAAAGTAACAGACCCATACTATCCCTCACCCTCCTGCTCCTGATGCTGTCTGTAGCACAGCTCTCTACCGCGCAGAGCAACACGGCTCGCAAAGAAACACGCAAGGGAAACAAAGAATACAAGCAGAAAAACTACGACAAGGCCGAAGTCAACTATCGTCGTGCACTCCACGACGACAGCACCGCCTACCGCGCCCACTACAATTTGGGCAACACCCTTTACCGGCAGAAAAAATACGACGAGGCCGCCAGCCACTTCCAAAAGGCCCTCGACACCCCCGACCTCAGCAACAAGACCCGCAGCAAGATTCTGCACAACCGCGGCAACTGCAACCTCAAGACCGGTCTCAGCAAAGAAAACCGCGCCGAAGGCATGCAGCAATTCCAACAAGCCGTCAACGACTACCAGGAGGCCCTGAAACTGGACCCCAAGAACAACGACACCCGCTACAACCTTTCCTATGCTAAAAAAATGTTGCAGCAAGCCAAACAACAACAGCAACAGCAAGGCGGTGGCCAAGACCAAAACAAAGACCAGAACAAAGACAACAAAGACCAACAGGGCAACAACGGCCAAAACAAGCAGAAAGACCAACAAGACCAGAACAACTCCAAAGACCAGAAGAATCAACAGCAACAGCAGAACCAACAGAAACAGCAGAACCAGCAGAACCAACAGAACCAACAAGACCGTCAGCAGCAGAAACGCCAACAGCAACAGCAGCAACAAAGGAAACAGGATGCCGAGCGACTGCTGGAGGCTGTGAAAAACAACGAAAAGAACACCATGAAGGAGAACGCAAAACGCGTAGAGGCTGCCTCCTCCAACAAGATAGAAAAAGACTGGTAACAGATGACTATTATGAAAAGGTACGTACACATTTTTTTATTCCTCCTGCTGACGTTCAGCACCACGGCGCAGGAACTCACCGTCAGGGCTCCCGGTCGTGTGGACCTAGGGCGCCGTTTCGAAGTCCGGTATGAAGTCAACGAACGCGCCTCGGACTTCCGCGGGCCTTCTTTCAAAGGACTTTCGGTACTTTCTGGCCCCATGACCTCGCAAAGCACCAGCATGTCCATCATCAACGGAAAGACAAGCCGCTCCTCCACTTTCGGCTTCACCTACATCCTACAAGCCGATGTGGAAGGCACTTTCAATATCGGCGGTGCCAGCTGCACCGTCAATGGCAAGACCATCACCTGCCCAGGCTTCACCATCACCGTGGAGAAAGGCAACCAGCAGGCACAACCCCAGCAACCCAACGCCTATGGTGGCCATTCGCGCCAACAGCAGGCCTACTCCCAACCGGCTGCTTCGAGCAACATCGACAGCAAACAACTTTTCGCCCGCGCCAGCATCAGCAAGAGCAACCCCTACCAAGGAGAGCAGGTCATCCTCACCTATAAGATCTATACTCAGGTCTCACTGAGCCAATACCAGATTGACAAGCTCCCCGGCAACAAGGGTTTCTGGAGCGAAGACCTCACCAAGGATGGCAGCGTTAGGCAGTATAGCGAAACGGTCAACGGCCGCAACTACCAAGTGGCCGAAATCCGTCGCGGAGCCCTTTTTGGACAAGAGAGTGGAAAACTCACCATCGAGCCTCTCGACCTCGACGTTCTGGCCATCGTGCAACGGCAACGTCGCAGCACAGGCAGCATCTGGGACCTCTTCGACGACCCCTTCTTCAACCCCACTCAGGCCATTGAAAAGCACTTGAGCACCAACAGCCTTACCGTCAACGTCAAGCCACTGCCCGGAGGGGCACCGGCCAGCTTCAATGGCGCCGTGGGCAAATTCAATGCCAAAGCCGACGTGGACACCCGTGAAGTCCGTGCCAACGAGGCCATCACCTACCGTCTCACCATCAACGGCAGCGGCAACCTCATGCTTATAGACGCTCCTGCCATCAACTTCCCCAAAGTCTTCGAGGTATACGACCCACACATTGTCGACAACATCAACCGCACCAGCAACGGCATTAGCGGCAGCCGCACCTACGAATGGGTACTCATCCCTCGCAACCAAGGCAACTACGAGATTCCCGCCTTCGATTTTGCCTATTTCGACCCTGCCAGTGGCAGATATGTCACCTCCCACGTCGACGCCATTCCCGTCCACATCAACAAGGGCGACCCCAACGCCATGAAGAACGTCACCTCCAACAAGAGCAACGTCAAACTGCTCAACAGCGACATCAACTACATCCATACCGGCCACACCCATTTCGACGCTCGCGACGAGAGACCTGGGGTCGAGTGGTGGTTCTGGACATTGCTGGTGCTCATCTTGTGCGGCACCCCCGCGGCCATTATTATGGGCAAGAAGCACCAAGCCCAACAGCAAGACATTGCCGGCGTGCGTTTGCGCCGTGCCACCAAAGAGGCCCGCAAGCGTCTCAAAAAGGCAGCCATGCACCTCTATTCTGGCGACGACAACACCTTCTACGAGGAGATATACAAAGCCATCTGGGGCTGTCTGGCCGACAAATACAACATCGAACTATCGCGCCTCAGCAGCGACACCGTGCACGACTGCCTGGTCGAAAAGTCGGTGCCCCAAGAGCAGCAACAACGCATCATGAAAACCCTCCAGGACGTTGACTTTGCCCGCTTTGCCCCCGGCGATGCCACCACCAAAAAGCAACAAATCTACGATGAGGCTCTCGAAATGATTGTCATGATTTAACCCTTAAATGATGCTACAATGAAAAAAATATTCGCCATACTAACACTTCTTTGCTCCGTCAGCCTTTTTGCCCAAACCCCACAAGAGCTTATGCAGAAAGGAAACGAAGCCTACGGAAAGTCTGACTTTGTTGGCGCCGCCAATGCCTACAACGCCATCCTCAATGCCGGATACTCCTCCGCCGACCTCTACTACAACCTCGGCAACGCTTATTACCGCCAAGAGGAGTACGGTTTGGCCATCCTCAACTACGAACGCGCCCTGCGCCTCAAACCCAACTACCGCGACGCCCGCCAGAACCTGCAGCTGGCCAACACCAAGACCGAGGACGAGATTTCGCAACTGCCCGAAATATTCATCGTCCATTGGGCACGCTCCCTCACCTCTTGGCTCAGCCCCAAGGGCTGGCGCGTGGTCCTTCTGTTGTTGCTGGCCCTCATGGCCGGACTGGTGGTGGTTCTTTTCCTCAGCCGCGACTATGTCTGGCGCAAGCGGTCGCTCATCGCAAGCATTGTCGTGGCCTTGCTTTTGGTAATAGCATTGGCTTGCGCCATAGCTTCCAGCGTCAGGGCCAACCGCCACAACGAGGCCATCGTCACCACTCCCATGCTGGTGGTTAAGAGTTCGCCCGAAAGTGGCAGCGTCGACAAGCTCATCCTCCACGAAGGCACCAAAGTAGGCATCGACGAATCCCTCGGCGATTGGTACAAAATACATATTGCCGACGGCAACACCGGCTGGGTTTCCACCGACGAGGTCACCGTCATCTGAACAAGCCCCCACACTTAGCACCCACGGGGCCTAAGTGTCCCAACAGAGACTTAGCACCCTCACAAAAGACACTGCTTTTGCAGCAAAATGCGGCTTGGCGTGTCTAATATAAAAAATAACAGAATAAAAATGAGAAGGATCTATCTTTTTATCGCCATTCTTCTTGCCTTCCTGCCAGGCCTGCGGGCGCAGGATGGCAAAGTAGAATACGTCGACGACGAAGCCTGTGGATGCGAACTGGTTTTCATCGACGGCATACAGACCACTCAGGACGGCGACCGCTTCGGCTTCAAGCGCGAAGACGGCACCATCATCGTCCCCAACAAGTTCATGTTCGTCGACAAGTTCCACGGCGAGTACTGCAAGGTGTACATGAACTACGACAGCTGCGGCCTTATCAACCGCGACGGCGCACAAGTCATCCCTTGCGAATACAGCGAAATCTACTACCCCGCTGACGGTATGATTATGGCTGTAAAAGACAGCCTCTATGGATTTTTCGACACCCTTGGCACCCTGCGGATTCCCTTCCAATACCGCGCTGCCTCCACCTTCAACGAAGGCCTGGCCGTGGTGGCTATAGACATCGACAGCACCTTAGTGTCCTACGGCTATATCGACCACGACGGAAAAATTGTCATCGCTCCCCAGTATGAATATGCTTTCCCTTTCAACGAAGGCGTTGCCGTAGTGAAGAACTACGACCGTTACGGTATGATTGACAAGAACAACCGCGAGGTCTTCCCCATCAAATACGAAATCCTCACCTCCATGTTCGACGGGCTTCTCTTTGCCGGAGACGCTGACGGACTGGCCTTATACAACAACAAGTTCAAGCAGTTGACCAAACCCATCTACACTGAGCTGGTAGGCAAAACCGACGACCGCATTCTCGTCGGACGCGATGGCAAATACGGCTACCTCGACAACAAGGGCAAGGAAGTCATTCCCTGCCAGTACGACCAAGCCGGACTTTTTGACCAAGAGCGCGCCTCCGTCTCCCTCAACGGCAAATGGGGCATCATCGACACCCACGGCAAAATCGTCCTGCCCATCGAGTTCGACAATAGGGGTTTCCGCTCTGAAGCCTACAAATTCCACGACGGCATGGCCCTGATAGAGAAAAACGGCAAATACGGAT
>ODAI012562313.1_pt1 | contig 21905 bp, 20 predicted proteins | sample 1539321 | NCBI WGS metagenome assembly ODAI01 (sample SAMN02144231, study PRJEB22623) | gut metagenome | biome: sheep rumen | host: Ovis aries | place: New Zealand | reverse complement strand
GTGACGAAAGTCGACAATTGTCAACTTCTCTATCCTCTCCGGTTTCATTTTCCCAGCATTCATCGCTTTACGGTTTGCCTTCAACCAGTTGAGCATATCATGCTCCTCTATCCGGTGCTTCGAGGGATTGCGTTTATTGGTTTCAATGAAATTCTTCACTTCATTGTACTTGACCAGCCATCTTTCCTCCTGCGTCATTTCTTTGTTTCTATTATCATGGTTATCAACCTCATATCACATTATTATTCATTTTCGTCAATATGAAATTGTACTTGGCAATATTGTTGTCTATTAATTCTTGTTTGTTTTTCTCACTGGTAAATCCATATATCTGCAAATGCCCACACAATAGGAAACAAATACAACTGATTGCGACTACATAAGGACGCAGTTCATTGTCATCCCTATATCTGCTCTCTGATTTCGTAGAAGCGTGAGAGAGTTCACCTCTCAACATCACAAACAAATATATCAGACCATCAACATCAAATACCTTATTTCTCTTCCTACATTCATTCTTTAATGCTTCTGTCGTCTGACTGTTAGCGTATGGAGCATTCATGGTCAAAAACTCAAGTATGCACATACGCAAGAGTTTTGCCTCTTTAAAATTCTTAATTACCTCAGCAGTCTTAAATTTACCGTCAGCAAAGCAATACTCAAGCATCATGAAGAAATTTATGTAGGCAAAATAATAGTTGAAGTTATTGAAAAAACGCTGTCCTTCTTTGAAATAAGTAAATGGTATATAAATATCCTTCAGTTGTCTGCGATAGATTACAATATTCGAGAGATTACTATTCGTCAACTTCTTGGGTCTCCTTCTTGTGTTAGGAGTCCGAGTATACTCCGACAACGGCGTCTTCAAATGCTCTTCTTCCGTTTCCGCAATCCAGCAGAATGTAGGCCTATCCCAGTACACCTTCTCTATCTGAATGTTGAATGAGCCCATTGCCTCGATATATTGTAACCAGTCAAACAAGTCATTAAAAATCTCATCTCGGCCTATCTGAATATGCATCTGCCCATTTTTCACGAACGCCTTTGGAAGGTACTCATCGTAATCCTTCACGGGTTTCGAGACTTTAAGCCACAATTTATCCTGCTCCTTATAAATCTCAAAATCATAAGGATACAATTTTGCAATCACGGGCTCTGTCACCACCATATCTGCTATAACTTCTGCTTTCAGTGCTATTCTCATTTCAACTTTACCCCTAAAGTATGAATCTTGTACTCTTGATTGCTTATGTATATTGATAAATACGTCGATACCTTTCGCCTGTTTCTAATAGCTGCTTATACATCTTATCCTGTTTTCTTTCAATACGTTGTTCAGCATTAAACAGTTTATCATTGCTGATAATCACTGTGTCGTCATCTTCTCTATGTACAGAAGTATTAGCAGGAAAGATGGTATTAAGCACTCTCTTTTCCGTATTCCCCCAACAAAACAGGATCAGGATAAGTGCACCTGATACTTGTAATGCTATCGATATGAAACACAAAATAAATATCGATTTATTTTCAATTTCGAATGGAAGTATCTTCGGGTTTCCAATAGAAAAGTCATATACTTAGCCCTCGTAACCTATATAGTTGTCACTCAAAAGTCATATACTTATGTACAAAAACCTATTACACTCTAAACACTACACTAATCAATCGTACTGATTCTTTCGTTTATATTGTTCTACTAGTGACAGCAGTTCTTTGAACTTGCTAAGCCTTGGTTCTTGCAACTCATCCGAATTCATTAGTTTCCTTCCTCTTTTCAGAAAGTGAATCATCAACCGTTCTTCCGGGTTGTATTTCGATGGATTCCGGTGCTCTAGTTCAATAAACGTCTTCACCTCATTATATCTTGCTAACCACCTTTCCTCTTGCGTCATACTATTTATCTATAACTCCGTATCTTGCTTTCCGAAACCATCAAACTATAGCCACAATCATGTCCGTAGTAAAACGTCTGCATCAGATTTGCGATATTTTCCTTCATGGCCGGCCCTATTATTATTTTCTTCAACTTGAAAGGATAATCCCCTGCTTCTGGTTTGCCGGTCTTCTTTAGTTCTCGCTCCACGTACGGTGTCAATATTCCATTTTCATGGTTGATAAACCAACCATCTGGCTTGCCACTTTTCACCATCAGCCTATATTCCTCCTCTGTATTATAATCCACGTGTTTCAAGAAATGACGATAATTCTTCAAAAGATTTAGCCGGAATCTAATTCTCTTTGCCTTCAAAGATCTCATAAACCCCGTCACCTTTTTTAAGTCTTTATCTGGGTCTATATAGTTAATCTTGTACAGTCTGTCGTTCTTCTTCGTATCGCGTTTAAAAACCATGCAAACCCCTCTTGCATTGTCACCATAGAAACGCCACATATCCAAATCGTCTATCCTCGTCGTAAACGACGTGATAAACTCCTTATCAGCAAACAGGTATTTGTCATAGTCTTGCTCATACTTTTCTTTATAATTCTTAAGCATTTCGTCTAGAAAGTCCGTTTCCGTCTTGTCGTTCATGGATACGAGGCTGTTCATCCTCATCTTCCCCGACTTCAAAATAGCCACCAGAGTTTCAAAGGTTGTGTATTTTGCGATCTCATCAACATTGCCTGCTTTCTGAGGCATCAACTTGCCAAGAATCCGAGTCTCCGTTTCCTCTTTCAGAATATAGCACTCCGATGTAGGGTCATATATTACTTCGTCTGCCTTAATGCTACAGCCAAGCTTCTTTTCTGCCAATTCATTAATAAATTCCCGTTGAGTGACAGCATCTTCAGGTTCATTAAACACCTTCTGCATCCATTCATCAAATGATTTCTCTTCGCGCAGTAGTTCATTTTTCCTGCGCACAGATAGTTTGCCATTCATAAAGTCAAACTCCCAGCATGGTATATCATAAACCGTCATGATGGGGTCTATCCTCATACGATTGCCCAATCTATAAACCAACTTCATAAAGGGCTTCTCAAAAAGATAGATCATAACATAAGTGCTACACCACTCATCTAGGTTATTCAAACTCCTTTCAAGTCTGATATTTTCATATTCATCTGCGCTTTCTTTTTGCCCTTCAACCACCCTTACATAGTCCTGCAACAGCCACCATGCTTTATTCAGGTTCTCTGTATATTCTTGCAAAGCTTTCTTTGAATCATTCTGAGTCCGCTCTATATGTTCCTTCCTTAGACTATAATCAAGAATTCTTTTTTTACCCGCATCCTTAAGAGTCAGTTCTATCCTTTTTGCAATTACCCTCGATTTCAGAGTATCCACTTTCAAGTCGTATTGCACTGCCAAAGTCACCTCATCGTCATCACCAGGTTTTCCTAATGGAGAACTTGAGCCCATATCATACTGGTAATCCATCTCCTTCATCAGTTCCCCAAAGCCCCACGAACGAATATCACCTGCTTTAACGGGGCGCTCCACGTGCATAAGTTGTTGAAGCAACCGACTGAATTCCGGATACGGCAAAATCTGATGTTCCTCAATTGCCACATCTGTCCCATCAGCGTTCATCCGTAGCACGTACAACGTCTCTGGCATATTCAGAAACATCTCCAAATCCTCTGGTAATCTACTAACAACTATCATTGTCTTCTATTTATCTCCTGCACTATATTATCTTTCAGCAACTTTGTGTCGGCCAAACACCAACATCATAGTATTCTCTGTTTTCACCAGGCTGCTTGTACTTATCTCAGGTATAATTTCAGTCTGCCATTCCGCCAGAGGCTTCGTCGGCTTACATATCAGATGGTATTTCATCAGATCATTTACATCTCTATCAAAAGAATAGAATCCCCTTCGAGCCATTTCTTGGAAATGGCGCAGATATCTCTCCCTAATTCCAAATTGCTCTTCTTCCGTGGCTACTCCCTGCAAATCATATTGGTTATGCAAACGCTTCTCCACATAATCATCCATCACAACCGCGCCATCATGTGATTCTTCCAACCTATATGCCTCATACAACAGAATTACATTTCCACCTAAGATGTCCACATTCCTTGGAATAAAGCCACCAAACGACATTGCATGGACATATATATCACCAATCTTAGCAAACCAGTCTATATCATGGGGAGATTGCATCATAACACTTAGAATCAAAGGTTAAACAACTTCTTGCAATTCTCACAATAGTCAAACACCTCGCCTGTCGATGGCCTAACTGCGATGCTGAAATACACATCCTTTTTGATATTAAGTACCCTATTAACACTTTTATCCCAGCGTTCACAAAATAGCAACTCATTACCAGCATGTTGCTCAGCACAATGACCTATAGGATATTTGTTCAGGCTCTTCTCTGTGAATGTATCTCTATCGATTATTGGTTGTCCATGGTTAAAGTCAGCAGCCATCTCGTTCAACATCCCAGTCAATTTATATTCTTCGACACTCCCCTTATCGGAAAAACTTCCTCTAATCATTTTCTCATCCTTATCACAGCAAATTGCAATCATCGCAGGATAGTAGTATCTCCCAAATAGTTTTCCCCATCCATTCTTTCTATAGAAGTCAAAGTAATCATAAACCAGCCATGAATACCTCCTAGCCTCTATGTCAAGTCTATTCTTCCCTGTAAACTTAGTGTTATCTTTTGCCATTCCGATATCCCCCCCACTGTGGAACTAACATGTTTTGCTCATACTTATGCCATTAATAATCCGAGATAATAGTCCTCAATTTTGTTCTTCTCTTGCTCGTATGGTTCTGTAAGATTCAGCAATTGACGCAGATATATATCAAGTTTTTCTGAATATCTCCTAATGTCATCTTCATTCCCTTTAATAAAGTCACCATGTGCTATCTTCGAACGTACATCATAACTCTTTTTCACTAATGTCTACATTTCTTCACCCCCTCGTGCATCTGCATTTTCCAATCGAACTCCTGCCAGAAGTCAAAGGTTCCCATAACTGGTGTACGATGGGCATCAATCATGTCATACAATTCATCAAGATTGTTTGCGAGACCCACCATGAAGAACATCTGCTCCAAATTGAAGAAGAAAGAGTTGAAGAAAGGACTCCATGTCTTTGCTGGATCGTGTTGCTGTTTCAGTTCGGTGAGATAGGTTATCATATCGTCTTGTTTCTCTGACAATGTCTTATACCCTTTAATGATTAGTTCCTGTTTCTTTTCGTCAGTTTCAAATTCTCTGACCTCCTTTTCATCTATGGTGAAACGGTACTTCAACATTTCATCCAGTACATTTCTCAATACTGCCCTGTCTTGCAAAGTACCTTGCACTTGCCAAACTCATCAACACGTAGGCGAATACATCCTCATAGCAACCCAGTCTGTCGGGAAACTCATTTTTATATGCGAGCTCAAGGGCATCCATTTTTTGCTGCATATGAAGGCCATCGCGAGCATCCACGCTGGCAATGAGTTCTTTTGAAAGATCTATGAATTTTTGGTTGCTACTCATCTTTTTGTCTGTTATTTCTCACCTCTCCAGGCACAGTGTCGCTATCGCGCCAAAGAGCCTTCCGCTCCGCACACAGAGAGGCCGCCCGCCAGGGCGTGCGCCCACTCTGTTTTGCCAGCCCACTCAAAGTGATTGATTAAATATCTCGTTTTGACATTGATACTTTAGCAACCCTTTCTTTATAATTCTTCATCCCTTGCACTCTTGGCGTACTATCATCCACTTCTTTTGCAAGGGCATTTTTGAATTTTTCAGTAACGGTCAATGAATTATTGAGCATCTTAACACCCGTAACTTCGGTGATGCCCGATTTATATGTTGTTTTCCCTTGACTTATTTTAAAGCCATGAGAAGTTATTGTCTGTACAATTTCCGGGACTACGTGCTTAAAGTCCGATTGTGATGACATAGTAACATCATCAACAAATGTTGTAAAACGTAGTCCTTCTCGCTCCGCGATGGCTTGAATCTCAAGCCCTGTGGGCACAAAAACCAGATTAGCAATAGTGGTAGATGTCGGAGCTCCCTGGGGCAGATGCCCCTTATATGTTGTTAGTTTAGTCAAAAGCGATGAAACATCATGAGAAAAACCCACTCTCACAAACATTTCATATACCATCTTGTGGGTAATATATGTGAAGAAATCTTTCAGGTCAGTCTGAAATACGAACTTCTGCCCCTTGTGAAAACGCGCATTTCGTATATTGTCTTTACGCTTAATGCCTCCAAACGCATATGAAGGCATTTGAATATTTTCAACCAAATAGCTGTTAATTCGCTTCTGTAGTTCTTTCAGTTCCTCCTTTGGCGGATTAATGGTCCTACTCCAAAACTCACCAAATTGAGAATACTTGGGCTTGTTTCTACGCTTATTCCCGAGTTTATCAGTCTTATAGCGCAAAAACTCAGAGTAAAATTGTTCTATATGATTCACGATAAAGTCCACCCGTTCCACATCTTTGTGGAGCAAGAATGAACATAATATATCGTTTCTTTGAATGAGCATGAAAAAATAAAAGGGATGTTACCAGACAAGGTTCTTCATTATAAATGACACGAGTAGTTCGACAATTAAGCCAGAAGCAATAGCTATCAATAATTTGAGTAGCAGTTTACCAATACTCTTGAAGATTGCACCGATCTTTGAGTGCCTTCTCTTCTTACCATCATTTAAAAGAACGACCTCCGTACTGGAGATGGAACAATGGCTCTTTGAGCCTGAGAGCCAGATACCTTGTACCCGCATCTCGTGGAAAGTAATTTTTCGCATACAAACTACGTTTAATGTTATAGGGCAACATCGCCCGTGTCCATACACGATGTCGCGTAACGTTTATATGCACTGTTCCTGTTCCATCCCCTTTATTCCGTGTCCATTATGCTTTAATAACATGTAGAACACTAACGAACTGATTTGTGACAATTACGATAAATCGATTCTGTCCTATCAATCCCTCTGTCGTAAAAGCCCTTGTCTGTGGGTTGACCCGAGAGTGGGCAAAAGCGGCAGAGACCTTAGCGGCCTAAAGACCTTTCGGTTGTGAAACTAAATTCACTTCAAGAACTAAGCATCACGCGACTAAATTTATCTCAAAGAACTCGACTGCAAAATTACTACTTTATTTTGATTTGTTTATATTTATACGTATTTATTAATAATGTTTAACAGATGAATTAGCCTGCTCACTGATACTGATTAACCCTTTTATACCTCTCCCCTAACCCAAGAAGCTCCTTGAACTTACTAAGCCTTGGTTCTTGCAACTCATCCGCATTCATCAGCTTTCTTCCACGTTTCAGGAAATGAACCATCAGTTTTTCTTCATCACGATACTTACTCGGATTCCGGTGCTCACGTTCAATGAACTCCTTCACCTCATTATATCTTGTCAACCATCTGGTTTCTTGATCCATAATTCCGTTAATCTTCCGTTAATCTATTGTTCCATGGTTCCTGCGAAGCATCATCCACCGTTCATCCCTCGTCATCACATCACTTCAACTTAGTATTAACCCTGATTCCATTCTTGGATTCAGAGAACGATGAGATATAGTCTTTAGCTTTAAGCAATTCCACCAGCCTCTTTATCTCGGACGTATCGGGCAATTCAGGCTTCTTGCCCTTTTCTGCAATTTCTTTTAGTTTCCCAGGCAAAGTATTCAACAAATCTGTGATAACAGCCTCATCAAAGTCATTCTTTTCCAACGTATAATTAAGCACTACCATCTTTTCATCTGTCTTATTAGACAACGACATTACTTTCAGTAAGAATTCATAGGCGAGCCCTATCTCTCTTACCTTCAGTATACCAATTATCTCGTTGGCCAAATCCTCATTCAATATCTCCTTATTAAAGCACGCAATCACAACCGTCTTATCCGTCAAACTTAATCCAGATTTCAATAAGCCTAGTGCCACCTCAGCAGTATAATCCACCTTTTCGGGCTCACTTAAGAACTCACGTTTGTTCTTCAACAAATAGGCTACCACCGCATTTCCAGAGTAATTGTTCAGCAAATCCTCAGTGTTTCTTTCTTGGAAATGCAACATCCCCTTTTCTATCATAAGTAGAACCCTTCTCTCTTCCACATCTGATATTCCTGTTAGGTTCCACCTAGTGAACTTATTAACAATTTTACTATAAGTTCCAAAGGTCAGTACATTGCTCTTTATCAGCAATCTTAACAGCATACGTTCATCATCTTCTGGTTCTTGCGGCACTACCTGCTCGGCCAGTTCGTCATCATGTCTCTGTATAAAGGCTACAAGCACATCATCTGTAACCTGTTCACTGACATTATTCAGGTAATAGATTATGCTCGCCCACGTAGGCTCAATCACATCACACTTCAAAGCCAATGATTTCACTTCCTTCTGTTCTAGAGCATCTAATCCTATCTTATTCTGTTGTTTCTGCAGGTATTCTATTTTTTCATCCTCTGTAGCCTTTGGCGACAACAATATTCCAATAATTGTTTCCTCGACCTCTCTATCTGACTCAGGAGCAGAGAACACACTCTTTAAGCAAGTACCTAAATTCCCTTCTACCCTCTCAATCATCTCGTTACACCCAGTTTCTGTCACAAGTCTATATGAAACGGAGTCAAGACTCATATCCAACAGACATGATGCCAAGACTATCACGTTTTGTTTTGTTAGCGTATATGAGTCTGTTTCTGCTACAGTCTTCAAAATCTTTTCATTAGCTCCTGCCAACTCTTCAAACTCATAGTTTCCGTCTTCTATTAATTCAACCCATTCATCCTCACTAATGTCCAACAGGTTGTCAGTCAGGAACACGAAGTGTTTTGATAGCCATTTCTGGCTTGCTTCACTACTTTGTTCTTTCTCAGCATACTTAAACCAACTCAATTTCAGGCTCATCTTCTCGTCATCGTGAATCTCAAATGCCTTCCAAAGGTTTTTGTGCTGCTTGTATAGATGTTCAAACACTACATCTTGGCACTTCCCTTTTTGGTAATAGTTTGCAAGAAAATCATATTTCTTTCCCTCCACAACTGTCCTTAATATGACAAGCAGCTTTGCTAAATTAAGCCTATCAACCTGACTTTGAGCAAGATAATCCAATAAATCAATATTCAGTATCGCATCCCTCCGATATACGGAATTAGGAATCTCTTCTAGGCAGGATTCAACATTATTGATATGATAATCATATGGATGTGTCTTACCTAATTTCAAATCTAAAACAAAATCCCAATCATGTGCATCTACAAAATTGTCGTAGAAATAGGAGATATAATCGTAGTAGTTCTCATCAATATATCCCTTTACCACCAAAAACTCTATCAACTTTGGAACCTCCAGGGCCTTGTATTTTTCATTTGAGCCATATTCAATACTGCCCATCAGTTGACTAAGAGTCTGTGAACGGATATCTTCTTTTCTTATATCAACAAACTCAGGTTTCTCTAGTTCTTCAAATGTTGTTCGCAACGCATTCAATCTCTCATGATACGTATTATCGGCATCAACGCTCTTCTCCACATCTGTAAACGCTATGTTTGCAGTTCCCTGCTTTGTCTGCAGACCATTATAATAGTCCCGCTCTGTGTATGTATACTTCAGATTACTGTTACCAATAAGTTTCTCAAACAACTTATCGTTGGCAGCTATATCTTTTGTCGAATAACTACTATCCCCAATTTTCCAGTTTTGCAATGAATAGCTTAGGCGAGACCTATACTCATCCAAATAAACCAACCTAAGTTCTGACTCCTTCAGATGACGTTCCTTCTGATACTTCTCTTGCAATTCGCGTTTTCTCTCGTTATCTACCTCAAGTTCGGCTATTCTGTCCGAAACAAAGTCCTCCTTCAAGTTAAGAAGGCTGTATACTACGCCTTTGCAATCATGCAGGTCTGCGAAGTCTTTTGGATGATAGTTTTTATACACTATCATACCAAGCAACTTCTCGCAACTGATGCCTTTCTCCAGCTTACTGCGATACTGCACATACTCATTGGCAATATTTTTCAGTAGTCGCATATCATGCAAGAAGAAACCTAATTCGCTTAAATGCGTATCTGCTATTTCTGTAACCCCTCGTGTCTCTAACGCCTCCTTTAACTGATTCTTTGCATTCGAGCGATTAATAACAGGAATTACTGTCGAAATGTAGTCGAAGCACTTTACGCGTTCAGCATCCTGGAACATATCATCTCTCACAGCATAGACAAAGAATATCGTCCTATTTACCACTTTCGATTCATTCAAAAGAAGATTCAGCTCACGAAGTTTCAAGAAGATATCCGAGGTCTCAAAACGATCCAAGTCTTCAAGCATCACCACGTCATATTCAGTTTGCTCAAAGAAATAAAGGATTTCGTCAAGATGTTTGTTAAAGATAGATGTATTCTCTACAATTTCTATTTCTCCATCCTTCAGATTCAGCTTATTCAGCCTACTATTGCTTACGGCAGGGATTATCAGAGAAATGGTCTTATAGGCAAAGAACAACAAATAAAGTATACTGATAATATCGCCGGCTATATTCATCCATTCTTTACCAAACAGATTGCAGAGCCATGCCACTTGGAGTTTTGTTGGTTCAAACAGTATAATAATGGCAAGGAAAGCAAATATAATCGCTATCGTTGCCTTAACCACCTTCGTTTCCGGCAGTTGAAATATCCTCTTGAACCGAGAATTGGGCAACGTTGCCTGTTTCTCCTTATAGATAAGTTGCTGTAGTATGCTATATTCTATCAGTCTATCAAGGTTCAACTTTGACGGTTTATCGCCGTCACTGTTTTCTTTTTCATCAAATGGCTTCAGTGTAGCCAGCGATATGTTCAGGTAGTGGTGTTTAGGAAAATCCTCTTTGAGCGTAATTAGAATTGAACTCTTACCAGAACCGTATGGGCCTGTCAACGCGATATTCGTAGCATCTCCTTTTTGAAGACGCTCTTCAATATCAAGCACACTCTGATAAGCCTTTTCCTCCTTACCTATTCTCTTAGGTTGAAGACTTTCCTGAGTGATTATATCTTTGTGTTCGTTGTTCTGCTTGCTCATTTAACAATCATTGATCTTCGTCCGTTTTCCGCGATCTCATCGCTGCCCTTCATCTCTCTCCGTCACCGTTCCATTGATGGTTGCTAAGTCAACCGAAGTTTTTCTTCACCTCATTTGCACAGGCTCACAAAATACTCCATACACTCGGTCAACTGACTGAATATACCATTGAGTGCATCCTTCTGGGAAGTCTTGTCCAGTCCAAAGAAACGTTTCAGTTTATTCAATTCCTTATCTGCAGTTCCACGTCTATGGGCTGCATTTTTCGATCGGTAGCTCTGAAGTTTCCTTAAATATGTCAACATCGCCGCATTATAAGACCCTCGCGTTCTGAGATACCACTCCAACCGCAGAATACTTCCATCCATTTTATTGTCATGTTCTGCCATGTACTGTTGATAATCAGAATTGGAAGTATCTATCCTCTCTAATAACTCTTTTTCATTCAGCGAGTCTATAATCGAACGAGTCAACGTTAATATCTGATATGTAAAATCCTTCAGATTATTATCGTCCGTCATCTGGTGGAGATTATTAAATTCGTTCTCATCGTCTGGCGATAAGGGTTTTATCAAGTCCCATCCGAATTTTGCATTCCATACCTTCCGTAGCTCTGCGTATTTCTGTTTGAATACCAACGCCGGGGCGGATGAAGGATTAGTCGGAACTCCCCAGAAACTTCTCATAATGGCCGTATTACTCAAATCTGCAGTTGCAGGCGGCGCAATATTAAAGGATTTCCAGTACTGTTGCTCCTCAAATGGCAGGTCACCCAGGTCTTTTAGAAAAACTACGACCAGCCCATCCGTCCTGTCGTTATCCATCTTCAAGCCCCATGATGGAGCATCCAAATAGGCATCTCCCACGTAATACCTGTCTGCGTTTGCCAGGTACTTATCAAGCACTTCACAATGGAAATACACCGGTGTAAGCGTCCAATACTCATCGCCCTTACGAGTAAACAAGTTTGGCAATTGGTTCTCATCGCAAGTCTTTTCAACATTATTCCCACTTTCATCTTGTCCAACTACAAAGGTCTCATACCCTTCCGCGTTCACATTCCATGCTCCCAGTTCTTTCACCTTTTCGTGACGAATAACACATTTCCCTTGGAACCACGCCCCAGACTTCTTCGTGTCATCCAGCCCTGTTGCTGACAGATGACTGAAAAGGAAGGCCACATCCTCGCAGTCAGCAGGTACATTCATTTGCGGCTTTACACCCCATTCATCGTATGTTTTGTCCGTCCAAATCATGGTATCATAATAGAGTAGCAAATTCATTCCTGTTATTCCCAGAAACTCCTTAATGTAGTTGATATTGGCCTTAACCACATTATCTTCTACCCATAGCACCTTTATTTCCTTACATGCCTTTGTTGTCTGTACATAGTAGGTTGTTTGGTGGTTGATGTATTTCTCAAAAAGAGAGTAAATCGTTCGGAAGTCATTATTAATGATAAACTGCGGCTTCCGCTCATCCATGGCGGAAATCATATACACAAGGGGTATCACCCCTGGCTCAGGCTGATTTCTGAAATTGAGAAAAATGTTATGAGATACATCTATTCGATCGGAGTAATCACCTGGACGAATCTCCCATGTATGGTGTTTCAAGCATTCTTCAAGGTGCTCGTCATCAACCAGTGAACAGAAGATGTTCTCTCCTGAGAAATCATTGTCAATTAGGCAAAGCGTTATCTCATCACCTTCTATAAATCGAGCATTTATCTTATCCACATAGTGCTCACCCAAGGGGAAAGTAGTTCTTTCCAACGCCATTTTCATCTTTCTACGACCAAAAAATGTTTTTATGAATTCACAAAAGTTCATCAATATATACTATTATCTATCACTTATACGAAGATATCTCTGCCACCATTTTCAACACGTCTATCGGCACATCCCTTGTTTTCGCATTGATAACGCGCTGTGTATATGCCCAACTTTCATTCCAATGAAACATAGTGATAGTTGCAACTCCTTTTGCCGAACAGTTTTGCATATCGAAAATAGTCTTGTCGCCATCCACATACCTGATATGGTCATCGGGATTGTCCAAATAAGGATGTACTATCTTGAATCTGTTGTTATCATAATCCGTTCTGTCGGCAGGTGCAACAATTGTATCTTCATCCCTTTTGTTCGATGGACTATTGCAAGACGTACACGCATTAACAAGATTAAACGGCTCAAAACAGAACTCTCCATACCTCCCCCTCGGTGCTATATGCTCTATGGCATGCTCTCCTTTCAACAAAACCTTCTCACAGTAAGCACATCTGCCATGCTGGGCAATCATCGTATGCGAATCTATTCTGTGCTTCAGTGCTTTTGTCTTGTTCTTCTGGTCATCCCATCCCGCAGAAAAGAGCGGCCTAAGAACCTCCCTGACATATTGGAGTTCGTCAGGCGTATATATCACGGGGTCAATTAGATTCAACATACACTTTCGCAGTATCTAATAGATTCTTCAGCGGGTCATCCGCATTCAGTTGGTATCGGGATAGTTCAGTCACCAAATCCGTGATTCTCTGCATATCATCGGTTCTATTGCTAATCAGCTGGTACAGTTCCATCATCTTACTTTCAAACACATAGTTCCTCGTATTTCTGACATGAAACACCCTATATAGAATGTCATCCACTGACCAACAATAAGCATTGTCTACTCCCTCAACGTCATGCAGCCCCCCATTATCATCCCGTTCAAGTGCAATAATATCAGACGTATCAGGCTTCAAATCCGTCAATAGGAAATGTGAATGTGTGGCTATTATGAAGTGGCAATCACTATAATGGCTAAATATATTCTTCAACCATTCAATATAGTTTACCTGCCAACTTGGATGCGCACTGTTCTCTGGCTCATCTATCAGCACGATACTCTCATGTTCTATGTCGCTCATGATACCTATCAACTGACAGAGCATATGTGTTTCACCCGAACTACTTTGGTCAAAAGCAAAGTCTGTATCTCGCTTAAACACTCTAAGCGATGGGAACGACAACAAATCTAAAGCTGACAAAGCCTCAATAGCATCCCTGTCTCGGTTGATGCGATGCGGATCCTCCAACACGCTGTAATTGAGCCTGACATCTCTTCTTTCCGCATTCCTTTCTGCTAGTTCTCGTAGAAAGAAGGCTACTCTGCTCAACTTATCCTCATCCACCCTGAGCTTCTGGAAATTGGCAGTACCCCATAATTGTGAGTTTCTGTTTTCAAAGTATCTTTCTTGATGGTCAAATATCTCACAAAGTTTCTCTGACGTCATTTCAGGGTCAAGGAATACCTGCTTATAGCGCAAAGTATAACCAACCTCTAAACGTGGCCGTAGTCCCATGTGTTCCAACAATTCTGCCAGTTCCTCACGGAATCCCTCCTTTACATCCAGACTATGTAGCAATCCGCTCACCGTCTTGCGGATCATGGTTCGTGTTCCTGTAGTACCAGGACTACGCTCATTTCTTATACCTTTATATATATAGCGTCCTGTATTGACTGTCGTGAATTTATCAGTCACCGTCATCGTAGAAGCAATAATCCTAGCAGGAACCACCATCTGTCCAATCCTCGCTGCCTCTCCATCGCACTTGAAACTGACATAAGTATAGTTTCTTGCTGCCCGTCCTGCTGGTTCAAATTCTGCTATATTAGTAAATTCACAAACAGAAATTCCAACCTTGTATTTGACGTAAAATTTGTAACCAACCGGACTCTTTCTAATCTCAGCATCCCTACTAAGGGCATCAAGATAGCTGAAGATATCAGCAATAGCTCTCATCAGATAGCTTTTACCGATACCATTCACACCTATTACAACAGAGGTGTAAATCTCGTTGACATTTACTCCCGCCCCATTGTCCTTACAAAACTCTAAACGAGTATTACCTAGGACATTGTGATGCAGTATTTCCAATGAAATGAGCCTAAACATAACTTGATAATATCATATTCTCACCTCACATTAACATTCGGTGTAAACACTTTCAATTGATCCTCCAATCCCGCCTGCGACGAATGCAACGACACTGTCAATCTCTCTGGTTCAACTATCCTGACCGCACTACTCACATACGCCTTTATATTGCTATTATTAACAATATCACCAAACAACACCGACACATCATCTGTCGGAGAAAGCATCGACATATGTTTTATTGCCAACTGGCCAGCTTCTGTCCGGGTTTGTATCTGAAAGTCCTGATTAATCATAAACTCAACCTTATTACTTATTTCCTTACCCAGCATTTCTGGATTAAAGGTTAAAGTATACACATTCAACGGTTTATCATCCACCTCCCGATAGTCATAGTTCGATTCAAGTCCCTCTTTACACTCATTAAATAAACGTGTTATTGTAATTGCGCCACCACTTCCTTTATTAGGTAATAGCGCATTCGGATTAAACTTACCCCCATCGTCCATTACGGTAAACTTATAATCTTCATACAAAAGCATACAATGAGTCGCCTTCCCATGTATAAAAGCATTCTGCATAATCTCATAAAACACATGATGTAGCAACACACGCATCGTCTTCGATGTCACAGCAACAATAACAGGTCTTGTTATAAATGCCTGGAGCCGTTCTTTACTCGTTATTCTACTAATCTTGATTGACAATGATTCCAGTTCGCTGTCATCGTATTCTAGACCACATTGCTTTATTATATCTGTACGATACTGGAGTTCATCTTCTATATCATCCCATGACCAGACACTTACTGTAAATTTGTGTACATTCGATTCATTCAAATCCCGACATACAGCTTGTAGTTTTTCATCTCTTGGTGCAGTTGTTGCCATGGTCAAAGAAGAAAGAGCATTGTCAAATCCATCTGCATTATCAGCCTCTTCATATATTTCCTTATCAGTCAACTGTGCTCCATAATTGGCATTTTTACCTTTACACTGCACTCCATGTAGCTGTCCATCGTAAGCCGAATTTCCAAACACATCTATTCCATGCTGATTTTGCCCTACTCTTCCGTTTTTTTGAGCATGAGGGTCTCCCCACATGTCTCTCCACAGTCGCAAGCATAATTCTTCAAAGTCCTGCCAATTCTTTGGTGCTGCTATCTGTCTTCTCATCTTCTATTCCTTTCATCTAAATATATATAGCGCTCTATCATAATCCATCATATACTCATCTCTTGACTTATTACGTTGTGAAGCATCAAATTTCACTTCAGATATAATGGTCATTTCATTTCCTATATACTCATAGTATTTCCAATCCTTTGTAGGACGCCAATATTCTTCAGCTATCGCTCTCAGGGTTTCTGTATTATTCCTATGACGAATCATCCACCCGGTCAATATCATAGGGAAGCCACCGACAGCATTCATCTCTACTTCGTAGCAATGATCCGTTATTAATGGTTCACGGGACAAGAAAAAGAAACAATGCCCAGGATTATCGAATGCATATATACATTTTCTCCGTGAGGGATAATTATCTGGTTTACAAGCATTCAGAAAATCATTAATCCATCGATGCTCTATGTGCTTCTCATGATAGAAGCACATATTACCTTCAAAGTCATTAACAGAAATGACATCACCTATTTTGTAAGTTATATTATCTGTAATATGAAATAGTCTCATAATAACTATTATTAGCTTTCTTCTATTAGCCTTCATACCCCATTTTCCGACCACATCGTGGCACAAACACAAAAGAGCAAAAAGCCCATATACCTCTCATCACTGATCTAAACTTCCCACCCTTCATTTCTATAATCTAAGACTATCTCAACGCATCCACAATTCGTCCACAGGCGAGGCCGTCGCCATAAGGATTGACTACCTTGCTCATTTTTTCATAAGCAGTGGCATCTTCCAGCAAGGTCGACCAAAGGTAATACTTTTTGTAATATGAGATAGAATTGTTTATTATAAAACGTTATACTCTTCTTAGCATTTCGGCGTTAGCCAGTCCAAATGGGACCAGAAGAAGTAACCTGTTGAATTGCCATAGCATTCATAATGCCCATTTCATCATGCGCTATACAGCCTCATTATCTAATCAAATTCCATATAATCCAAACGACTATCCGAATGATTCTTACAATCATTCAAAACATTCTTCACGTAATCATAATCTACCATTCTTCTTGTTAGTTTAGAATAACATGGATTAATCATACCGCCCTCGAAAGAATCTTTATCCTTAATAGTCTTGTTCGTAACCATCTTACCACGAGTTTTAATCTTATACTTCTTTCCATCCACCTCCACCTCTTTTTGTGGCTTCCTCGAAGGATATTCTACATCCAGTAACTCTTGCTCTAATACGCTCTCAAACCATTGACCAAGCATATTCTGGTACAATGTTCGTAAAATGATTATTGGACCTCTATATGGTGTAATTGTAGAATCCGTCTCTATTCTCTTCATATTCTTGGCGTGACAGATTTCCAAGTCCTCGACGATGTCCCTAAACTCTCTGGTTTCAAAATGAAGACGCGACGAGATTTCTGCACCTACCGTAAGTGAATGATTATAATTAGGTATCAAATGGGCATACACCAGCTTGTGTTCAGTTTGTGACTCCATTCTTGCATACAAAAAGGTGTACAATGTTACTGCAGAAGAGTCTCCTACATTTTTAAGTTTATATTTGAAAGAGAATTGTATCCTAAGATATGATGAAGTATCGAAAGCCCCTCCATTGACATCGTTAATTTCAGGAACAATATATGGTTGCCGATCTTCTTTGTTTTGCTTTATAGACTCAAGAAGAGTCCTTTTTGTATATCGTGCTTGCCACCATGTAATAATTGCATAGATGGTAGTAACAAGCAACATACATAGAGAACTAACCAATCCTATAATATTGGCATGTTCTTCCATAAAACTCAATAAATCATTCATCTTCAGACCTCTCCCTATTTCTTATATTCTTTGTCTAGAATAAAACTTAACCATTTGCTCGTCTAACAATTCCATCATACCTTTTTCTCTATTTCACTTTCCCCTCCTCCAACCTCCTCTCATACTCTTCCTGGGCACAACGGCGCATGCTGCCCCACTGGGGCCAGAAAAAACAGCTTAATAAATCCCATATTCCCTTTTCAACTGCATCAACAGGTCTTTTTTAAATTTATACATCAACCTTTGTGATGCCTCATCATCATTCAAACTGTAGCCAAGGGTGCGTTCTTCTAAATTCTGCAAGAAGGTATCCTTCACGCCCAAATTGTAAAGAAACTTCTTCCACGAATGGCTTGCGGTTATAAACCGTCTGCGGACATCCTTTACTTCCATACGTTGATTGGCATAGAAGGCTCTAAGTTTAAGTTTCGTCACATAGCCTTCTTCCAATATATCATTTTCTGTTTCCGTCTTTACTTTAAAATTCTTCTCATTATTTTCTCCCCTGCCATTGTATTCATAGCTGAAGTTAACTGCACGGTCATAAAACTCATGAGGGTTCAACAACTTCATTGCGTACCCAGGATAAACAACTGGATCCATATCACCTTTGTTATCTATCTTGTTACAGGTCTCACAAGCAGGTATCATATTGAAGAAGCTCATAGCCAGATACGGATATTTGCTCTTTGGAAGGAAATGATCTATGTTGGATTTAGAAATACGCCCGCCTTCTTCCGCCATATCAATCCACTGTCTGCCACAATATGGGCAAACACATAGACCTCTATCCCTTACAAATGTGGCTTTATCAAACTGAATAACGTTATCCTTACCCTCATATATCTGCTCTACAAATAACCAGTATAGAATCTCATTGAAATTATCTACTATATTATGACCCTCCGCATCTTGTCCGTAAATAGGATAGCCACCGGCTTCGTATTCGGTTTTCAACATCCCTTTTTGCCAGGATTGGCCAGGAAGTCGATGTTCAACATCATCAATAATAGCCAGATGATCTTGCCACTTCCCGCAAAGTAACCTCCTGAGATTTGCTTCTTGACTGTAGGTAGTCAAGAAGTACCATGTCGTACTTCCATTTTGTACCTGCAAGGTCAGATGTACAGCTCTGGTTGTTCCTAACTTTATTGGTATAGTAATCCGTCCATCTGCCACATCTCGCATCAGAACCTGTATACGAGGTGAGTACTTGTCGTAAAACGTATCCAGCAATTCCTTAGTTGGCGGTTTAACCTTGTACATCGCTCTCTATTTTATTTGAATGGTCTATCTTCAAGTAGTCCCGAACAAAAGGATCACCGACCATAGCCATTTCCTCTTCTGTCACCGGCCTTAGGTTCTCATCATGACGTTTAATCCATCTTCTTGTAGCCCTTGCTGATATTTCACCAATGGCCGTTGTCTGGAAGAAGAAACTATTGTCAAGTAAATCATAATAGTTACCACCAAAGGTCTGAGCCTCAACAATCTCTCTACAACCCTCTTTCAGATACAGCGTCCTCTCCGTCAACACATCTGTCAGCACAAACGGGGAGTGAGTTGCCATCAGGATATGGACGCTCCTTATTTTCCTTCGGTCAATATTAGTCCACGACAGACTTTCTATTAACATGGCCAAAAATCTACGCTGATAATCTGGATGGAAGTATAGCTCCACTTCATCAAAGATGACGTTGATATGATGGTAAGGCACTCTATAGTTGGCCTCGTCAACGCTCTGAATATTCTTGATGTGATACAGCACATAACTCAAAGCCACCAATACCTGTTTCTCTCCGGAACTCATCGACGACAACTTAAAAGTAGTACCTTTGTCATCGCTCCATGCAGACACCTCCTCCAAACTTCCCATGCCACCCCAAGGTTTGTCATTGTTCCAGCCCTTATTATCATCCCAATGATCTACCCATTCCTTCCTGACCCTTGACTTCTTGATAAAGGTAACATCAAGAGCATAGAATGGTGGTGGCAGTAGTTTAATCACATCGTCGTAATCCTGTGGATTGCCCTCTTTTATCAAGTCATCCACTGCCATACTTTCCACATTGCGCCATCTACCAGTCTTCAGATAAGCCAGACATTGGTGTATCTTCAAAGTAATATGGTCATTGTTTTGCCAAAGGGCATGCACTAAGGCTCTGATATCGGGAAGCAATGTTCGTTTTTTATAGTTATCAAGGCTCACTTTGGCTTTTTTCGAACATACCTCATTCAGGTCTTCAATGTTCAGCGCCTGATAGTAATCGTTGTAAGTCAGGCAAATTTTTACCGATTTATAGGCTATGTAAAAAAGCGCAAGTTCAAACTCCTTGCTATCTTTCCAACTTTTCCAGTCTATCTCGCTCTCCACTTCAGGCAACAACCCCTTCCATGCCTCTTCAAACATATCTACCAGTTCATCAAGGTCAATTCCCTGACAAACTGGTTGATAGTTGATCTTAAAGCGTGACATCTTTTTATCCTTGTATTTCTCGTTCAGTTTACAATGGAGCATCCTTGGATAATAACCCTCCGGGAACTGTCTCTTTTTGGCTCGACTCAATATGGCGAGGGCCGTAATTCGCTGTTGCGCCAAGTCGTTTTCTTTCTTGACGGATATATCACCCCTTTCTCTGAAGGGTACGAGCGTAAGCGGTGCCAGATAACCATCATTCTTATGAAACACCCCCCGAAGCCAGTTCCCGTTTATATTCTCATCCATATCCGACACATAGTCCTCCTCGTTAAATGCATAGAGGCTATAATTGATGCCGATAGTATAAAACAGTTGAGATAATACTTTATTGGCATAGCTACCACCAATTTTCTCATCCAATAAAGGGAAATGCCTGCTGTTGTATTTGTATCTGTAATATTTTAGCTCATCACCTCTACACCTTATGAGGTTGATATAATCATCGCACTCACAATAGAGGTCTGCATTCACACCATATGCATATTCCATCTCCGTCTCTAAAGGCACTCTCATGGCTTTATTGATAGTCACAGCCAAGTTATTAATAATACGGTAGATAATATCAATAACAGTCGATTTGCCGGCTCCGTTCATACCAACAATACATGAAACACTTACCTCTGGCTGCCTTTTCCTAAGTCTATAGACGGACTTTTCCAGAGAAGATCTCTTCTCTACTTTCAAGAACCCGTCTTCGTCAGGTTCGCTGTAATCTCCAAATGGATACCACCCTGGCTCTAACACCTTTTGGATGGACTTATCCATAAAGAAAATCTTTAGTCCGATGATTCTCATAAGTTCTCCTTCCTTTAAACAAGTAACGATTCACAAAATATTGCAAAAACAATCCTGCCTTCAGCGGTTTCCCCGTTGAGAAAACCTCTTCATCTCCCCCTCTACCATCTTCATCAGCTTCGGCAGCATCCCTTCTATCTTCGAACACTTAACCATGCCATACCGGTCGAATTCCATATCGTCCAATATCTCATTCTCGCCCTTCCTTCACCCACATCCCCAACATGGGGCACTTCTCCAACTCTGAATAGTCCTGGTATTGGGCTTGGGCATCACAGAGCATGTCCGTGAAGCGGGAGCTGCAGTGCAGGTCACCAAAGAAATTGGTTTCAAGGTTGAACACTTCTAGGTTGATATCCATCTCATAAAAAAACGCATCGCTCGCCCTTTAGGGCACAGGCTTCGCGAGCGATACCAGAACTTTGAGAATGAGGGATTCTCGAAATTCTCAATTTTTCCCTCGCCTGAGGAGAGGGAATACAGGGAGAGGTGGAGTCCCTCTTGGCTAAGAGGGGACGGGGAAAATCGGAAAAAAGCCATGAACAGCAGATGAACCTTCTCTGCCAGTTCCACACTCATCCCGTCCAACATCTGATGAACAGTTTTCAGCGTAATGCGCTTCTGCTTGTTTGCTGTCTCTTGCATCCTTATGCCATTTCCAAAAAACGACAAGCGGCCATATCACCATTGGAAGTAGTTCTCAAACCAATAGTTCCATGACCGACTTGTCTGTGCTTTACTCTAAGGTCAATGACCTTTG
>ODAI010180500.1_pt1 | contig 21910 bp, 11 predicted proteins | sample 1539321 | NCBI WGS metagenome assembly ODAI01 (sample SAMN02144231, study PRJEB22623) | gut metagenome | biome: sheep rumen | host: Ovis aries | place: New Zealand | reverse complement strand
TTCTATGAAGATCAAGTTTGCAAAAGAGAGGATGACTTTTTTTCAACAGACCAAATAGAGGCCTTACTCCAAGCTTTAAGTAGTACAAAACCTTCAGTGAGTGTTGCTTCTCTGTCAGGTACTCTATTTAAAATTGGAGATGTAAGAGATGTACTATTAGAGGTTAAAGTTACTGATCAATTAGGACATGATATTACGTCTGAATGTTTGTACTTTATCAATGGTGTAGAAATTTTCTTGAATAATAAAGGAAGATATACTATTCCTTCTGTTAATCAGGATAGAAATATTATTGTTGAAGCTAGACAGAAGATATCTCCTAATGTTTATGTATCTGCCGAAGGAAGCGTAACAGTCAAGTTTGGTTATTTATTCTATTATGGAAAAGTAAGTGATTCTTGGACTCCTTCTGCTTATAATATTCAACATCTTCCTGTTCAGACTCTCCATTATAGATCGAATTATTCTTGGGAAGGCATAAGCTTAACAAATCAGAAAATAGCTTTTGCATATCCTAAACAATATGGTTTCTTAAGCCACATATATGATAGTCATAGTATGGACTTTATTAATACTTATGACGTTTATGATGAAGATTACGATATTAACGGAGTAAGATATATTGTTTACTTAAAGAAAGACTTAGTTGATATTGTAGAGTTTAAGCAAAAATTTGTATTTGAAGATCCTGAAGAGCTAAGCCTGGAAGGTTCTACGATGCTTGATATTATTACAGCCTGGAAAGTTAGAAATACTTTCAGCGGTCTGGTTATCTTGGATGAAAATGGTAAAATTCCTGAATCCTTGTATAATATGAATGCTGCGTCTGCCTTCTTGACAATTACAGATATTGTTGATGAATACCCAGAGGAGAATATGTCTCGTGGTGAAGTTTATTATGTAAAATCAGCAAACAAACTTTATACAGCTCTATCAGATTCTACTGGTGCCATTAGTGATGTAGTTCCCGGTTTTGTATACGTATTTAATAACAACTACTATACATGGAGTGGACAATCACTAAGACCTTTCGGAAGAATCACAACAAAGGATATTAATGATATAACAGAAATACTTTAAAGAATTATGGCAGAAATTAAAGGTACTAACCTAGCTGCGCCGATAGTTCCGTTTACTGACCAAGACGTCTATGCTACTCATGAAGCCAAGTATGGTAAGGGTGGCTTCAGAACGGTTGCTAATATGGCAGAGCTCAATGCTATTCCTGCTCCTAGACGAGAGGAAGGTATGTTAGCTTATGTCTTAGAGGATCCTTCTGGCGTTCATACCTATCAATATCTTGATGGACAATGGGTAAGAAATCGTATTGGTAATGGTATTCCTATTTATACTCAAGAATTGATTGATGAACTTGGTATAAATCCGAAAGAAGATGAATACATATCAATTCCTTCCATTGACACAGATTTGGATGGTGAAGTAACAGGAAAAACTTATACTACTTCAACAAACGGAAATTATGTAGATGTTCTTTTTCAAGCCATTAGAGCATTACAATCGGAGGTAGCTAAATTAAAAAATTCTTTTACCTACGGTATCGAGTCCTACACTGGAAAGACGACTGCCATGTCTAGAGTTGCAGCGGATTACGAAGAGGACATTGATGAAGAGCCGTTATGGGCAATTGAAGAAGATGGTCTAAGCCAGATTGGTGATGACATTACTATTGGTTCTGGTCATACACTTTATCCTGCAGAGAATGTTCAAGTTATTGTAGATGAAGGTGATTCGTATGACTCATTCCTAAAAATTTCAGGTACTGCTTCATGGGGTGCTCCTAGTCCTATTACTTCTTGTTCGGACAGTAAACTTTTCTTCTACTTTACAACAAGTGGAATGGGAGTTGCCATGAACTTGAATGGATATCAAGAATTGGATGGTGGTAAACTAAGTACTGAGGCCCAACCATTAAAAGTAGACTTAGGAAAACTGAGACTTGCTAGAACTTCTTCAAGAGGTTATTATAATATCCTTGTTGTAGTTTCAAGAAATCAGAAGCTAAGTACAACGGATACCAATGGAAATCCATCTTATTCATGGACAAATGGTCAGAATTATATTTGGGTATCTATCAGTGACCCTCATTCTGATCAAACTCTAGGTGAAGGATATTGGAGTAATGATAATAAACTTTATACAGGCAAGGTTGAACAGTTATTGAGATACGTTCCCGATACTGTTGATTTTTCAGATCTAACCCTAAGTAAGTTTAATGTTTACTCTAAGTGGCAAGATTTTAGTAAGCAAATAGCAGCCAGCAAGCCAAGTGAGGAGGATTATAAATTTAAGGCTGCTCATATTACAATCAGATCAATAGAAAAACAAAGTGATCTTAGCAGCGTGAAAGATCAGATTATGAACAACGAATTAATCTGGGTAGAAGATACTGCTAGACTTTGGATTAAAACAAATAACTTATTAACCGCGATTGGTGGCGGTAGTTCAACAGATCCTACAGAAGACGAAGGTATGACAAAAGAAGAAATGATTCAAGCCCTACAAGAAATGGGCATTGTCCAAGAAACTAATGGTGATCTTAGTATCTCCAATCTTAACGTTGAGGACATTACATTTATTCATCAAGCTAGTGGCCGTCGCTTTAAGTATTCGATTGCTGAGGATGGAACCCTTCACTCTCAAGAATTAGCCGATGAATCACTAACATTTGCAAAGAGAATTGGTACTGGAACCACAAAGAAAGAACTTGTTGAAAATGTTCGTGGTTTCATTAGCCAGCTACGTACTGCAGAAGAAGGTATAAAAGTCAGTGCAGATGCTCGCCTCAATAGTGACCGTGTTAAGATTGGTGCTTTCTACGCTCCTTTTAAAACTGATATCGTTCATGGCTGTTCTCACTCTTACGTAGAATTGGAGAATACGTCAGATAAGGACTATGCTCTGGATGGATGTTATCTTCACTTAACGAGACCTGACTGGCAAGGAAAACAGGCTGTATATCACCTGGCCTTGACTGGTATTATTCCTGCAGGCGGTACTTATCTTATTCGTGGTGCTAAACATGCCGAATTCGATGATCCTAACGTTTATTTAAAGGTTGAGACATTTGACCAGGAATGGTACTATGAAGTAAGTACTGGTGTAAACGAGCTTCTTTCATTTGAAATAGATGAAAGTTTTGATTATAGTGGAAAAGAAAGTGGTTATGGTTTTGCCCTGACCTATGGAAATGATTTTGATGGCGCTCCTCTGTCACACACTTATTCACTTTGGAGAAAATCTGAAGTAGGTACGACAGTGGGTATGACTGGTAACACTATTGGTATTACTAGTGCTAATAAATCAAAGTTCCCATACTTCTTACATCCATATTTCATTGATGGGCTTTATTACTACAAGATGGTGACTGATTCTGCTAATACTGGAATCTGGGCATCTACTGCTGTTAATTTAAAACCTAATTCAATTTATAGAAATACATTTGAACTTGACCCTGCTAAACAAGCTTTCCAGGCTTTCACTACAGCAGATAGTTCACGTGTAAGATGGGATAAGCCTGATAATGATATTCAGGTTGTAACTCTGAATAAAGAGTTTATTGAATTCCCTCATTCACAAGATTCATATGCCGTTGCTAATTATACACCAAAGGCATCTTGGGAGCATAAGAATGTAAGTACTGATAAGACTAAGTTAGACAAAAATAAGCCTAACATGGTTACTACTTCATTTGGTATTGATATTTATAAGACAAGAACCTTTAACTGGATTTCAGTAGGTTATTATGACGAGTATGTTTGGATTAAACCAAAAGATGCTAGCGAATGGAGTGCTAAATTCAAGTCATATATTCCTATTGCAGAATTAACAGTTAATAGCACATCAGAGGAAGTTGTAGAAGCAAGTGGTGTAACTACTTATACAGCCGTTGTAAATGCTAGCTTAGCAAATACTGCCCTGATGAATAACTTGACCCAACTTACTGTCCTTCTTGATGCTGATCATAAAAAGATTGGAACAGCAACTTCAATTACTACTTCTGGTCGTAATGCTACTATCAAGATTAGTGGAATGAGAAAAGCTGAGGTTGATGCTAAGTTAATTGTAACTGGTTCTTGCTTCTTGGTTGATCCAGAAGATGATGTTAAGTCAGATTCTACTTCATATCCAGCTAAGAAATTCTTCAGTGGTGATGTAACTAATAATATATATGCTAGAATTACTGGCAGATTCCCTGGTGATAATAGTTTCTATACGTCTCACAAGGTAATTGCTGATATTGTTGGCGCTAATGTTAACGATATGACAGTATATACTTATGTTGTTGGTAGAGCAGATAAGAATGGTAATCCTGATCCAGAGCATAGTTCAGCCCCTCAGACATTTACATTGTATCCTGCAACTTATACAACAAGAATTTATCAAGTTACTGACCAGCAAGGTTTCCACTGGATTGAATATCAGGTTTGGTCTGCTGTTGCCGAAAAGCTCAGTGCTAAAATTGAAGAGGACCAAAGAGCCGCTAACATTATTCCTATCTTAGTGAATACTGGTGATATGACTCAAAATGGTACTAGAATCAATGAATGGTTCGATTACTATCAGGCCGGTCGTACCCTGTTTAATCACCTTGAGCAGATGAATGTTGTAGGTAATAATGACCTCTGCGGAACCGATCCTAGTGTATTAGGTACTGGTGATGATCCTGGCAAATCTAATTCATTCTACTTCCACCTCTTCTATTGTTACGAGGTTGAGGAAGATCTGAATAAGGGTGGATTTATTCCTCTTATCAAGAATCTAAGCAATACATCATTAGCTCCTAAATATGTTCCTAGTCTGTATTACATTGATTCTGCTACTGACCGCTTCTTGTTTGTAAACTCTGAATTAACAGAAACAAACTGTAAAGAATGGTTTGGTGCAGTAAATAATGGAACTACAGTAAACGTTTATACTGGATTTACTATCGATAGTACACAGACTTATATTGGTAGTTTCACTTCAGTATATTCAATGATTTATAATGCCCTAGATAAAGCTCCAAAGTTAACTGGAGGAAATAATCAAAATGCTAGACGTGCTATTGTGCTTTGTCATGAGATGCCTTTCACTGTGATTACTAATGATTCTCTATTGAACGTCAGTAAGCAGTATTCTCGTTCAATGAGTAATAGTTCAGCTCTTGTAGGTAGCCATACTAACCAGATTAGTGCTAACGAAAAAGATGAACCTACTGCTCAGAAGAATAAAGGCCTCTACTGGTTTAGCCGTCTCTTAGAGTACTTCGGAATTAAACTAGTACTTGGTGGACACAAACATACTTATGCTTGCACATATCCTGTTCGTGAAAACTATAAGTGGAGATCTAATCCAACTGATCCTAGCACTGAGGTAAGCTCTTATGCTGGTCCTATGACTATGAATGCTACTCTTCAGAATGACTGGGTTACTTTCTATGATAATGGTATGAACACTTCGAAGTTCCCATATGTTAAGAGAGCCTCATTCAATCCTGGAGGTGCTAACAATGAAACCGATCGTGGTGATAACTTAGGATTCTATCCTGCTATTGCTGATCCAGGTCTTATTGGCGGTGTAACATACTTCATGTGTCAGGCATCTGGTTATAAGCTCACATCAAATAAAGAGCTTCCTAGCCAGAATCAGAAATATTCGAGGATTCTTCCTAAGACAACTACAACTACATCTGGAACTGGCGACAGTACAACTTATTCTGATAAAGCCGATAATAACCAGAAGTATCCTATGTTTGCTATTATCAATGTAAACAATGGATCTTACTCAATTAAATTGGCTCGTGTTGCTGAAATTATGTCTAGTTATAAGTTCAATCAGGCAACATATTCAAAGAAAGAGATGTACTTCCAGTGGTTAACAGAAGTAGCAGCAAATAATTTTGGAAGCTGGGGAACTACTGAAAATTTCTTAATTAGTTCAATTTAAATATAAATTATGAAACATAATGGACATAATATTATCCTCGACGAAGATATTACTATGACCGGCGATCTTTCGGGCGAAAAGCTCTCTGAGATAATCAGGGAGCAACGCTCGGAGATTGAAAAGTTAAAAAGTAATCTTAAGTGGATTTACAAATACGGAGGCGTAGGCGGAAGTGGCGGCTCTGGTGGTGGCGGAGGTGGTGCCAGCGGTTTTGTATTATACGCAGAACTTGGTAGCGTTCAGCTTAACAACCAAAGTGTGGCCTATAACGGTGAGGGTAATTATGAACTTTACATCAAAATTACTAGACCTAATGGTGCGTCTTTTAAGGTAACTTACACCTATGACGTAGTAAATTCTAGTGGTGTAACGAGTCAGACTTCGACCACCGTGACCCTTGATGTCTCCAATGATTATTCATATACGAGAACAATTAATCTTAACTGTAATGGTCGTATAACAGTTAAAGCCGTTGACTCTATCTATTCAGAAACAAAGTCAGCATTTACCGATTATATTATTGAGTCTTACAACATTACTAGTCAGCTCGTTGATAATACTGGAACTGCTTATGGTTCTAGCGAAATCTTTATGGAAACTGCTGCTGAGAAAGGTCTTAAACTAAGAGTAAGCTATAATATTGCTATTGCTTCTTCAGGAAATAATACCTGTAAGTTTGTATTCAATAAGGGTAGTCAAGCTCTTACGGAAACAGTTACTCTTAATGGCACAAGTGGATATCATGATTTCGATATCGGAGCTAACTACTTGGAACTTACAGAAGCTAATTCAGGTTATTACTCAGCTACAGCCATTGTAAATTTGGACCTTGAGGGACAGTTAACAGATCCTATTGAAATGATTACTTCCTTCAACTTGGTTCCTCAGCAATTGTTCTTGCTTGTTGAGCCGAGTACTGGTTCTATTTATACAGAGCCTAATGATGATGAAGAAAGCCGTTATACTTATGGTGCAGGTTTCATTACATTCAATCTCCGTCCTTACTTAGGTTCCTATACTAATGGTACTGCTGTTATTAAATATCGAGTTATTAATTCCGCAGGAGATATTACAAATGATAATACTGGTGATGGTATTCAGACAAGACTTGGAACACAAACCTCTGTAACAATTTTCAGTACCTCAATTGGTCATAATGAGATTCAATTCAAGGTTAGTGCAATGGGTGCTGAGTATCCTAGTACAACCGGTGACAATATTACAGAAGATGGATATATTAGATATCACTTCTATGTAAAAGCTACTGGTGCTGCTATCAACTGGTATGATGCTTCTGTTCTATCTTCAGGATATTTTAACTATTATAGACTTGATGATGTAACAACTTCATTCAATAGTTTCAAGACTCTAGCAGGCGGTAATATTTATCAGCAAACATCTAATAAAGGAAATGTATCAATTTCCCCACTTACTGTTCCTACTGATACAACATCAACTGCTTATGATACTAATATTGCTATAGGTATTCAGTATAATGAAGTAAATAATGAAGACGACGTTATTCTGAGTGGTACGTACAATGGTCAGCAATCATTCAGTATTACACAAAATAAAATCACTATTGGTACAGCAGATAGTGGTATAAGTTTCAACTATTTCCTTCCTAAGATTCGCAATTATAATAAATCACAATCAGGAAACTATCACCTCGTTAACTTAGTTAGTAGAAGGGTTCAGAGAATCAATAACTATAACTACTATGAGGTTCTGATTTATATTGATGGTTTTCTTGAGGGAGGTAATGAAACTTATGTAAGCAGCCCAATGTTGGTTGATAATTTGATTTTAGGCCAAACTAACTGCTTTGTTAATACTCTGGAAGTTTCATACTTAGTTTCTACAAATCAGCCTTTAGATAATGCTATTTGTCAGTACTTTCTGAAGTATAAAAATACTATTCTTCAGGCTAATATTGATGGAGATGAAATTGAACTTCTGAATAGATGTTCTGAATTTACTCTTGACGGTAATGATGTTTTCTGCACTAACCCAAGTACTATTGAGAATATTGCACATGTTCTTAACGTTCCTACTTTGGTGTTGGAAATGTCTCAAGATAGAAAGGCAATTATTGATGCTTCTTATGGTGAAAACGATGAAATTAACCCAATCGAAGTTTCTGTTAAATGGGCTCCTGCAAAAGGAAACCTAGCTGAGCTTCAATTCCCGGCTAGCTTCAACAATGCATACTTCACAATCCAGATCCAAGGTTCTTCAACCAAAAGTTATAAGTGTAAAAACTTCACTCTTAGTCTGAATAACCGAAATACTGGTGAAGAAGCTGGACATTATGTATTTTCACCTAACTATAAATCTTTAACAGGTGCTGTAACTACCGAACAGATTAGAGAAGCTCAAAAGACTTTCCTTCCTGAAGAATCATTTACACTGAAAGCTGACGTCGTTGACTCAAGCCACAGTAATAATACCTCTATTGGTAAGTTTGTTAATGATATTACTCAGGCCTTTGATACAACAACCTACACTCAATCAAATAACTCTCTCAGCGGTTATGTAAAGAACTGTTTGGATGGTTTCCCCTGTGTAGTTTATCTGTGTATTCCAAGGGTTGAAAGTGGTATAACAACAAAATATTACTATTATCAAGGTGTATACAACTTCAACTTGGGTCGTGAGTCTTTCTACAATCTTGGTTATAAAGATTCTTCTGTATTCTGTGATAATTCTGGAAATCCTCTTCTTCCTGAAGCTGGAGATGGATGGTCATTCTATAGAGTAGAAGCTGCACAAGATTACAGTATTAAACCTGGTATCGTCGTAGCTGAAATTCAGGGTAATAGCCCATTCTTTGATTTCTCACAGTATGATGAGTCTATTCTCTATAAATCTCTGACTGCATTTGATAAAAACCAAGAAACCTATATGTTTGATGACTTTGTCGCTGGTACTGGTATTACCGACGCCATGGCAAAGAATACTATTCAAACAATGGTTAAACAAGTTTCAAAGGCAGGTGGATACTTATTCAATTATATTAGAAAAAAATTTGGTGATGACGCAGCTACGAATTTTGGTTATGTAGAAGGTTATAATGCCGTAGATGGCAATAATGTTCCTACAAACCAAGTTCCTAACTACAAGAAACACTTTAAGAAAAAGCAAGTTAATAACGATCAGGTATTTGAAGTTGATGAAACAATTACCGAAGCTGATGGACGTGTTGATGATGTAAGAGACTTGATCATTGGTAGTAATGGTGATAATCCAATGTTTGACTTTCGAAGCCTATGTGAATATTACACAATCTGTATGGCCTTCGGTCTTGTTGACTCTGTTCAGAAGAATATGAATATAAAGACCTGGAATGCAAGTACAGCTGTTGGTGCAAAACCGGCTAAGTTCTATGCTGCATTCTACGATATGGATACCTGTCTCGGAATTAACAATGCTGGTCAAGATGTATCATACTTTGCATTCTCTGATTACTGGTCTTATGATGACAGTAATGTAGACTCTGAAGGTACTGTAACTCCTAGCTCAGTTATTATCTACAGAGACTTTTCACCAAAGAGTAATGCTGCTGGTGGTACTAATGCTGCTGACTACTATGATACTCCATCTTCATACCTGTTTGCTGTTGCTAAGTATGCACGTTTGATTAAGGATGCTATCTCAGTTGATGGTGTTATTACGGGTTCTGATGCTACCCAAGATTATCCACAGGAACTTTGGGCTAAATGGAGAGCAGGAGCAACAGATGAAAGAGATAACACAATTGGATGCTTAAGATCAGCTGAAACCTTCATGAATAACTACTTCTCTAATAATCTTGGAAAAGTAGGAGCATTAATGGTGAATCTGAACTATAGAAATAAGTATCTGATTCAGCCAGGTAATGGTGATGAAAGTGTTAGTACTTTAGGTTTCTCTCACCTGAACTTTGTGAAATTCAATGGTACACGTATTGCGAAAGCTACTGACTGGTTGGACGGTAGATTCCATATTCTGGATGCCTACTTTAACCTTCCTAAGTCAACATCTTCTTTCATGTACTATGATACTAACGGAGATTATGTTGCTGTTCCTGTGACTGGTGGTAATGAGGGTATTAACTATCTTCCTGAGCCTGTATATGAAACTAACACATACAACTTGGAAGGTAACTCTGATATCTTTATTCTGCAAGATATTTTCGCAGGGCAAAATGGAGTTAACCAGACAGCCGGTATTCTTAATATCAACGTTAAAGCCAAAGAATTTTCACCGTTGATTATCAATACTGCCAATACTGGAACTAGATTCTTGCTCGGTGGTAAAGATAACCTATATCATATTAGAGTTCCGCTATCAGGTAACCAGACTTACTCATTCTATGGATCAGGTGCTTGGACATATCTTGATAGTATTAACTCATTCAACTTTAAAACTCTTAACGTAAGCTCTAAATATCTAGAGACTCTTAGTGGTAGCTCAAGTACTAATGCTATGACGCTTGGTACTATTAATATGCCTTCACTTAAGACTCTGGAATTAACATCACCTAACTATACTGGTACATTGTCTATTGATGGTGAAAACTATCCTAACCTTGGATCAGTAAATGTTAGCAATACTGGTATTAATTTGGACATTACAAACAGTACTATTACAACAGTGAATATCTCCAACATGAGAAATTCTTCCGTTAGTATTATTGGATGTCCTAACCTTCAAAATGTTACTTTCGGAGGTGGTGGAACAGGAACAACTAGTACAACTCTTACGAACTGTATTATTTCTCCTATGTCCAACACTCAATTAGTGAATACTGTAACTATTAACAACAGTAAGATTAAAGAACTTACTTTGACTAATACTACATTCACTAATAATAGAACACATTTGAAGATTGTTGGTGATGAGAGCTTAACTACTTTAAATATTTCAGGTATTAGTATTCTTGAAGTTAGTAACTGTAGCTCATTGAAGAACATCTTTATAACTGACCCTGAAGCTCCTACTGGTGAAGGAAATCCTAATGGAGATTATCTCACACAGATTCTCTGTAATAGTTGTGGTAATAGTAGCATTAGTTTCCGTGTTGGTAGTGCTGAAGGTGCAGAAGATGTTATTGACCTGAGAAGATATACTCACTTGACTACAGTTAAATTCTCTAATATCCTAGGTTTCACTGACTGTAAGCTTCCTGCAAATGTTGGTCTTAGCAGCAGTGCATTCTCAGGATCTAGCGGAATGAGAACACTTAGTGGTGAGAATATTCTCCTTAATGGAACTAGTATTTTTTCTGGCTGTGCTGCATATACAATGAAGACTGCCGAAGGAACATACACTGACTTTAAACTAAGTTCAACTCTTACCTCATTAGCTTCAATGTTTAATTCGGGTAGAGGAGGTTCTATTAACAGAGACGCTGCCAATCACTTTATTAACAATATTGTAGGTGATAATGCTAGTAGAATTACAAATATCTCTGGTATGTTTAGTGTACAGAATATTTCTTATACACAAGCTGACCTACAATTTGACTTAGGAAGTGGAACACCAAAGAGATATATTGACCTGAGTAAGTTTACTAATGTTACAGATGTTAGTAGTGCATTCTCTTGGACAAGTATTTCTGCATTGCATCCTAAAATGTTCTCTTTCGGTTCTAATGTTAGTTCAATTTCATTCGGATCATTCTGTACTGGAGGTAGTAGAACTTACTATGCACCAATAGATATTTTCAAAGATATTATAAACAAGATTAATATTCTTTGGAATACTACTTGGCCTAGTGAGCAGTATCAATATACTATGTGTATTGTAAATTCTTCCGGTAATATAAGAACTGATACAATTCCTTTGAAAGATCTATTACATCCATCTAGTAAAAATCCATCAAAGATCACAAGATTAGGCGGGTTTACACTGGCTACTAATCAGACTTGGGACCTTACAGATGCTTTCTCTTATGGATGGGATGCTCTTACCAGAATTGACGGTTTCCTATATAATGGTCATTCAAGACTGACAAATTGTAATAAGATATTCGTTAACGGAGCTAATACTGGTCCTACAAATCTTAAACTCCTGTATGAATGCTTCAGAGTAAACAATAGTAATGATCCTATTAACCTAGTTTCATTCCTCAATTGGTCAAGATTCGTAGCTAGCAATAGTAATGATCCTATCTCTGAACGTTCTTCAATGTGGGGTAGTGGTGATTGTTTCAATATGATCAAGTATATTCCTACTAAGGCTGAATTTAATACTTTGATTAGAACACTAATTAACTCTGGCGCTAATGCTACAAGCTTAACAGGTATTAGTAATATATTCAAGAACTGTACTGTATTCATATCAAATGCGGGCGAGGCAACACTTAGTCTAGCAGCCACTACAAAGAATAATAACATCAAAGCTATGAACTCTACGTTCAGAAACTTTAAGATGATTTCTACAAGTGGTGAGGCTATTACTTCTGAAAACTTGAGTGGTATGATGGCAGCTGATCCTGAGTATATAACATTTGCTGATAATCTCTTTAACTATGTTCCAAATGTTCAATCTTTCAACAGAACATTTATGAATATCAAGCTGAATAAGTCGCTACCATATAACTTCTTTGGTTTGCGATATGCTTCTGATACAGGTAATGTTTATTATGTTAAAGAATTGGATGAACATAATGAAGAAGTTTATAGCCTAGGTAAGCGTATCTACTATAACTACAATAAGAGAATTAATAACCTTTCTTACTGTTTTGCCAATGTTTCATGGAATGGCAGTGGTGACGTAAGTGCTAAGTACTTTAATGACGATCCACTTAGTCTTCCTGCAAATAGATTTATTGTCCAAAGTTCTGGCACTGTTTACACTGATGGTGATATGCAGTATTATAGAAAAGTGATAACAGACATCTATGATCCAGAAACAGGTGAAAAGACTGGTGAGGAAATCTCTTATGCAGTTCAGGGAAAGATTGGAACTAACGATGAAATTACTGATGCCTTAAATCTTAATGGTGCTAAGGAGGATGACGCTTTCACTGTAACTCTAAGGAATAATAGCACAGGAAACAATTTTGATACTAGATTCACTAACTATCCTGTAAGCGAAGAATGTAGGGATAAACTATTTATCGCTCCAGATATTTTCTATGGATGTACTACAGGAGCTAACATAACTTATTGTTTTGCCAATACTTCTGACAGCGTTGACGAATGTCTTGAAGGTATTATACCTGAACACTTGATGAAGGAATGTAAAACATCTGCTCTGACTGGTTTATTCCAAAACTTAAATATCGTTCCTAGATTCTTGAAACAACAGGGTACTGAAGGAGAAAGTATTGAAATTGCCAAGATCTATCATTTCGTTCCTGAAAACTTCACAACTTGTACCGATCTTGCTGGTGCATTTAATTTCCACATTAGATTGCCACAAGCTGCAAGAGAAGATAATAGCGGAGTAACTAGGTATAATAAATACTATCTTCTGCTCAGTAACTCTATACCAAGGAGTACTACGAGCTTGAAGAATGCATTTACTGGTGCCTATTATGATAGTTCTAGTGGTGGACAATTCCATGATTCTGTAAATAATACTTGGATCAATACTCATAACTATGATTATAATATTCGATTCAATATTATGTACAACGTAGACAGTGAAACTGATGGAATTGATATGGATCACTTCACCGTTCTTAATGTAGATGAAATTGTAACTGCTCCTCTTGCAATGATCTGTTATGGTAATTTGTTCAATGAGAATTATCTATTGAATAATGCCAAAAAGACAGAAGATACATATATCATGAGAGCTTTCAACTGGACAAACGAAAATATTGTCTCTAGAAATCTCAAACTACCCCGTGCTACAGGAACTTGGGAAACTAAGTATGTTATCTACTGGGGCGGAGGAAATATGGATCTTCCAATTTGGAGCAATCAGATCGAAAGCATTGACACTTCAAGAGCTGCTTATAATTCAATGAGAAATGGTTCAACTAGGAAACTTGTAGTTGTTGACCCTTCTTAATATAACTCATGATCTCTAGGCCCTGTTGACTAATAATCTTCAAGGCTTAGAGATTTACTAAATATATTAAATTAATATGTCACATAAACTAGGCACAAACATTTCATACAAATCTGAAGCATGGTTAGATAATAGAGTAAAAGTTGACAATAAAGATCAGCTTCTCTATTGGACTGATCCTGTTCCAGAAAGTTTTGAAGTTTGCTGTGAAGGTATTTGGTATTATTATGATCCTAATAAAACTAGGTTAGATACTGGGCACTGGGTTCCTAGAGTTGCAACGGATATAAATGACATCACTGAAGAAGATGATGCTAAGAGAGGAGTTTCAGCAGGTGTTATTAGAGAAATGGCAGAAGATGTTATTAATCTAAAGAAACAAACTAGACTACTTGATAACGTTATCTATCCAGTAACTATCAAAAATCCTGTAATAGGACCTAAGTATTCATCTACTGAAGTTCAAACTTTGACAAATGATACTGAATATACTTTTGCTAAAATCCTAAACCTGATTTCAGCTCAACAATATGATGAGTACTATGATATCAATATGGATGGAGTAATTGATAATGCTGACTCAACTGCATGGACTGAGTTATATAATAAATGTGCCCAGTCTTATTCATACTCTCCAAAAGGTACTGGTTCATCATACTGGCTTGAAGTTGGTTCTTGGATTCTTCCTAAGATTACCTGGTCTGTAGCTAAGACTGGATCCGCCATTGTTCCCGAAATCTCTAATTCAGTTGTTTCAGGCCCTGTTCGTGGATACATTAATGGACTTTCATGGGTGGGAAAAGAAGGTATTCAATCTAACACAAGAGCTTCTTACACCTTTAGAATAACATCCTTTGTTGACGAAGATATTTATGCAACTGCTGATACTACAATCAACTTTGGATATAAACTCTATTCTGGTGTATCGGATGAATCATTTGGTGAAGCTGCAATATATAATCAGAGTATGTTAACTGGATTTACCTCAGAGTTTGTAACTAATGGTAAGATGAGTGCTAGAACCTTCAATTGTACTGGTGGTAAATATCCATATATTCTGATACCAAAAGACTTCTATTCAGCAAATAACAAGACTTATGTGAATGATAACTTAATGTCTGACTTCGTTGTAAGAACTAATCCAATCCTCGTTAATAGTAGAGGAATTAATATTGCTTATGTGCTTCTTAGAACTACATATATTCAGACAGGTAGTGCAATTAAAATCGATATAAGATAATATGACAAAAGTACTTATTGACAATGGACACGGCAAGGGATCTCCTAAGGGCAGTCCTGATGGAAAGCATAAAGAATGGAAATGGGCAAGAGAAATGGCTAGGAGGCTATCAATTCGCCTCGCCCAAATGAACATTCCTTATCATATCCTAGTTCCAGAAGAGGAAGATATTTCTCTAAAGGAGCGTTGTAAAAGGGCTAATGCTATTGCCAAAAAAGAAAAGTGTATCCTAGTTTCTATCCACTGTAATGCTGCAGGAGCTGATGGAAAATGGCACACTGCTCATGGATGGTCTGTATTTGTTTCTCTTAATGCCTCAGGTGCTTCAAAAGCTTTAGCTTCAATGATGGCTGTTTCTGCTGAGGGCTATGATGTTAAGGTTAGAAAGCCAGATCAACTCCATGGATATTGGCAACAGAATCTAGCTATGTGTCGAGATACTTCCTGTCCTGCTGTACTTGTTGAAAACATGTTCCAAGATAATAAAGAGGATATCGCTTTCTTGATGTCTGAGGAGGGTAAAGTAACTCTCTGTGAAATCATGGTTGAAGGTATTTGTAATTATCTTGGAATTCAATATAGTAATTAATAATTATGGGAACAGAAATTAAACAAATGCTCGATGAAGAGGGTGTTGGTTATTTCCCGGCAAGTATAACTGATGCTATTGGTCATAAACAAGCCAAAGCAGCATTAACTAAGTTCTTATCTGTCTATGATCTGTCTCTTCTTTGGCCTACCTCTGGAATTAATGGTGGATCCGCGTATAACTTAACAAAAGCTATTGAGGTCCTAAACAATAAACTCCTAGATACACAAAAATATCCTGGAGTTAAAGCACAATTTGTTAATTCTAATAATAGACTAGAGGAGTGGCAGTTCTTTGGTAATGAATACGCATTCACTAATGAACTTGGTTGGGGACAAGTAGACTCAGCAGTATTAACGGAACTTCAGGCAACTGTTTTTCCAATTACTGTAAACTTGAACCTAAGTAAAACCCTCTTACAGACTAAGAATTCATATGATGTTGATATTACTTGGTCTGTTGAACGAAAAGGTATTAACGTCTCTGTTGATTCCATAAAGTATATAAATTCAGAGTTTACAAATGCAGTAAGAAGAACGGATACCATCTTAGAGAATACTGCAACTACTAAGACTTATACTTTTACAGGAACATATCAGGGTCTAACAAAGAGTATTACAAAAACTATTAAAATTGTAGACCCCTCATTCACTGGTATTCTTGATGCTAGTGATGCTATTACTGCCGTAGGACTTAGTAATGCAATCTATAATGGTAAAATTAGACAAACTTCAAGCCTGTTAGGGTCCAAATCTTATACATGGTCTTCTATAAGTTTGACTAACCAAAGAACTGTATTTATATTCCCAACTGCTTTTGGTACTTTATCATCAATTAAAGACGGAAATAACTTTGAATATATCAATTCCTATTCAAGGGTTAATATGACAATTGACGGTGTATCCTATTACGCTTATGTTTTAACAGATCCCGTGTCTATCACTGGATTTAAACAAATTTTTAGTTAATTAAACTATGGCATTAAAAGTAGGTGATAATTTTAGTTACCAAGGTGCGAAACCGAATTTTGAGAGAGATACTTTTGCTACCTTGAGTGCAATGAAAAGTTTCCCTACCACAAGTATAGATGAAGGACACATCTCTTTGGTCTTAGAAACTGGGAAACGATATAAATATTCTGCTTCAAATACCGTGGATGATACTCTCGGTAAATGGAGATTAGTTGTTGATACCGCACTGGACGCGACCTCTGAAAATCCTGTACAAAATAAAGTCATATATAATAAGTTTAGGTCTGACGAAGAAAGCGCTGCTCAGGCAATGGCTCTCTTGTCACAAAACTCTACAAATGCCCTCAATCAAGCCAAGGAATTTCTTCTTGGAGAGGATACTAGACAAAGAGAGGAGATTGAGGAAGAAATTATAGAGAATGAAAAAACAACCGCCGCTGCAATAGGCGAACTTAAAGAAGCTATTGAAATTAACGAACTTGTAACTGCTCAAGCCCTGAACGATAAAGTAGGTCAAGGTCGTACTATCAATGGTTATGATTTAAGTGAAGATATTATACTAACAAAAGCTGATGTTGGTTTAGATAGAGTTGATAATACAGCCGACGAAGATAAACCCATTAGTAATTTAACACAAGAGGCTCTTAATGGTAAAGTAGATGCGATGGAGGGATATTCACTGATGTCCACCTCTGAACATAATAAATTAGGGGCCTTACCAACAAAAGCAGAACTAGATGCTACTCTACAATCTGCTGCCGGAAACTTAACCGGTCATACAGAGGATAAAAATAATCCTCATGAAGTCACAGCTGAACAGGTTGGCCTAGGTAATGTTGACAATACAAGCGATGAAGATAAACCAGTCTCTACCGCTCAACAAGCTGCTTTGGATGAAAAGGTTGATAAGACGCTCAGAATAAACGGTTACGCTCTTTCTGATGGTGATGTTAACCTTGATAAATCTGATATAGGTCTGGGAAATGTTGACAATACTGCAGACATAGATAAACCTGTAAGCACTGCACAGAGAGAAGCCTTAGAACAGGTCGAAAAGACTGCTGCTTCAGCTCTGATTGAATTGAGAGAAGACCTTGATGAAAGTAATGAAGTAACTGCAGCCGCCCTTGGAAATCTTAATCGAACTGCAGAAATTATCAATAACTTAACTATCAATGGTCATTCTGTACTTGAAGGCCCAATTGAACTTAGCAAGGAAGATGTAGGTTTGGGGAATGTGGAAAATACTAGTGGTTCAAATCTACCTGTATCTGAAGCAATGCAACAAGCTCTGGATGAAAAGGTAGACAAGACTATTACTATTAATACACATGCCCTATCTGAAAATGTTATTCTTTCCGCTACTGATATTGGATTAGGAAACGTTGATAATACTAGTGATGCTGATAAGCCCATTAGTACAGCCACACAGAGCGCATTGGACAATAAAGTAGATAAAACTACTACGGTCAATGGTCATGCTCTTAGTGAGAACGTAATTGTAACATTATCTGATCTGGGTCTTGGTAATCTTGAAACTGTTGTAACTAATGGACAGGTTGTAAGTACGATTGGTGATGTTAGCGATAATCTCATTAATCACAAGAATGCTACAAATAACCCTCACGGAGTTACAAAAACTCAAGTAGGCCTCGGAAATGTAGATAATACTTCTGATGCTGATAAACCAATAAGTACGGCTACTCAGACTGCCTTGAACGGTAAAGTAGACAATACTACTACAGTTAATGGACACGCTTTATCTAGTAATGTTACTGTTACTAAGGGAGATGTTGGTTTAGGAAATGCTGATAATACGGCTGACCTTGACAAACCTATTAGTAATGCAACTAAGGAAGTAATTCTTGATAATGAACGTACTACCGCTCAAGCACTTTCAGAAATCGAATCAACAGTTGATCAAATTGAGAAAACCATAGCTGCTGCCTTGAATGCTATGTCCATCCAGATGCAGAAAAATTGTACTGTATGGAAAGGTACTCAAGACTTGTATGATGCTATGGAAACCAAGGACGAAGACACACTTTACGTTATTGTTCCAGGAACTTCACTTCCTGTTAATAATGGCGGAGGAGAAGAAGTAACGCCACCAGAAGAAGGGGAATAAGCTATGATTATCGGAGAAGATGAAATTGTAAAAATCTACCTCGGCACTACTGAAGTTGTCAGAATGTATCTTGGTGAAACTTTAATTTACGGGGAAGAAAGTGAAAACGAGTAGATTTGTCAGTGTTCAAGATCCTGCTGGACTTTGGGCACCCATGCAACTAATTGGCGCTTCAGTTAAAATCAAATCTACTTCCATTGCTTCTGGTCTTTTTTCATATGATGCGGATTCAGTTTATACAATCGAATCTATAGGACTTAGGATGAATCACCAGGGAAAAGCTTATTCAGTTGTAAAATTGAATGAAATCTCTGGTGAATTCTCCTGGAAAGATCTTGAAGTAACTGGACTATCTTTCTACTTCTATCCAAAGGCAATCTGTGGAGAATTCTGTTCAGGTATGACAAAATGTGGTTATTCAGTTCCCGGTGGAAGAGAAGAAGATAACTACATTAAGTATGTCAAGAATGATGGTGATAACTTGACATTACGTAATGATCCGTACACCTATATTCAAGAAGAAGACGATGGTGAAATCTTAGACTAAAGATAATAATATGAAATTTAGGTATACAAGATTTGAAAAAATATATAGTAGTAGAGAGGAAGCTATTATTAAACTGAATAATACTACCCGCTACTATGCCGAAAATGTTGCCATCAGATATAAAAATGGTGACTCCTTCGAAACAATCCTCGCCCTCTTCAGAAGTGAAACTAAAGGAGACTATAGTATAAACTTCGATTCAGGGCAACAAGGATCTGGTGAAGGAGCTGGTCGTATTTTTGATATGACTAGAAAAGAAGGAGAAACAGACGTAGAAGTACTTAACCGAGCTGTTTTTGATGTGATGACTCCTAGGGAATGGGACTTGGTTATAATCCACTCTGAGGATGTTAGTGATATTTCTTATCTCTATCACGCCGGAGTATGGATTTGCCTAACTCAGGACTTGGTTTTGAATCCTCACAATTCTGCAACAGTAAAGCTTACAGTAACTAAGGACGATAATGCAGGATCTTATGATATTACTGCAGAAGTTCCCATTGATAATAAATCATTGTACGTCGATCCCTTCACAGAAAAACTTAGGATTGGAGTAATTGATTGTGGTAGATTAAGAGACTTAAAGAACCAATGAAAAAAGCTTATAATAAAACTAAGTGGGTCGATAATAAAACTCCAGTAAATGCACAAAATCTAAATAAAATCGAAAATGCACTCTCTGAAATTTATGAGAAAGCAATCGAAAAAGATGATATTGTGCAAGGAACAGGCATAAAAATCGATACTACTAGTGAAGGAAAGAAAGAGATCTCACTTGGGGAAGGAGTCTTGATGTCATCTACTTGTACTGGTATCGAATGGTATCAAGCAATTCCTACTACGTGGGAGAAAAATAAACTCTATTTTATCCTGGACCCTCAGTCTAAAGAGCTGTCTAGGATAATGCTAAATGGTATAACAATTTTTAGAAACAATGCCTGATACACAAAGAATCAAACTTCTGAGGGAAACAGCAGATGCCCTCCTGGAAAGTAATGTTGTCCTAGGGGATGGTGAAATCTGCTTGATTGATAGCTCAGGAAATGGATATGATTCTCTGGTGATTGGAAATGGTCAGACAGAAGCTCGATCATTAAAACTTATACCATTAAATGTCTCTAAAGGTTCTGTATTCCTGGGTATGGCTAATTCCATGACAATTCCAGCCGCTACTCCAACTTGTCCAGTTTATTACTTAGCAAGTGATAGCGGAACTTATAAAGGTTTTGGAAATATAGTCATAGAACCTGGAGAAATAGTGTTTTTAGTCTACCGATACGGTGGCTGGAGCAAAATAAAAATAATCCAGGTGGATGAAGAATTAAGCGAGACTTCTACAAATCCAGTTCAAAATAAAGTTCTCTATAGAGCTCTAAAAGATCTGGAAAATAAGATCGTAGAAGGTGCAATTAAGGTTCCAGTTGATTCTGAGTTTTCCGATGAATCAGAGAATCCAATAATGAACCGTACCGTTACTCGTAAATTTAGTGAGTTTAACTGGTACGAAAATTAATATAATAAATAATTAAATAAAAAAATTCAATTTATGGCTACTATTGCTAATAAATTTTTGTATTTTTCCACAGTTGCTGCTTATAACGCAGCTAAAACGAATATTGCCAATGGCTCAATAGTATTTGTTAATCAGGAAGCCGGCGAAAATGTTGAAGCTCAACGTTTTATTGTAACTCACGGAAAAGAGTTCCACGCTAATTTAGCCGCTGATTCAATTAAGACTGCTATTGAGGCACTTGATGTAACTAATCTTACTAATAGCGATGCAACAGATCGTGGTGTTACTATTACTTTGAATGAGGTTGATGGTAAGATTACTAGTATTACTATCTCTGACTTAGGCGGCGCTAAACTTGGCTCTTATACTAAAGGTAGTGATTCTAGTGCTCTCGCCGCTGGTGATACAATTGCTGCTGCTTTAGCAAAATTGGAGAATCAAATTGCTGCAGAAGCTACTGCGCGTGCTAATGCAGACACTGCAATCAATGATAAGATTGGTACCGGCTTTGATTCTACCAACACTGTAGCTAAAGCTATTTCTGATGAAGCTACAGCCCGTGGAAATGCCGATACGGCAATTCAAGATCAGATCGGTACAGGTTTCTCTTCAGCTAGTGGTAATACAGTTGCTGAGCGCGTTGTAGCTGCCGAAGGTGCTATTACTACGTTGAATGGTAATAATACTGTTACTGGATCAGTAGATAAGAAGGTTAAAGACGCAATTGATGCTCTTGGTTCAGGTACCGCTCAGACCGTATCCGGAAAAGCTATCGTATCTGTTACAGAATCTGCTGGTGTTGTCACAGCTGAGTCTGGTAATATTGACGCTCAGTATGTAAATTATACTCCTCAGGGAGAAGAGGGCGCAAAAGACACCAATAATACCAATGTTCAGACCGTTCTTGCTGAAATCTTCCAGAAGATCGCAGAGAACGAAGAAGCTGGTGAAGTAGCTGTTTACAAAGGC
>ODAI013804485.1_pt1 | contig 21915 bp, 12 predicted proteins | sample 1539321 | NCBI WGS metagenome assembly ODAI01 (sample SAMN02144231, study PRJEB22623) | gut metagenome | biome: sheep rumen | host: Ovis aries | place: New Zealand | reverse complement strand
GGAAAAGAGCCATTAAACGACAGAATCCTGGGGCCCAGATATCTTCAGTCTCCATGGATTCTGTCGGGAAAGAAAAGATGCCTTTTCCTTCAGTCTCCATGGTCACAGGGGGAGAACGACGGAACCCCAACCCTCAGTTCCGTCTCCTTTCCGCTATTAAAAACAGGGAAATCACTGAGAGATTCCCCTGTTCATGGTACGGCTTCTCATCCGTCCTCCGCATAATAAGCTTTCCGGGCCTCCGGAGATGCTGCATTTTCTCTGACGGATCCGTTTTCTTCTTTCAGTCAGCAGAAGCAGTCATTCTGCTGACTTTCCGGGATCTTCCGTGACACCGTTTTCCCGGTTCATGCGACGGTTCCACCGGTCCCAGTTCTCCTGCTCTTCCTGCCTTTCCTCTATGGACATATGGAAATACTGCCTCATGGCATACTGCATGCAGGCCTTGACTTCCACAGCCCGTATCAGTGCAGCCCTGGCATCCTTATATCCGTTCTTCTTCCCTTTCTTCCACTTTTCCACGGCCCTTTCGATGCCCTGCCTGTACTCCGGCTCATAGGAAAGACATAACTTCATTCTTGCAGCGACCGGCATGGGAGGAATCGGATACATATCCTCTTCGTTCTCATCATCGGAATCTTCCCCGCCAATGCCCGTAAGCAAAGGATACTTGGACGCAAATTTCAGGAGCTGCCCTTCTGTAAGCGTTTCAGGGTCAAAGCTGTCATAAATGGCCAGAAAGTCCACGCCCTCAGTCTCTTCTCTGGGCGGCACAAGGCCGGGAATGATTTTACTGGTTGCTGCAGCCATTCTGATTCGTCCCTTCTTTTTCTAATTTAATCTGTCTGCGACAAAAAACTGATCATGCCTGTCTCTTTGGGCCATCGTTTCTTACCAGGCCATACGGATATCCCCGCTTTACTCTGCCCCGTGCCTATCCGGCCGGCGCAGGACTTCCCTGTAACCGTCTCCGCATCCGTTCTTCCCGTCCCGGGCTCTGGCAGGCAGCCCATCAGGAAGAGAGTGGTCTTTGGTATGCACCGGTTGCCTGGTCCGGAAATAAAGATGTGCTTTTCCCGGGAATCTGCAGCGAAACGCAAAGACCTGCTCCTTTATCTGTACCAGAAAGCATACCGCAAAAACGTGCATTTAAATACGTTAAGTTTGTTAAAAACCGTTAAGTTTAACAGCAGGAATATATCCGCCGTCAGGAAATTTTCGATGCCTGCTTCAGATATTTTTCAGCCGAAGATTCAGGGCCGATAAAAAAACTTCCCCAAAATCACCATAGGCAGCGCTGAGCCTTACGGCTTCCCGCATGGAACGAAACCAACAGAATCATCCCGCCCACAAAAATCCGGATATCACTGCATCTGCCAGAAAATCTCTTCGCCTCCGAATCCTGCAAGCAGACGGTTATCTGCCGTATATACCAGCTGCCTGGTGTAAGGAGCTCTGCTTCGTCCAGGGCATCTGTAATAAAAACGTACAGGGCCTGCTGCGGCGTCATAGCTTCCGCTGCTGCAGGAGCAGAAATCATGATCGTGAAAATGATTCCATATATGAAATCCCGGATCCTTCAGTTCCAGAACGGCGGGAGAAATATACTTCTCCCTGCAGTAGTCATTTGCCCTGAACATGCCGATAAAGCTGGTATTCCTGACGCCGGCAAAAGCAGCCATCTCCAGATAGTCTATAAGGGCCTGTTCACTGTCCACAAGCCCCTTCTCATCACACAGTTGAATACTATTTTTGCCGGATCAGACATTCCAGAAAGAAGCCGCCGGATTTCCTCCGCTTTCGGCATTACGCGCCCGAAGACCCTGTCGTTGATCCGGTCATCCGAAGAATGGCGGCTGATATGGATCCCCTCGAAGGCATCCAGGGTCCGCAGAGACAGTATACTCTCCAGGTTTGTTCCGTTTGTGGCAAGGTCCAGCATGGCATCCGGCAAAGTAACCATAACAAGTTCCGCCACGCGGTCTGTCAGATCCGGATAAAGAATCGGCTCCCCGCCTGTAACAGAGACTCCGCTGATCCTTCCCGAAAGGACGGAAAGACACTCCTTCAGGAGGGAAAGAGAAACCTTTCCGCCTCCGGATGCCTTCCTTTCTGCGGCACTTACGCAGAAGGGGCAGGAGGCATTACATTCACTGGTCAGATGGATATAGAGCCAGAGTTTTCCGTCCTCCCTGGGCAGACAGACCTCATCCCTGCCGGCGCAGTAGTAATCTTTGATATTCAGCTTCTGATTTCCGATCTTTATTTCCATCTTAGTATTGAAGGGACAGGGCCGTCAGCCGTCCCTGCCCCATTGTCTTAATATGACAGGTCAGAAGCTGAAACACCTCAGAAATCCCCGAATTCAAATTTACAGAAATCCAAATGCCTGCTGCCTAATCCAGACTATACCTGACCAGAGCACTGATCAGTGATTCTCTCTGGGATTTTTTCCTGAAAAACCACTGATAATTCTTCAGTTCCTCTTTGTTTGACAGATTCGGTTCCACTAACGATCCGCAGTATGCCAGCTGGACCAGCTGAACCGCGTCCTGTGCTATCGACTGAAAATACAGTCTTCCCGGTATCCGGTTCCTGCTTGGAACCGGTTCGCTTAATCCAAGCCCCGACTGCATGCTTGAACAGATCTGACATGTAACGATCTCTTCTATCGAAGCATCAATGACTCCATGGACCTTCTGGGTCGCAATGATCAGATGGACGCCATAGAGATCTGCATTGGCTTCCGATGCCAGTTTCTTCAGGTGCCAGGCAAATTCCGGAAAACGGACTGTTATATCCGCAAACTCGTCGAAAGCAATGAATACATGGGGCATCGCAGGCATGCTCTTATCGGATTTCCGCTTTTTCAGATACTGATAGATATTTTTCACTTCATATTCGGCAAGAATTCTCTTCCGTTCGGCCATATCCTTCCGAATATAGGATAAAAATGAGTTTATATCTTTCAGTGAATCTTTGGAAATGCATCTGCCCAGATGAGGCAGTCCCGCAAGCCCTGCGGTCACTCCGCAGCCCTTAATGTCAATGACATGAAATCTGACTTCCTCCTGTGAAAAGAAGAGTGCCAGGGCCAGCAAATAGGTATGAATGAACTCACTTTTCCCCGCCCCTGCAGGACCTGCAAATATACAGTTGGGTCCGTCTCCTTTATGGTGCAGATCCAGTGTTACGACCCTGCCCTGATCATTCAGAGCGAAAGGCACGGCCAGAGACCTGGTCACATCGGCTTCCCTGCGAACCTTCTCTATATTGATTTCTCCGGAATCGGTAACACCCAGAAGTTCGAAAAAAGTGATGTTCTCGGTCAGATTGCTGCTGACGTCGGAGGCGTTTGGCACCTGCACGGAAGTGTCGATCCGGTTTACCAGTGCCTTTGCGACACTGTCCGTCCCGGCCGTGGCGTCCACCGCCTGAACATTTGATAATCTGAATTTGAAAGGCCCTGCCCATTCGGAGCCGTCTATATGAATGGGGATTACATTTTTCCGTAAGGATATGGCTATGTCCATTTCTTTGGGCACCCATACGGAAGCCTGCGAATACTTCGAAATGATCACAAGAAAAATATCGCTTCTTTCAATTGCCTTGGGAATACAGCTTGCATAGTCTCCGCCGGCAGGAATAGATTCGGGTGCCATCCAGCATTCTATATGATTCAGAGTAAGTACTGTTCTGATCCTGTCGGCAGTATCATAATCCAGACTTGAATAACTGATAAAGACCATCTCTCTCCTCCCCTGCCGCGTTCATTTGTCTGCATCCGGCAGCTTTACCCGCATTTCGGCACACTTCCTATATGTACTTCAGTATTCCGCTCATGCCCCTGTACGCAAAGCAGCGATCCTTAAAAGCCTGCCCCAGGTAAAATTATCACCACTGGGAGCAGAATAATCAACAAATATTTGTCAGACCTTAATATTGTCCTCTGACATCTTAAAAAGCATATATGAAATGCATTGGGGAATGAGCGGGAACTGCTTACGAATAATTCCGGACTTACACGTAAAAACAGATCCGGCAGCCTGTACCCCGTTCTGAATTGAAAAGACGGGCGTTCCATCAGAGGTTCCCGCCAGACCCTGCACTGCATGACTTATAAATTTCCCTTCCCCGCCTGGTGAAAGGGATCTGGCGGTTTGGGCAGGATCCTCCGGCTCCAGTAATCTGCGTTGGGGAGACAAGGCCTGCAGAACCCAAAATGACGGATCCCCCGGAAAGTCTCCCGCTCATCTCCTCAGCATAACTCTCTTAATCCGCAGTGCAGTACGGGATCATATTTTTTGCAGCGCGGAATAGAATTCTGCTGAAACCGGGCTGCTGCAGAACCGGTAAGATTCTTCGAAATAAGTCACCAAAGCCGTCCTCACTTCGCGGAGTCCCCAGACAATGATCATAATACCTGCCTATGCCTGAAGGACACAATATGCCCCCTTCCATGAGAGCAGGCCTCTTTATATCCTGCCCGTCCGGAAGGAGGCATTTAAAAAAGGGATCTCATCGGGGCAGTTCCCAAAACGCCTGACCGGATATCGGCCTCAGCTCATTTCCTGTCTTTTAAAGCTGATCTGTCTGTTTCTGCCGCTGTTTTCAGTCGGGCCCTGAAAAAAATAATATTGCCGTTTCCATAATACGGCACTTCATACTTTCCGTAGAAGGATGGTCTTCTCCAAGTTTCGAAACGTATACAGAATATGCCTTTTTTAAGTATTCCTGCGCTTTTCGGTAATCCCTCATATCACGGAACACCATGCCCATGATGCCGTATGTCTTCGCTGTATCAGGATGATCCATCCCCAGTACTCTCTCCTGGGCCCCAAGAGCTCTCCTGCAGTCTTCCAGAGCAATTTTGTATTCGCCCTGCTTACGATATGTCTCTGCCATATCACTATAGATTGCCGCCGTATCCGGATTATCCGTTTCCGGCAGGGGTTTACTGATTTCAAGAGCCTTTTTGTAATATACCAGTGCCTTCTCGTAATCATTCTGCTCATGGAATATCATGGCTATGTTGTCGTATATCCTTATTATAGGAGGATGATCTCTTCCCAGCAGGCGCTCGATGATTTCAAGAGCTTTTCCATAATAATCCAGCGCCTTCTCATATTTGTCCGGCTTGAAGAATACTCTGACCATACTGTTGTATGTCTCAACCGTATCCGGATGATCCGCTCCCAGCTTTTTTATGCGGATCCTGAGAGCCTGTTCATAATATATCAGCGCCTTCATATGTTCTTCCTGAATGAAGAAAGCTTTGGCCATATTATAGAACTTCTCCGCCGTATCCGGGTGATCCGTTCCAAACAACTGCTCGCGGATCGCAAGAGACTTCTTAAAAAATTCCATCCCCTTGTCAGATTCGCCCTGTGCGATGAATACGTCGGCTATGTTATCGTACGTTGCCGCCGTATCCTGCTGATCCGTATCCGGCAGCTTCTCGCGGATTGAAAGGGCCTTTCCATAATATTCCAGCGCCTTCCCGTAGTCGCCCCTCTCATAATACACTCCGGCCAGATTGTTGAATAATGAACCTGCATCAGTATCCTGCCTGCCTTCTTTTACAAGAAATCCGGCGATGTCCTCTGCGAGAACGATTCTTTCTCTCACTATTTCGTATGGGACTTCTCTTCCCAGATACTTGTCAGTATCAATGACATCTTTAAGAAGTGAACCATAATCCTCCAGCCGGACTCTCTCTCCCCTCCTTTCCAGCTGCCATACAATGGGTTCCTTTACGATCTGACGGATCCTGTATCCCATCTCCAGTCCGCCGCGTAACAGCCAGCTGTCATTTATCAGTTCTCCAAGAACTTCCCTGTCAAATCCGGCCCAGTTTTCTACCTCACAGTATATCTCTTTCTCAGGTGTGAAGATCGTGAACAGCTTCATAATGCGCTGCTGCTCTTCCGACCGTCCGGACAGATTGTAAAGTGCGGTCACGGTTTCTTCAAAGCGCTGTCTCCCACCATCGCGTTCACTCACAATTTCTTTTACCAGTTCATAGAAGAGCCCTTCTTCCAGTTTTGTATTTAATTCCTCCAGGGTCCCTCTTTCTTTTTTTGCAGCCTTCGCCAGCAGTTCCACAAGCAGTGTGTGCCTGTCTGCGTAGCGGATGATCTTCCGTACAGTCTCTTCCTCCCTGATCTCTCCGCCATAATATCCCGCAAACATTTTTACGGCGCTGTCTTCGTCAAGGTATTCCAGCTTCTTTTTGGGGAAAGGCAGATCTTCCGATCTGGACGTGATCATCACATGAACGCCCAGTCCATAGATCTCGTCCCTTTCCGTTTCAGTAACGTTTCTGGACAGATTGTCCAGAAAAAGATACAGCTTCCTGCCAAGCCGCTGCATGCCTGCCCTTACTCTTCTGTATGCCTCATCCGCCTTTTCTTCCTCCGATACTCCAAATGCACCGCGAAGACAGAGAAGATCATTCTCCAGGCTGTCACCGCATACGATCCAGGCAGCATAGTGATCCTCATCCTTCACTTCGTTGCAGACTTCCCGCATGACCGCGGTCTTCCCGATGCCGGGGGCCCCGGTCACCGCCACGGTACCGGCCCCCTCTTCCAGCATTTTCCGGACGTCTTTCACGAAATCCTCTCTGCCAGCAAGATCTGTCTCCCTGTTAATGAAAGGAATAGAAGTGAGACGCTGAGGGACAGCTAATTTCTCCTTTCTCGTTGTTTTGATAGACTTCCGAAAGACTGCTTCAAAATCCCCGCGGCTTACCGGCCTGCCTGCAGCAGCGTTTGTAAGAATCTGCAAAAGGTGATGTTCTTCTATTTCTTTAAGATCATCCGCCATAACGGCTGTATCGGGTCCGTTCCCTGCGATATACCCGATCAGTTTTACGGTACTGAGCTCCTGCAGGTTATTAAGCGGCACTTTTTGTATTTCACTTCTGTTTTCTTCTATAAATTTTTCGCATGAAGGAGAAAAGAAATCTCCGACAAGGTAAAGACATTTCTTCACCGATTCTTCTGCAGATTTCCTGAGATCATCAAGCCATATGCTTACCTGCTTTTTTTCAAAAATATGAGCGCTGGACTTCACCTCTATGGCAGTCTTCATTTTCCCGTCTTTGTAGAGCGCTATGTCTGCCTTTTTTTCCTCTGTGTCCGGCACGAATTGAATCTGGTCCCAGTCATTCTTCGGATCAAGGCAGTCTATAAGTACAATAGCAGTCTGCAGGAAAATGCGTATGCCTGCAATTCCCCCTCTGTTTGTCATGTCGTCTCCTGTGTCTGATGAATCAATTCTCTCTGCCGGCAGTATTGCTGCAGATGCCTGAGTATTTGCCGCCGCTTCCTCTCTTTTGCCTGACCGTAATACCGGAATCAAAAGAAAAAACAGTCACTGAAAACCATCCGTAAAGAATGCCATAAAGCCGGCTCTGCCTGTTTACACCCGTTTAAGCCTGTATGTGCCGGGCCTTATTTAATTTCCCAGTCTATACGGCCCGTCAGCGCACTCTGCTTTCCTACGGAAACGCCTCCTTTAAATACGGGAGAACGGTACAGGCGGTCCTGGTTCATGATCCGTCTTGCTTTCTGTGACAATACAGCTCGGACAGCATAGAGTTCTTCATCTTTCGAAACTTTCATCATCTCGTCCGAAAGCCTTGCCGTCAGCCTGCATTCCTTTTCATACGACCAGCCGAATTTTTTAGAAAAGATCTCTTTCCCTTCCAGAACAGTTCTGTCCGCCACGTCATGCTGTTCTCCCAAAGTAAGTCTCACTCTGCCCTTATTACATTCGTCGTAATACAGAACGTCTGTCAGGAAGATATCAAAGTTCGGCTTCTCCAGCGTATGCTTTGCTTCAAAGGTCCCCCATTTGTTGAATCTTCCCAGTTCAAGTGTCTCGCACCTGAGGATCTCCTTCATAACACTTCCCGGAAAATCCAGCATGGCGCCGCGTTGTCCGCTCTTTTCGCCGTAAAGCATCCACATGGCAATGTTCTCGCTGGTAGAGCAGGACAGGCATATACCGAAAGCATTATTTTTGTCCATCAGTCCATGGTCGTCAATATCGTTCCAGCTGCCCCCATTGGTAAGAAAGATCTCCCCGGTCACAAGAACTGCCAGCGCCCTGTCAATAGAAGTATAGAGCTTATAGTTTTTATGCAGTTCTCCGTTAATGCGCAGTCCCTTTCTGAGTGCATCGGGATCTGTGTTCAGAGCCTTTACTGTATCCTTTAAATTAATCATGGCGTCTCCTCCGGATTTATGATTTTCTTATTCTGGCGGGCTCTGCAATTACATCCACCCCGGCCGGGAGCCTGCCTTCCGGCTGGGGAAAAGGGTTCACTCTCTGTATTTGCGGTACAGATGTCTGTACATCATGGATAAGGGTCGGCTGTGATACGTTTCTTCTTCTTCCATTCCCTCTGAGAATATCGTCTCTTCGATCATCTGCTCTGTAAACACGCTGTTCCCCAATCTGCACATCGTACGTCCAAGCTCTTCTATCATGCTGGGAGGATAGTAGATCATTTTTCGGATAAAGGCATCCGCATCCGCCGCATTGAATTCATAACATGTGTTCAGCTCGAACAGTTCCATGGTCTTTTCATAGCGGTCAGCCATTTCCTTTTCTGTCCCGGGATTCACCGCGATCTCCACCGTTCCCTTTTGGTCCTTTGCCCGGAGAGGCGGAACATAAAGGAAATCCAGATCTGTGTCATAATGAGCGCATTCCTCAAAAGGAGACAGGATCTTCGGATCGTCTGTATCGCTCTTGCCTCCGTTGCATACGCCGCAGCTGGGCACAAGGTTATAGAGTGAAACACAGAAGAAGGGGTACATGCTTTTATTGATGTAATGATCCAGCTGATAGCCCAGGTTCTTTTTGCCGGTGGTCCCGATAAAATTCCTGTTGCAGTAGGGACAGCTCCGCAGCTCCAGAAGCTTTACCAGGCTGGCAGAAACAGACATATGCTTCCAGGGAAGGCTTTCAGACCCAAGTTTTCTCCGGGACAGACGCGTATAGGCGTCAGGGCAGAAAGCTTCCAGAAAGCTCCATCTGCTGACAAGAAGCTCATAGATCGCCCCTCGGTCATCGTCCAGTGATCCTTTAGATTTTTCCAGTCTGTCCCGCAAAGTCTTCTCATCCCCGTAGGGAATAAAAGCAAGGCTGCCTTGCGGAGCAGAGTCATCGCAGCAAAGTTCCTTTTTCTCAGCGTCATACTTCAGATGACGATCTGACAGTGCAGCCCCGATCTCCCGGGACCAGCCGCGAAGAAGAAGCTCTCTTGCCTTTCTGAGGATCTCGACTTTTCCCAGTATGAGAGGCCGCAGGGCCTCCTTCAGACTGTCCTCCGGCATTTTTTCAATTTCAGATTTCTCCGGACAAAGGTCATCAAACCCGGTTTTTTTCCCGGTAAGACAGGGATATAAGTCATAATCGCAAAGATACCAGACCAGTCCCGGGGCGACGGCATATTTCACGCCCGGGAAATGAAGGGGCTCACTGATCTCCATCTCACGGAACAGTTTATACACTGCATTAAAATATATGTCTTTAAATCCATCGTAGCGATGGGGATCCAGTCGAATCATGCCTTCCCCCTGCAGTATCCTTTTCAGCCGCCGTTCTGCTTCTCAAAAAAGAAGCGTTCCTGTTTATCTCTCAAGGCCACACGGTAGGTCCTTTCACCGATCGAATCGGCCAGCTTCTCCAGAAATGATTTTATGTTTTCGTATTTGTCCTTAGCGAACACGTTTCCTGTTCTGCTGCGTTCCTCGAAATAGTCTTTGAACCGGCTCTTGACCTCTGTGTACACGGCTTCCCGCTCTTCCTTATTCTGGCCCGTTGTATGCCCGGAGAAGAGGTTAAAGAACCATATCAGTGTATCCTCCGACATTTCCCCCATTGTATTCTTCATAAAGAAAGGGTAGGCAAGAAGCATATGTATATTCTGTCCGTAAGTCTGGGGCAGGATCTCCCATCCCGGACCATCCGATGTTTCATTGCCCAGAGGATAAAAAACATCTTCTCTGAGTATGTCTGAAAGTATGAAGGGAGAGTTGGTCGTCACAATGATCTGAACATCCTCTTTCCGCAGCGCACTCGACATGCCCACAACGTCACTCAGATAGGATCTCTGCCATTCCGGATGATAGCACAGGTCCCCTTCATCGAAGAAAAGCACTCCCGTGTCTTTCTCTCCCAGCCTGTTCCGGCATGAATCCTCATACTCAGAAACGCGCCTGCAGAATTCCTCCAGATCTTTCCCATACTTTCTTATAAAAGATCCGCTTCCGGCCAGACACCAGTAAAGGCGGGATAAGAGTTTGATCTTGGTATGCTGCCCCGATGACAGAGGCCCGATAAATGACTTGGTATCGTAAACAGCGTTCAGCAGAGATTCCTTATTCCGTAAAAGGTCTCTGAGGGGAAACCGTACATTTTTCCTGTCACTGATGACCTCCAGATCGTCATATCGTGCACAATCCTCCGCGGCCGGAAGGCCCTTCTGATTCCTGGCTCCCGGTGCACGCATCAGAAGAAAGATGATCTGATGCAGCAGGCTTTCGTTCAGCTTCTCGTCTATATCGTTTCCTGTCCGTCTGTCGAAGTTCTCTTCCGACAGGTCCCTGACATATCTGTCGATCCTTTCCTTGTATTTCTTTCCTTCACTGATATGAGTAGCCGAATACATACCTGTGGGATAGTGAAACTGTGAGAAATAGGCAAGTGTGCAGTCATCCAGCGTCAGATCGTTTCCGTTGACAAAGGCATCTCCTCTCTCGCTGGCACTGAGGCCCTCTTCCGTTACAGGAGTGTAGGGTAAAAGCTCACGTTCCACTTCCTCATCAAAACTGATATTTTCCCTGCCTATATTTGTCAGGTATAAGTCTTTTTCCCCAACTTTGAAAATCACCAAAAACTCCGCCGTATGTTTTTCAAAATCCTCCCGGCCCCTGCTGATGAGGCCGTAGCGTTCCAGATCAGCATCGCTCAGCACAGGGCGTCCGTCCTTCCAGCGAAGCTCCTTCTCCTCCGCGTCCATAATGATCGTCAGAAAAGTCTCTCTCAGAAAGTCCACCAGACTGCTTTTCCCCGCACCGTTGCGTCCGACAAGACAGGTCAGGGAATAAACATGACTGCCGTAAAAATAGGGGGATGACAGCTCCTTCTTATCTGTTTTTATAGTCCTGTCCTCAGGGTCATAACGATATCGATGGTCGAAAGATACCTGAAATTCACCTATCGATCTGTAATTTCTGAGATACACAAAGGAAAACAGAAAACTGGAGCCTTCCGCAGGCTTTCTCAGCACCCGCCTGCAGAACCTGCCTGCGCCGCTCAGAAATCGATCGTCCCAGTCCCAGTCATCCGCCCTTCTTTCCAGCTTACTGAGGCCGCGAAACGCTATCTTTACCCCTTCACTGTCCGCATCAAGCCTGATCAGCCGGCGATATTTCCTTGTAACAAAGGCAGTCTCTCCTCTGCCCCATTCTGGGACAGCGATTTCAAATTCCGTCTTGTTTTCCGGGTCCGCTTCTGTATTTTTCGCGATCTTCTCGCACAGCTTTTTCAGAAGCACCGCATCGATATAACGCATCCTGAGACAGGGCCTTGGCACGCCTTCTTTCTCTGCCAGGAGACCGAGCAGAATATCCAGTGATCCGGCCGCCATGCTGCCGGGCCTTTCGGACAGGGCGTCCCTGATACAGTCAGTCAGATTTCTCAGATCCGGTTCCGGGACGAACCCGGCATATTTCCCGAGCACGGACAGAATGCCCTCATCCATGTACCTGCTGTAGACCAGACCCGCCTTTGAAGGTGTCTGCCCCTCCTCTTTGCCGGAGCGCCCGCTCCCTGTCAGTATGTCTGTAAAAACCCTCTTTAAATCTGAAGAATAATAATAATCGGGATCCGCAGGCGCCATGCCTGAGTAGATTAGAAGAAGCTTCAGAAAAAAAGGATCCGCCCCCGCGCCTTTCGTCCGAATATCCTGTTTATAATAGGTCAGCAGCTTATTATAAAGCTGTGCCTCCCGGAATATCCGGCGCAGCCAGACATAAGACTCCGGCAGCCGGCCTGTACTTTCCTCCTCCTGTTTTTCCCCCTGACTGCCTTTCTCCTTATTCATCCAGTCTGTAAAGAAAGCGGACGCGGCCTCCAGTACAAAGACCGAAAAAATCCCGCTGTCGAACAGGGGCCTGTATTTCTCAGCAAACTCCCGGACCGTCTCTCCGCTGAAATCTTCTGTCTCCCTCTGCAGGGACAGTTCGTATCCCTCCCAGTCCAGCAGAACGATGAACAGAAGGGCAAGTCGGCATCTCTCTTTATACTGCCCGCTTTCCGGATCGAAGCAGTCGAAAGAATCCGGGCCGGTCGCCTTCATCAGATCACTCAGCCTCTTCGCGATATCAGAAAACTCACAGATTTCTCTCTGCTGGTTTTTGAATATCTCATGTAAAGATTCGGTCTCATCAGAGGTAAATCCCAGTTTTCCGGCCAGACTATGAATCGTATTCCAACTGTGTTTTGCCATGATCGCAGCTCCAGCACTGTCATTGAAAAAATCCACATCGCGCCTTGTCGGACGGATGTGGATTTTGCTTCTGTTTATGTGTCTTGTTCCATGCTCATAGATCTTCTTTCTCTTCGCTCATCTTTTCTGAACGTATAAAAGCCCTGTCATCGAATTTTCTCTTTCTGTTCCTGGAAAAATACACATTCTTTTTGGTAAGGTATTCTACAGACTCGAACGTTCCTCGAACAGTCCTTCCTTCCAAAAAGTCAGACGCGAAGCTTTCCCTTGTGTAAGGGCTGTTCAGTTCTCTTGCCATGCAGCTCACCTCTTTACTTTCTTTCTGCAGATGCGCAGATATTCTTCCGGAAGGAAAAGGACAGGGATTTCCCTTGTCAGTATATCCGCGTCTGTCTTATGTAAGTGTCCCTGCCCTGAAGCAGGCGGGACACTGTAATAAAATAGCAATATTTTTTTAATTTTATAATGTATGCAGCAAATATGCAAGATGCTTCATGCCTTTTCACATTATCCGCTGCCTTTATACCGGGTTCCGGCGGGGGGAGATATTTGAAGCCCCTTCCGCCCGTTCCTGGCCGGAGACTGCATCATCCAGTATTTCAGAAGCATAATGCCAGATCATGCCGTAATGCATTTCCATAATGAAATCGACCTGCCAGATCTGTTTATGGCTTGTCAGACTGCTGAAGGATATGCCTTCTTCCGGCTCGTTAAATTCGGAGGCCACTCTGCTGCAGTAGCTTCTCTTGAGCAGGCTCTTCCTGAATTCACTGCTCAGCTTCTCAAGAAAGGCATTGCCGGAAGTAAGATCCTCGACCAGGAAGGGATATTTCTCGATCTCTGCCTCCTGTTGGGGAAATTCTTCCGCGACGTCCACAAATGCTCTGCACAGAAAGGCTGCATGCTTGATATCATCGAAGGCTCCTCTGAGTTCGCGCATACCCGTTTCCGTGGAATTGACGGAATTCTCACCTGCCAGCTGCACAATGGCCATTGCTGCCGTTTCCCATATGGGTTTCAGGTATTCCATGTAAAGGGCATGCCCGCTGTCCTTCAACGTGTCTTCCGTCAGAGCTGCCGGATCCTTCAGCCTGTTCTGGTACAGTCTGGCAGCACTCTGAAGTACTTCAAACTGATTTCTGAGATTTAAAATGCAGCTGCCTGTTTTTTCTAAGTCCTTCCGTTCCTCCAGTACGTTTTCCAGGGCTTTCTTTTTTCTGTCTGACATCTGCCGCAGGAAGCTGCAGAGACCGGAAAAAATATCCCTGAATACATCCTTCCAGCTTAACGAGGATTCTTTCGACTTAACCTCTTTTCCTTTCAATGAATACAGTACCCTGCAGAAACGTATCAGATATGTTTCCGCCATCTCCGTTTCCATGGGAATATTCCGGATAAAGAAGTTAATGTAGCCAAAGGGAGTAAGATCCAGGATTTTCACCATATACAGATCCGACGACACCTCCCTGTACAGGGCAATGTTCTGCTGGAAAAGATCCAGATTTTTATCGAAGCTGTTAAAAATATGCGCGGCAATATATCTTCGGAGTTTTGCGCTCTCCTGCTCTTCGCTCAGGTATTTATACACCCCGAAGAAAGTCAGGAAGAACCATCGGAAGCTGTCCTGATCCATCTCTTTCCGGAAGCTCTCCTTAAGCTTCCTTTCAAAAAGACTGTAAAACCGCTGCACAGCTCTGCATCTTATCACAAAGGTCCTTATTTCCGCAGCATTCTCCGGCTTCGGAAAATCGTCAGTAAGGTTCTTAAGAAGCCTTGCCAGATAGGAGGACTCATCGGATTCGGGAAATCTGTCCGGATCTTTTTCAAACCTCTCAATGCTGTATTTCTGAATCAGTTCAGCTCCGTTTTTATGAAGGGCGGCAAAGTCCCCGGGATCGAAGTCTTCCTCCCCGTCGAACAATGCGCTGCGTATCTTTCTCATGCAGTCCATAACATCCCTTGAGTCCGTATCGACTATATAGGACGCATTGGACAGGAAGGCTTCCAGGGCAGACTCAAAGCCTGACAGCAGACGCACTTTCTCTATGAAGTCCCGGTAGGTCTTCTGGATTTCCTGCAGCAGGAGCATCAGATTCATGCTGCTGATGTCATAGGTTCCCGCATAAGCCGGTTGTATGGCTTCCCTGTATGCTTCGGCAAAGCAGCGGCTGAATATATGCTTTATCCCGTCAGGATCCGTGAGCTTTGCAATATTAAGCTGGAAATCCGATATGATCTCATCCGCCGTCTGATCAAACAGCAGCCAGCTGCTGTATTCAAGAATCATCCGGTTGCGCTCGTACCGGCTCTTAAATCGCATATAATGGGCCAGCTCATGGAAAAGCTTTCCAAAGGCCCCGGTAAAGTCCGTCAGATCCGTAAAGGAAGGACAGTATACGGTCAGCAGTTTCTTTTTGTCCGCCTCGTTCCTGTCGTTCATCTTGAAAAATATGGACTGGGTCGACAGATCGCCGTCGAACCTGTCCGGCACCATGACGGGAAGATATTTCTGAGTACTGCCCCTGATGCCTGCGTAATGTGAGGAATGGTCGAACCAGTCCAGTATTCTCTGGAGGAACCAGGAATATCCGGTGAGCATCTTTTCCACGCTGACATGAGATTCAAGACTGTAGAGGGGCGTCTGGAAAGACTGCATGGTGCTTTCCAGGATAAACTGCGCAAAGGAATTGATGCTTTCTATGGCCACCTTCATATCTTTGTCCAGATGCCGGACGACTTTCAGGTCCTCTGTGGCCTTCAAGTGCTGTATATACTCGTCAAAGCAGTTAAGGGCCGCTTCGATCTGCCCGCAGATCACCAGAGAGTAGATCCGTGCGTCGGATATTCCGTTTACGGAGCTGCAGATGCTGACCAGCTTTTCCAGAAGCCTCATACTGTACATAAGAGAGCTTCCGGATGTCTGGATCTCCAGAATGCATCTGCCGGTCTTCCATATCCTTTGCTTCAGCTTCCGGATCTCGGCATCGATGCACTGATTGGTAAACATCATCTTTCCCTTCACAGGCTTCAGACATATGTTCCCGTTGCATCTCTGCACTTTGATGCCGCTTGTGTCCAGGCTGAACAGATACCGTTCATTAATGTAGGATACGTATCCTTTGCAGATATACTGGATCAGCGTTCCGCAGACCATTTCCTCTTCCCTGCCGAGACCGCAGCCCTTCAGGATCTCACCGACATCCGGTTCGCCGTTTTTTTCGGGCAGCTTTATGTCTCTGTCCAGCTTATACCGCAGAAGAACAGGATGAATCGCTCTGAAAGCCCGCTCCGAAAGGGTGAGCGTAAAATCATAGCGTCCGTGGAGGCGCCGTATAAAAGGCAGCAGGTCAGGGTCATTGAGAACGTCCCTGATTTCGGAAGCGGCGGGAGCGCCGTCTGGCAGACCGTATTTCTCTTCGCTTTTTCTGAAGGTGCTCCAGTAGCGGTTGGTCAGGACCCCCCGCAGGACATAGGTGCAGGACTCTTCCGTATCCGACGGATGCCCGCCTCCCTCTTCGTCTTCCTGAATGACGGCCGCCTCCGCCATTTTTTCTGTCAGGCTGAATATGGTGAAGGTCTTGTAAAGGACCAGACTGTCCGGATCTTCCGCCCTTTTATACATCGGCTCGGAATATTTCAGGTCGCAGGATCTCTGCCTCAGGAGGGTGGTCACTTTAAATGCGGTCTCCGGGCGGGAGCTGCGGATGACAAGCGTAAAATCACCGATGGACAAAGATTCATAGATACAGTAGATGAACCTCTCATCCCTGCCGATATTTTCTTCAGTATTCAGGAAGTCCTCCATCAGGATATGCAGATCCCTGTAGAAGGCATTGTATATTCTGAGAGCCTCCCGGTCTTCCATATCGAAGCAGTCCCCGCTGTGCTGCTCATTTACGGCCTTCGTATCCAGTCTGGCCATGACCTCGGGCGTTATAAACACTTCGATCAGGCTCAGATAGGGCAGATCCTTTCCGAAATCGGTACCGGAAAGCTCCTTTGTCTGAAAAGGATCCTGATACAGGCCGCGGCATTTCCTGTTCTTTGGAATGTTCCCGTCTGCCTTCCCGTTGTAGGTGTCATAAACCGCTTCCGGACAGTAAAGCGGGATGCTCTGCATGGCTACCCGGTTCTGATCGAACGCTTCATCAATATTCAGACCCAGGTATTCCCTGATGGAATCCTTATCCACCACATTGGTGAAATTCTTCACAGTCAGGGTATCGAAATAGTCCATGGCCAGCTCGGGCGTATCGTCGGAACCGGCTTTTACCGGGACCGGATCGTGCAGCGCTTCCCTGTATAATGTGACCAGACTGAGCTTGGCAGGCATATGACCCCTCCTACTGTTTATAAATCCAGGCTCCGGCAGCCTCCCCGGCTGTCTTTCCCCCTGATTTACCGTGCATTGAACATATTATACCATATATCACAAATACGGAAAAATTCATTCTTCCGTTAGTTTAATCCGAATCACCCGGGCCGAAAGGGAGGCAGGACCGCTTCCGCCCCGGGGCTTCATCGGGAATGAAGACCGCATCCTCCATGCCGGAAAAGGCAGAAGGATGCGGTCTTTTATTTTGCAGTCTCTGTTATTTTCCTGTCATCCCGGGATCTTCTCAAAGTCCCTTCAGGGCGTTTCAGACCGGGCAGAGGAAGTCATCCGGCAGTTTCCCAAGGCATCCCCTTAAGGTCCCCGGGTTCCGCAAAACTGATGCGCACGCCTTCCGCGCCGTCAGAAGATTGATCAGGATTTTCGGCTGTTCCCGGGAAGGACAGGCCTTCCCGTTTTTTGAACTTTACTTCTCAGTCCTGGCCCGAAAGGCTCGAAGAGGGCGCGGAGGGACTGTTCTCCCGTCAGGTCTGTGCGGCATTGTTAACTGCAGAAGCAGCGGATTTGTGCTTCGACTTTTTATACTTATTTTTTAAGAAATCACACCAGTCGTCCCTTCCGGCAGCGATCCGGTCCAGTACTTCGCCAAGCACATTGTCTTCGAAGCACATATCCCCAAGCAGATATACGCCCCGCCTGTAAGCATTCTTTACATCCTTACTGTATTCCACTTCATTGGTTTCAGAATTAAGGCTGAACTGATCGGCCTCAGGTATTGCCAGTACTGCTTTTGCATTGATGCCGAAGCGGTCGGCAAGCAGCGCTATTTCATAAATGACATATTTCAGGAAATCAGGGTTATTCTTTAATTCAGCTTTATGTCCGCTCTTTGCGGAGATGAACAGGGAAGAGAGACCTCTGGTACAGATGATGTCAAGTTCATTGTCCGGGGCATCTTCTCCGCTGTTATGCATAAAATGCCATCCCATTTCCACATCGTCAAAATGGGCATCCAGCAGAGCCGAGTAGTAAATATAGTATTCCAGAGCATTACCGCTCTTCTGAATGGCTTTAAGAATGTCCCTGGAGGCAAACTCGAAAGAGAACTTCATATCATTCAGATCAGTTCCCGTCACCACATAATCGTTCAGCAGTTTTGCCTCGGCAAGATCATCCAGTATTTTTTTGAATATATCCTTTGCCCAGGTTTCAAGTTCTTCAGCCTGTGTCTCCTGAGTATTCCGGTCTTTCCATTTAAGCTTTCTGGTCAGAGTCATATTTCTGATCCGCAGATCTTCGATTAATATAAAAATCCCTTCTCTGGAGAACCTGGCCCTGTATGAAGCGGTAGGTGTATAGTGCCTGACACATTCATGAAGTCTGTCAACAAAAGTATTGTCAGACTCAGCCGCTGCAATAACAAAGGAAAAACTGATCTGCCCGGTTAAACTGCTGTCTTCCCTCAGACTGCCGATATATTTGGTTTTTTCCAGCTGATTGAATAAAGGTCTGAGAGCATCTGCGATTTCGGTACTCAGCGAAATGGTTTTTTCCGAGACAGTTCTGTCTGTACCAGGAGAAGGAATATCTATTCTGATACTCATGTCCTTATAGACGTCCGAAACATATTCGCAGAAGATGGGCCACATGGAACTTCTCTTTGAAATTCTGTACAGCTGCTTATAGACCCTGGACAGATCCGACAGGACTGCCGAACCGCTCTTCCCCTTCAGAACAGATCCGGAAAGGCCAAACATTTCTTCAACCGTAATCACCTTTTCAGGGAAAGGATAGGCAATTTCCGGTGCGTTCATGATATTGCCCATGGAGCCTGACTCATAAGCGATGACCGGAGTCCCGGCATCCGCCGCACAGATAACCAGCATCGCGCTCCCGTTGGTCACATCGATATAATCCGCATCCACACTCTCCGCAATTTCCTTCAGAGAAGCCGATACAGTCTTATGACTGATTTTTTCTGCTGTATGCAGTCTGACCGTTTCACGCTCAAGATCCAGAATCTTTTCGGTATGGTCTGCAGCCAGCCTTTCCGGCAGAATAACATGATATTCATAGGCAACTGCAGGATATGTCTGCTGAAGGAACCTGCTGATATTGGAAACATGTTCTTTCAGCATCAGATAATCCTTGTGGGATTCCACCAGGCCGACAAATACGGTACGTTCCGGCTCCAGCTGGCAAGTGGAAAACAGACAGTCTGTCTCTTTTTCGGCCATCAGCTTCATGAGGACCGGCTGCTTTTTATGAGTCAGGGCAAAGGGAATCTGCCGGATGAGCAGGCGGTCCTGGTCCTTATAATCTTTAAAGGAAATAAACTCCTTGAGAGGAGCAAGTCCGTCATTCAGGGTTGACAGAGACTGCCTGACATAGAACGCGGTAGAATCCTGGTCTGAGGACACACGGTCCAGCAGGGACTGATAATGACCTTCATAAATAGGCACGGCACTCAGCTTTCCCTGCCACATCTGGGAAATGGCCAGTTCCATAGACCGCATGGCATCTGCGATCTCCCTGTCGCCTTTATACAGTCTGCTTACAGAATCACTGATGGTGGAAAGCAGGTTGTCAATAAAATCACGATTCTTGTGGACGATCTGCCCGCAGCGCTCATGAATCGCGAGTGATGTCCTGTCAAGTTCATCCAGATTCTGATTCTTTCCGGATGTGCCTTTTTTCCAGTCATCCAGTGTCAGCCTGCTGGTCGCATTGCATGTGACCAGGCAGGAATGCCACTTCTCATTGCTGTCATGGGTCTTAACTCCGGGGCCGCTGTATATCCTGTCCAGAGAGGGAACCTGGATAAATCCCTTCAGTATCTTTTCCACCATCCAGCGCCGATGCTCAAGGGCGGCAAGGCGGTCTACAACAGCGGGATCATCCTTCATAAGTTCCGCAAACTGTTCCGCAGCGGTACGGTTGTCGGAAGTATCGATGCCGCAGCATTCCAGTTTCTCGCGGATATGAATGGCCGCGCCCAGATTTGAGACATAATTGTAGGGTTCATTAAAAGTATCCCGGATCACCCTGTTGGAAACCCTGTAATTGGCAGCCTTCATATAGGAATAATGAAGGTTGTACGCTATGGTCTCCAGCTGATCCAGATATGCCGTATCTTTCTGGTAACCGAAAGTGAACAGGCATGCCCTGGATTCGATGATCTCCTGAGGCCTTCGGTTCTGAATATAGGAGACCAGATCTCCTGATCCGAATACAGACGCCGCCTGACGGGCCAGGGCTTCGTTCTGAGCATCCTTGCCGGTAGAGATGACTGTATAATTGCATCCGGATGTCTTTGCCTCTGAAATGAGCCGGGCAAATTCAGCCTCATCCTTCGAAAGGGATCTGTACTGTATGGAGGCATAGATTTCCGTCGTTTCCGGGACATTCAGCTCCGTATCCTCGACGGTGATCCTGGCATACTTTTTCAGCTCGGGTGCTCTGGACAGGAGGGCATTTGCTGCCTTTAAGGCATTTGTCGTCAGAAAAGTAATGTAAAGATCGGTATCCAGAAGCTGGCCGTTTACCAGCACCTCTTGAAAAAGGGTATCCATGCGTGAGCCGTATCCGGCCAGCAGTACCCGAAGTTCAAAGCGGCTGTCACTGACAGCGGTCCGGTACTTTACAAGCGGGTGTTCAAGAAACAGTCTGTAGCAGGTCAGTTTGAAATCACTCATAAATGCTCCTCTCCTCCAAACCAAATCCGGGTCTGACATAGTTATATAGTTTCCGCAGCCTTGCTGCTTTTGAACTTGGTATGCTTCATCCTGTGCCCCCATATATACGGTCTGCAAACTGGGTTTTGACAACACCTGCCGACTGATATTTCTTCAGCACAAAAGCCGAATTATCCCAAGGATATTTAGAATCCGGGATTGTTTTTGTCTGCCTGTACTTAAGAATAATCAGGATTCCTGCAGACAGATATGCCTTTGGCAGCAAACAGTTTTTTATAAAAGGCCTTCTGCTCGCTGTATTTATACCGGTGGATTGCCTGTAATCGGTTAAGACGCATTCGCATTCCGCCGGGCAGCTGAACATTATCCAGATAAATCAGTAATCTTGGTTTTTCCAATTCCCTGGCGTAATTAAGTTCATCCTTGCAGTTTGACGAGCCCAGATAGCTGAGGGACAAAAGGGCAATGAAATACCCACATTTTTCAACATGAGATGCTATGTTCTCGTCCCATTCACTTCCGGGATCTATTCCTTCGTCATACCATACTCTGAATCCTTCCGCTTGAAGATGATGAACTATATCTATCGCAGCTTCGGCGTCCTTATGTGAATAGCTCAGAAAGACATACATATTATCCCCGTTATAAGGCTCCGGTTTTTTGCTTTCTGAGGAAAGCTCAGTCTCTATAATTTGTCCGCCTTCCTCTTCAGGTGAATAAGTGGCAGCAATGATTGGCTGACTTGAATTTCCAGAAGATTCATGATCTCCTAATAAATATTTGTTCATAGCTTCATAGCTTCTAAGACCATTATACGCAGAATTCCATGGATTTTCATAGTCTTTTGAAGAATGTGTTTCTCCCTTCAGCAATTCAAACAATTCATTCAGTGCTTCCTTTTCCCGGCCGGCATATTCGATCATTGTATAATCTGACAAAGCCCTCAATTGGACCGGCGAATTGTCTATATGCAAAAAAATGATTGGCTTTCTGAACATAACGGCATATTTCAGTTCCATTTCCACTGAGGAGTTTTTCTGAGATGCATCAGATAACAGGAAAACGAAATGCGAGCACGAAGATACAGCATTTTTAAGTGCTTGAGTATAATCATCCTTGAATGGAAGTATCCAATAACTATCTTCGCACTGGAACCCTCTGTCTGAAAGATAACTACTAATATGTGATTCGGTCTTATGATCCTTTATCTGATTTTCGTAATTAATTATAAACCATATTTAATAAAGCACGAATTATAAGCAAATTCCTGCTGGTATGCATCTTCTAAATGGTGTATAATATAAACCATATAGGAGGTAGTACACATGGCAGGCAGACCTAAAGATCCCAAGAGCCCT
>ODAI012744219.1_pt1 | contig 21916 bp, 20 predicted proteins | sample 1539321 | NCBI WGS metagenome assembly ODAI01 (sample SAMN02144231, study PRJEB22623) | gut metagenome | biome: sheep rumen | host: Ovis aries | place: New Zealand | reverse complement strand
TTAGATATATTCTTTCAATTTTATCATTATATTTAAAAAATGGTTCTATCCTGGTTTTGTAAAGGCTTATTACTTTTATTTGATACTCTTCTGATAGGTTATTGGCCAATGTTGAAATAACACGTTCTACTCCACCCATTTCGTCTATACATGCTTCAAAAAATACTATTCTTTTCATTCACATCATTCCTTTTAATTTTCAACTTCTAATGGTTCATCAAAACAATGTCCTGTATCATATATTATATACTCTTCTTTTGATAATCTATATATTAATGCTTTTGACATTGGTCCGCCAGATATTAATATTTTTGTTTTTTTATTTTCATTTATTTCTTTTATTCTTTTTTCTATGTTATCTATTTTATCGTATGAATTCTTTTTAGGAATTTCTATGAAATCAACTTTAATATTGTACTCTTTTTCTAATGATTTTGCCCATTTTATATCATTATGAATAAGTATTAGTTTTTTTTCATTTTTCCATAACTTTTCATATATTTTTTTATTTCCTTTTTTGAATAAAAAAGCATCGCCGTAAATCATGTTCTTATTATATTTTTTTCTAAAAAACATTCTACACTTTGCAAAACATGATGTAAAACTATATGGCATTTTTTTATACCAGTCTATATTTTCATTAAAAAAATATGGTACACTTAATAAATATTTGCTTTCAATTGAATATTTATAAAATAATTCTTCCATTTCGTCGCATAGTTTTTGATTAAAATCTTGATAGTGTATTCCTTTTTTTGATTCAATTATTCTAAATTCACCATCTCCGTATCTGATAATTGATAGATTGTTTTTAATTACATAATCTATCATTTCATCATCTTTAATTATTTTTATATTGGTTTTAAATGGTGATAATAACAATTTTAAATTACAATATATTTTTATAATTATCTTTTTCATTTATCTCATCTCGTTCTATTTTTTTAATTTAAATATTATCTTGATTATTCCTATTCCAGAGTAAGATGCTAAAGCTATTATTCTATAACCTTTTTTTGATTTTTTATCTTTTAATACTTCTTTTCTATATTTTTTTATTATTCCTATAAGTTGTTTATATTCGTCTTTATATTCTTTTTTTGGAATTTGAATTATTATGAATACGGCTTCCATAAATAATCTATTATACGCTGATGCTAATATATCCGGATGTTTTTGGTTTATAAATTTTACTGTTTTAGTTGCAAAATCAATTGCGTCCATTCGTTTTATTGAAAATTTTGAATTAATAATACTATTAGTTCTCTGTAAATAGTAATATTTTTTACACGCTGACATTACTATTTTTTTACTCTTAGCAAATAGTTTATATGTTGTATCTAGATCTTCACATATTTTTCCTTTTGGATATCTAATATTCTTAAATAGTTTTGTCTTATAAAGTTTTCCCCATGCACTTGTTGTTGTATTTTTTTGGTAGAACATGTTTTCAAGTGCTTCTTCGTTGTTCATGACAATTATTTGTTCATTTTCTTTACCAATCTCTACTTTATCATAAAAACATTGATATGAACATGTCGATATATCACAATTATTATCTTGTAAGTTTTTATATAACAATTCTATATAATCCTTTTCTACATAATCGTCGCTATCAATAAATGTAATTAATTCACCTTTGGCATTATCGATTGCAACATTTCTTGCATCACTTAATCCACCGTTTTGTTTATGTATTACTTTTATTCTTTTGTCTCTGATTTGATATTCATCACATATTTTTCCACAATTGTCTGGCGAGCCATCATCTACAAGTATTATTTCTAAATTATTATAGGTTTGATTTATTATTGATTCAATGCATCTTTCTAGATAATCTTCTACTTTATATACTGGCACAATTATTGTAATCAATTCTTCTTTCATTTTTTCACTCTTTTCATTTCTTCATCTATTATAGCTAATATCATGTATACTGTTGTGAATGGATTTCCATAAAAACATGTTATAAACATTGATCCTATCAAAATGCAATAAACTATAAATCTATAATTTGTATTTTTTATATATAAAAGTAGTTTTGTAAAGTATAGAATGACTAGTGCGGTTACAACAATTCCTGAGGTTGTTAGTGTTTCAAGTATAAAGTTATGTGGCATTGTATATTCATAATTTTTTGTCGATAGTCCATTTCCTAATAAAAGATTAATTGGATTTTGTGTTATTAGATTCAATCCATAAATGTATGTTTTGTTTCTTTCATTATCACTAAAAATGTTATTCATATCTTTTCTTGTAAGTGATATAAGCACTATGCTTACGATTGCAATTATTATAAATATTAGATTAGTTATTCTTTTCTTTCTTGATTCAATTTTTATATTTTTTGAATTTATGATTATTAATGTGGTTATTATTGCTGACATTATCCCTGTTCTAGAGCTATTTATGACGATTGCTGTTATAAATATAGTTATTCTAATTATTTGTGTAAAGTCTATTTTTTTTTCTTTAATTGATTGAATAATTCTTACTACTGCTATTACTATTCCTATTCCTATAAATAGAGATAAAACGCTATATGCTTTAAAAAATAAGTCAAAAATTATTCTATTTGGATATATTGAAATTTTTCCTAAGCTTATATTGAATAAATAATACATTATACATTGGATTATTGTACAAATGGCTGTTGCTGTTATAACATCTTCTATTTCTATTATAATTCTTTTAAAATCTTTTTTTTCAATTTGTTTTATAATCATATCTTTGCACATATAGGTTGTTATTATTGGAATAATCATCATTAGTACTTGTCCAATTTCTATTAAGCCATATATAGGATAAGTTCTTATGTTTCCTAGTACTAGTATTGTTATACCTAATAAAAGTAGTACAAAATTTTCTTTATTTATTGATTGTTTTTTCTTTATTATCAACGCTATGTTGTTAATTGCTAATATCAATAGCATTATTAATATCCACGAAAACGCATGGTTAATTCTGTCTCCTATTATGCTTAGTGAATATAGGGGTAATGATAAAATTAAAATATTTAAGAATTTTATATATATTGTTTTTCCTTTTTCTAAGAATATTAATGAAAAAACTATGCCTGTTATTAAAAATCCTAAATAATCATTAATTAAGTATGACATTATTAGCAATATTTCATATATTATATACATAAAACACCTTCTATTTATACAATTTTTCAATATTTTGTTTCCATATGTTTTTGTCACAAAAAGATGATATATCTACAGGCTTTATATTTTTTTGCGTAAGCAATTTTTTAGTCTTTGATATACAGTCTTCTCTTGTCTTATATATTAGTTCTTTTCTTGTTTTAAAGATTTCCTTTAATCCACCTACTCCTGTATTTAGAATAGGTTTTTCTAGAATCGATGATTCAATTGCAGTAAGCCCAAATCCTTCTACTTTTGATGGCATTATTCCAATTTTGCATTGTTTTATAATTGCATATGGATTTTCAGTAAAGCCTATCATATCTATATTATTACTTAAATTTTTTTCTTTTATTAAATTTAAACATTTTTCTTTTAGTTCACCATCACCAATCATTACTGCTTTAATTTTATCATTCTTTAATTCACTAATTATTTCTATGAACTCTATTGGATTTTTAAATTCATTTAATCTTCCAATGTAAAACACGTCATATTCTTTTGTTTGTTTTGTTTCTGATGCTTTTTTTAATATTATATCTTTATCAATATAGTTATATATTTTTACAAATTTATCTTTTATTCTTTTTTTTAAAATTGATTCATTTAAAACAGAATCTGAGACTCCAACAATTTTATAGTATTTTGAAGTTGTCAAGCAGTATAGAACTGATTTAGCGTTCCAATTATGTGTAAATGGTGCATTGATGTGAATGTGTGATATTATTCTTCCTTTAAATCCTATCATAGTACTCAAAACACTTGCTGTATAATCATGTGCATGTATTATATCTGGATTAATTTGTTTTATTACTTTCTTTAATTCTTTTATATTTAATTTTTTTAATCCATAATATTTTATTTTTCTTCTATTAAGTGTTTCTTCTATTTGACCATATGGTGAGCAATAATACATGTCATAATTGTTTTTAAAGTTTTCTATTATTGTGCACACAACATTTTCTGCACCTGAAAATTTATTACTTGCTAAGACGTGGAGTACTTTTTTCATTATATTCACCTTTTTTCATATATTTTTTTATATTCTTCTATAATTTTGTTTATCATATATTTATCTGCTTTTTTCTTATTTGTTTTTCCCATTTTATTTATATCAACTTCTTTTTTATATATTGATTCAACTTTTTTTGTGAAAGTTTCACTATCTCCTTGACCAACTATGAACCCACTTTGTTCAGTCTCTATTAAATCACTATTACCTCTACAGTCTGTTACAACAATTGGAAGTTCTGTATACATTGCTTCCATTATATTAACTGGCAATCCTTCTTGTCTACTACTAGATACAGCTAAATCTGATATTTTTAAAAGTTTTGGTATATCTTTTCTAAAGCCAAGAAGATGTATATTTTTTTGAAGTTTTAATTCTTTGATTATTGGTTCAAGTCCCCCATTTAGGCTATCTTTTCCTGGAAGAATTATGTGTATTTTTTTATTTTTTTGTATTGTTTTTGCTAGTGTTCTTATTAACCATTCTTGATTCTTTCTGTATGATAATTCTGCTGGATATATAATTACAAAATCGTCTTTTTTTATTCCGATTGTTTTTCTTAAGTTTTCTTTTTCTATTTCTGTCATTTTTATATCAAATTTTTTAGGTTCTATTCCTACACCTGGTATATAATGTACCTTCGTTTTAAATTTTTTCTTTGCAAGTTCATAATCTTCTTTATTTATTGTTATTAAATCATCTGTATATCTTGCTAAAAATTTTTCAACTGGATAAAACATTAACCAAAATTTTTTTGGTGCTCCTTTGTAAAAATGAAATCCATGTGCTGTATATATAACTCTTGTCTTATATTTTTTTCTAGATTTCTTTGCTGCTAGTCTTGTTACTACGCTTCCCATTGGTGTATGAGTATGAATTATGTCATATTTTTCTTTGTTGATTACTTTTTTTAATTGCTTGATTGCTTTTAAGTTATTAATTTTAAATGGACTTCTTTCAAATGAAATTTTTATTTTTTTATCGCAATATGGTATTTCTTCATCACCATTTGTTGCTACATGAACTTCATATCCATTATCTTTAAAATATTTTAGATATGGTGTATGAAACGCTAGAATATGTGAATCTACAGTTGCTGTAAATAATACTTTTTTCATATTTTTTTCAGATTGTAAACCTGATTTACCCTCACTTTCTGTTATACTTAAATTATTCTCTGCCACCTGATAGAGCTAAATATATTTTTTGTGGTAAATATTTTTTTAGTACGTTATGAATTATCCATGAAATTATAAAAATAATTAATACATTAATTAATCTTATAATTATAAATTGATATCCATATATTGTTGTATTTCCAATTATTATTTTTGTAATTTTACTGACGATTGGTATTAATATTGGTTGATGCATAGCATATATAAAAAATGAACATGACAGGAATGTAGGTGTTCTTTTTACAAATACTTTTGATGATACTGCAATCCACAATCCTATTGCAAAAATTATATATATATAAAATTGTGAATTAGCATATATTTTTAAATATTTTATCAATACTATTGATATAACTATGATTATCATTCCAATTATAGACATAATTTTTGTATTATATCTTTCTTGTATTATTGTTTCCGAATAATTCAATCCTATAAATGTACCTATTGCATATGCTGGTATGTATCCAAGCATGTTACCATGCCACCACCAATCATCTATTCTAATAATCGTACCTATATAATTAAATTCTCTCAATTCAACAATTGCTAGTATTATTAATAATGCAATTATTGATAATTTTTTTTTATTTTTTAATTTTACAATTAGTGGTGACGGCATTATAAAGATTAGTAGTGCTAGTATGTACCATAATGGTCCATCAGCTGGATCAAATAATAAAAATTTTACAATGGAATATGCTGATTTAATCTGATTATCATGAATTACAATTATATCAAAAAGCATAGCTATTAATGTCCATGATAGGTACGGAATTAATAATGTCTTTAGTCTTTTTTTCATTTTTTTTAATGCATCTTTAGAATTATTAATATTATAATAGAAAAGGAATGCTGACATCATAAAAAAAACTGTCATTGATAGGAATACAGATTTTTCCGTTATTGATAAAAAAAATGAATAAATGAATGTATCTGCTCCGTTTTTTGTATTAATAGTGAATCCTGTTTTGAATCTAAAATGATACAATACTATTAGTAGTGTAAATATGAAATTAAAGTATTTAAATTTATTGCTTACTTCTTTCTTCATTCATCTTACTCCTAACTTCTTATATTTTTGTCACTTATTGTTTCACTATATATAATATTACTAGATTTCGACTTTTTTTTCAATATAACCGTTTAAATTAATAATAAAAAGGCACATTACTGTGTCTCTAGTTGGTGTAGTTCAACTTTTATATCTTCTTGTACTATTTCTGCGTGTTCTTTTTTTAATACTATTTTTATACTTTCTATAAGTATTTTCAGGTCCATTATAAATGTTAGATTATCTACATATTCTAGGTCATATTTTATTTTTTCAAATATTGTTAAACCATTTCTACCTTTTGCTTGTGCAAGTCCTATTATTCCTGGCCTTACGCTTACTCTTCTTTTTTGTTCTTCATTGAATCTTTCATAGTATTCTACTATCCATGGTCGTGGTCCTATAAATGACATATTTCCTATTAGAACGTTTATAAATTGTGGTAATTCATCAAGTGACGTTTTTCTTAATATTTTACCTATTTTGGTAACTCTTTCTTCGTGTGAAAGTTTCATTTCATCTCCACGTTTGCATTCTTTCATTGTTCTAAATTTAAACATTTCAAAGTTTTTTCCGTTTTTTCCTGTTCTTATTTGTTTGTAAAATACTTTTCCTTTGTCTTCTTTTTTTATCAAAATAGCTATTATTATAAATATTGGCCATAATAATATAATTGCGGTCAATGATATTATTATATCTATGATTCTTTTTAAAAATTTTCTATACATCAAAATCAATCCTCATTTATTTTTTTCATATATATGATATCATATTTTTTTAGTTTTTTATAGTTATTAAAAAAAAAAATCAATTTTTTTTGATTCTTTTTATTATCAATATTCCTACTGTACTTCCACATGTGTCTATAAGTACGTCTTTTAGTTCTCCTGATCTTCCTATCACAAATATCTGATGTATTTCATCACTTATTGCGTATATCATGCATATAAGTATTGAATAAATTATTATTTGTTTTGTTTTCAGATTATATTCTTTTAGAAGTGTTGAAACTAATAGTCCTAATATTAAATATATTGTGAAATGTGCTGTTTTTCTTACTATGTGTGAATATTTTTGTTTTATTTCTTCTATTTTTTCTGGTGTTGTATCTTTATGTGTTATTTTATAGATATTTCCAATTGTTTTTTCTATTACTCCATCGCTTAGTCTACTTGATTCGATTGCTGGTTGATTTGATAGCATAAATATTAGTATCATCCATAATATTATTATTATTTTTAATATTGTTTTTTTCATTTATATTTTTCAACAAAAAAGAAAGATTTTTCTTTCTAATTTGTTACCTTTTGTTGTTCTTTTAATAATTCTTCATATTTTTCTAATATTATGTATATGTTTCCACAGCTCATAAAACACATTACTGCGTCTTTATATTTTAATAGTTTTTCTACTGTTTCTAATGATACTTTTTCTGCATTTGGTATTTCTTTTATTATTTGATCACTTGATACTCCTGGATAGTCATCTTGTTGTTCTCTGTCTGAGTATATATCCATTACATATGTTTTATCTGCTATTTTTAGTGCATCTATGAAGTCATTCAATAGTGCTTCTGTTCTTGAGTAAGTATTTGGTAAATGAATTGCGACTATTTTTTTATGTGGATATTTTTGTCTAGCAGCTTCTAGTGTTACTTTTATTTCTGTTGGATGATGTGCATAGTCGTCTATTACTACAATGTCGTTATATATTCTTTCTTTAAATCTACGTTTTGCGCCTTTAAATGTTTTCATATGTTTTAGTATGTCTTCTTTTGATATACCATAATGATTACATACAATAATTGCTGATAGAGCATTTAATATCATGTGTTTACCAAATAGTGGTATTTCAAAATGTCCATATAATTCGTTGTTTATAAAGACATCAAATTTACTTCCTTCTTTTGTAAGACTCACATTTTTTGCTTGTACATTATTTTCTTCGTTAAATCCATAGTATATTGTTTCTTTATCAAATTTTATATCTCTTATATTTTTATCGTCTCCACAAGCTACTATTAGTTTAGATTTATCTCCAAATATTTTAAATGTTTCTTTTATTTCTGGTAATCCTCCTGGGTAGCATTCTGTATGGTCTAGTTCTATGTTTGTTATTAGCGCAATATGTGGGTGGTATGCTAAAAAGTGTTTATTGTATTCGTCGCTTTCTATTACAAATATTTTATCATTTTTATTTGCGTGTCCTGTTCCATCTCCTACGAAGTATGAGCAACCCATTACATTATTTATTATATGGCTTATTAGGAGACTTGTTGTTGTTTTTCCGTGTGTTCCGCATACTCCTACTGTTTCAAACATTCGTGTTATTTCTCCAACTACTTGGTTATAGTCCATTATTTTTAATCCTAAGTTTTTTACTCTTTGAATTTCTGGGTGGTCGTTAGAGAATGCTTTTGAATATGTTACAATTGTATCTTTTTCTATTTCGTGTGGTTCGTAGTATATTTTTATTTTTCTTTTATTTAATCCTTCTTCTGTAAATTTATAATGTTTTGAGTCATCATAGCCTGTAACTTCATTTCCAAGATCATGTAAAATATTTGCAAGTGTACTCATTCCTGCGCCTTTAATACCTATACAATAGTATTTCATTTTATCACCTTCTATTTCATTATATCATGTTTTATTTATTTTTATTATATAAAAAGGTATCAAAATGATACCTAATTATCTTCTTCTAATTCGTCTTCTGTTACTATTGATAAATCTAATGTATCATCATCTACATCGTCTAAATCATCATCTAATGAATCTATTTCATTCATTTCTTCTTGTTCTTCATTTTCGTTTTCTTCTGTTTCTTCATTTTCTTCTGTTTCTTCTATTTCTTCGTCTTCATCTAATTGTAAAGCGACTTTGTGATTTTCTGTTAAATCCCATTCTGCATTTTCTAGCATATGAAATCTTTTATCTATTGTTAATGATGTGTAGTAATCACCTATTTTTTCAGAATATTCTTCTTCTGTTAGTTCTAGCATTTCACAAATACTTTTGAAAAGCTCTGCTGTATTCATTGATTTTTTATTTTGTTTTAACAGCATATATGTTATATCTGTATAACTCATTGTTTCTAGTTCTTCTTTTGAAATATTTTTTAGTTTCATAAAATCCTCCTAAATTAATGACTATTTAATTTTACCATGTATTTTTTAATAGTCAATAGTTTTTTTACATTACTGATGGAATGTCGATAACTAGTAGATTTAACATTTGTTTTATTATTTTGTTTGTTTGTGTTAATACGTATAACCAATCGTTTTTCTTTATTTCGTCTTCTATATTCATTATATGGTTATTTTGGTAAAATACGTTTGCTGAGACGCAAAGGTTATATACGTAGTCTGCTATATAGTGTGGCATTCTTTCTTTGAATGCTAAATTCACTGCCTCACTCATTTCTAATAGTTTTAGCCTTAGGTCTCTATCTGGTTCGTTATATATATTATTGCTTAATTCTAGATTTTTATTTTGTGTTTCTAGTATTTTGTTTATTCTTAGGTATGTGTATAAAATATATGGTCCAGTTTTTCCTGTTACGTCTGAAAATTTGTTTAAATCAAATATGTAGTCTTTTGTTCTTGAGTTTGATAAGTCTGCAAATTTTAATATTGCGTTTACAATTTTGTTTACATCTTCTAGTGACATGTCTTTGTTGCTTTCTTTTTTTGATATAAATATGTTTCTTGCATCTTCAAATAGTGCTTCTAGTTTAGGAGAGTTTCCTGTTCTTGTTTTATATGGTTTATTATCGGTTCCATTAACTGTTCCATAGCCTAGAAATTCAAGTTTTTCTTTTGGCATAATTCCTGCTTTTTCTACTGTTCTAAATACTTGTGTAAAGTGTAGTTCTTGTCTATTATCTACTACATATAAAATATGGTCTGGGTTATATTTTTCTACACGTTCATAGATGGTTGCTAAATCTGTTGATGCGTAAAGGTATCCTCCATTACTTTTTTTGAATAATAATGGTGGAATTTCTTTTTTATCAGAGTCTTCCTTTACATTTATGATTTGAGCTCCATCACTTGTTTCTAATAGATTTTTTGAATTAAATACTTTTTCCACATCTGCTAATGATTCTTTTGAATCGCTTTCTCCTAACCATAGATCAAATTTTACATCCAAATAATCATAATTTTTTTTGATATCTGGAATAGACACTTCTCTTACTTTATTAAAGTATGGCATATAGAATGGATCATCATCTTGTATTTTTTTTATTATGTTTTCACATTCTTCTTTTATTTCTTTATTTTCTTTACATATGGCGTTCATTTCTGGATAAATTTTATCTAAGTATTTTATGTCAAGGTCTTCTATTTTTATTCCATCTCGAATCATTCCATATATTACTTCTCCTATTTGTAGTCCATAATCTCCTAGGTGTACATCACTTATTGTCTTATGTCCCATATAGTTTATTATTCTTTTTATTGATTCTCCAATTATAGCTGTACGCATATGTCCAACGTGTAAAGGTTTTGCGACATTTGGTCCACCATAGTCTAATACAAATGTTTCTTGTGGTGTTTTTTCTAAAAGTTGTTTTTCGTCTTGTTCTAATATTTTTATATATTTGTTTATTAATTCATTGCTTACTTTTATATTTATGAATCCAGGTTTACAGAATGTTACTTCTTTAAAGTATTTGTTAAAGTCATCGTATTCGTTTATTGTTTTAACTATTTCTTCTCCTAGTTCTACTGGGTTTGTTTTGTGAATTTTTGCTAGTTTAAATATGTCGTTACATTGAAAATCGCATAAATCTGGTCTATTTGATTTTGATATTATTACCTCTTCTATGTTATATCCATTTTCGTTAAATATTTGTTTTAATATGTTACTTATTTCTTGTTTCATTGTTACCTCCAATTTATTTTATATTCATATATGTCATTTGTTTCCAATATTTTGTATTTTATTGTTATTTTGTTTGGTTTTATTTCTTTATTTATGACTTTTATTTCTAATGGGAGCTTGTATGTGTTATAGTCATATAAAGCTTTTTCGTTTTTGAAGTCTAATAATAATGTATATTCTTTTGTACTTCGCCTTAGGGTTTCTTTTTCTAGGTCTAATATATTTATTGTATTATTTTCTATATATTTTATTTTATTGTCGGCTATTATTCCTTGTGTTTTTATGTTTATTATTTTTTCTTTTTGGTTTGTAAGGCAGACTTCTATATTTATTTTTGACATACATTTCTCCTTTTCGTTTGTAATTATAGCATGTATGTTAATTATTGTAAATGTTTTTTTTGTTGTGTTTTTATTACTTTTATGATTAATTTTTATTTTTTTTCTAATAATATTATTAGATTGGTGGGAAAATATGAGAAAGTTTAATAAATTTTTGAAGTTGTTTTTTATATTTTTCTTGATTTTTTTTGTTTTATATTTTGGGCTTTATGTTTATGGGCATTTTTCTCGTAAGTTATCTATTGGTGTTGCGAATAATTATTATTTTTATGATTCTAATAATAATTTATATAATGGTAATAGTGATAATTGGGTTAAGCTTGAACAAATTTCTCCTTATTTGATTAATGCAACTATTAGTGCGGAAGATAAGCATTTTTTTCATCATTTTGGATTCGATTATTTAAGGATTGTTAAGGCTATGATTACTAATATTAAGAGTGGAGATACTGTTCAGGGTGCTTCTACTATTACTCAGCAGTATGCGAAGAATTTGTTTTTAGATTTTGGTAAGACATGGTCTCGTAAGTTGCAGGAGGCTTGGCTTACTATTAAGCTTGAGAGTCAGTATAGTAAGGAAGATATTTTGGAGGGTTATTTAAATACTATTAATTATGGTGGCGTTTTTGGTATTGAGAATGCGTCTTTATATTATTTTGATAAGCATGCTTCTGATTTAAGTTTAGCGGAGGCTACTGTTCTTGCTGGAATCCCTAAGTCTCCTAGTAATTATTCTCCTATTTCTAATAGTGATAACGCTAAAAGGAGACAAAATTTTATTTTAAATAGTATGGTTAGTAATAAATATATTACTCAGGAGGAGGCTGATTTAGCTTATTCTGTTGATTTATCGTATGTAGGATCTATAGGTGGTTCTAATATTTCTTCTTTGATGTATTATCAAGATGCTGTTATTGATGAGTTAAAGAGTATTAAGAGTATTCCTTCTTCTTTTTTGGATACTCGAGGTTTGAAGATTTATACGACTTTGAATATGGATTATCAAAAAATTTTGGAGTCTAGTGTTAATAATGCTCTTGGTGATAATTCTGATATTCAAGTTTCTTCTATTATTATGAATCCTAATAATGGTGCGATTTTAGGTCTTATTGGTGGTAGGGATTATAAGGTTAGTCAGTATAATCGTGCTATTAATTCTCAAAGACAGGTTGGTTCTACTATTAAGCCATTTTTATATTATTCTGCTTTGGAAAATGGTTTTACTTCTTCTTCTTCTTTTATTAGTGAACGTACTACTTTTACTTTTTCTGGTGATAAGACGTATAGTCCTAAAAATTATGGTGATTTGTATCCTGATAAGTCTATTAGTATGGAGGCTGCTATTTCTTATTCTGACAATGTTTTTGCTGTTAAAACTCATTTATTTTTAGGTGAGGATACTTTGGTTAATTTATTGCGTCGTGTTGGAGTTTCTAGTGAACTTGAGGCTATTCCTTCTCTTGCTCTTGGCACTGAAGAGATTAGTTTAATTGAGATGATGCAAGCTTATGGGACTCTTGCTAGTGGGGGATATAAAAATCAACCTTATTTGATTGAGCGTGTTCTTGATCAGGATGGAAATGTTTTGTATCAACATGATTCTTATAGTGATTTAGTTCTTAATGAGAGTGATGTATTCATTTTAAATGAGATGCTTACTAGTACATATTCTTCTGATTTTATTGATTATAATTATCCTACTTTGATAAGTTTTTCTGGTAAGTTATCTCATAAATATGCGATTAAGACTGGTACTACTGATACTGATAGATTGATTTTTGGATATAATCATGATTTACTTGTTGGAGTATGGACTGGTTATGATGATAATCGTGAGAGTCCTTCTAGTGATAGTTCTATTTCTAAGGATATTTGGTTTAATACTATTGAGGGATGTATGAGTGATAAGGATGATTCATGGTATGATGTTCCTTCTAATGTTGTTGGTGTTTTGGTTGATCCTATTAGCGGGGAATTAGCTTCTAATAGTACTGAACATAAGCGAATGTTTTATTATATTAAGGGTACCGAACCAACGGTTGATGATATTAGTTTAGATGGACTGATTCCTACTATGAAGTATGAGGAATAAAAAAATGCACTTTTAATTGGTGTATTTTTCTTTGTCTAGTGATTTCTTTGTTATACAGAATGTTGCATATAGTTGTATTAATTTTTTACTATAAGTCTAAAATAGTTAATATAATTTTGATTTTTTTCGGACTTATTAAGTTTTTTTGCAAAAAAGAACCATATTTCTATGATTCTTCTAGTATTGCTTTTATTCTTCTTACTCCTGCTGATGATGCTTCTTCTTTTTTTATTTTGAATGTTCCTAAGACGCTTGTGTTTTTTACGTGTGGTCCTCCGCATAGTTCTTTTGATACTATTCCATATTTTTCATTGCCTATAGAATAAACTGTTACTATGTCTGGATATTTTTCTATGAACATACATTCTGCTCCTGAAGCAATTGCATCATTTTTACTCATTTCTTCTATTGTAACGTCTAGTCCTGCTTTTATCCATTCATTTACTAATTTTTCTGTATTTTGTTTTTCTTCGTCTGTTAGTTTATGGTCACAATTGAAGTCGAATCTTAGTCTTTCTGATGTGATATTTGATCCTCTTTGATGCACGTCTTTGTTTACTGTTATTTTTAGAGCTGCATTAAGTAGGTGTGTTGCTGTATGATATTTTGTTTCTATTTCACTATTACCTGCTAATCCGCCTTTGAATTTACCAGCTGATGCTGTACGGGACAATTCTTGATGTTCTTTAAATTTTTGTTTAAATCCTTCTATATCAACTTTTAGATTTAATTCTCTAGCTAATTCTTCTGTTAGTTCTATTGGAAATCCATATGTATCATATAGATGGAATGCTGTTAAAGCGTCTATGTCCTTATTATCTTTTGTTTGTTTTTCAAATTCTCTTAGTCCTTTTTCTAGGGTTCTATTAAATTTTTCTTTTTCGTTTTTTAGTACTTCTAGAACTGTTTCTTTGTTTTGTTCTAGTTCGCTATAGTATTTTTTATATTTTTCTATTATTTTTAGTGCTATTTCTTGTTCCCAGTTTGAGTTAATTTCTATATTAAGTTTTTTTGCGTGTCTAATAGCTCTTCTTATTAGTCTTCTAAGTATATATCCTTGATCTGTATTTGATGGTTTTATTCCTGATGGGTCTGCTGCTATAAATACTGCTGTTCTTATATGATCTGCTATTATTCTTATGCTTTTTTCGTTTCCTTTGTATTCTTTATTTGATATTTTAGAAATTAGCTCTATTACGTCTTTCCAGATACTTGATAAATAGTTATCATTTACTCCTTCTAGTACTGCTGTTATTCTTTCTAGTCCCATTCCTGTATCTACGTTTTTATTTGGAAGTTCTTCGATTTTTCCATCTTGTTTTCTATTAAATTGCATGAATACATTGTTCCATATTTCTACCCATCTTTCATCTTCTGTATCGAATGTTTCAGGGATTTCATCATTGCTTCTAAAGTAAAATATTTCTGTGTCTGTTCCACATGGTCCTGTTTCTCCTGCTGCCCAGAAGTTGTCTTCTGTTGTTTTTGCGATATGTGTTTCTTTTATTCCAAGGTTTTTCCATAGATCATATGCTTCTTGATCAAATGGTACTAGTTTGCTTCCTGCATATACGGTTACTGCAAGTCGTTCAGTTGGTATATTTAATACTTTTGTTAAGAAATTAAAGCTATATGTTATACTTTCTTTTTTGAAGTAGTCTCCTAGTGACCAGTTTCCTAACATTTCAAAGAATGTGTGATGTGTTGTGTCTCCTACTTCGTCTAGGTCATTTGTTCTTATACATTTTTGATAGTCTACTAGTCTTTTTCCATATGGGTGTGTTTGTCCCATTAGGTATGGAATTAATGGTTGCATTCCTGCTGTATTAAATAGTACTGATGGATCGTTTTCTGGTACTACTGGAGCACTTGGAATTTGTTTATGTCCATTTTCTTTAAAATATTCTATGTATAAATCTTTTAGGTTCATTTTAGTCTACTTCCTTGTCTATTTCTTTTTCTATTCTTTCTAGTTCTTTGTTATAATTATTCATATTATCGTTATTTAATATGTAGTAGTCTGCAAAAGCTATTGGACCTCCTTTTGCGACATTTTCTATTTCTGATATATCTCTTTTTTGTGCTTCTTCGTTTGTTAATGGTCTAATTTCTCTTGTTGTTAGTCGATTATATCTTATGTTTTTGTCTACTACTATACTTATTATTTTTATAAATGGATATTTTTCTTTTAATATTTTAAATTCGTCCCATGAGTATAGACCATCTAGTACTACGTTATCTGTTTTTAAAAGCTCTTCGATTTTCGGTATTGATAATAGTGCGTATGCTCCCATACCATGTTCTTTTCTTAATTTTTCTCTCATCATTTTTTCGTTATCTGGTGTTATTTCTAGGTTTTCTTCTTTTAGTTTATCCATAGTTATTCCGCCAAGATAGATTTTTTTATAGTTTTTATTTTCGAAGTATTCGCTTGCGATTGATTTTCCACTTCCACACATTCCTACTATTGCGATTATTTTATTCATTTTGTTTCCTCCATTATTTTTTCTATTTGTTTTTTTAATTTTTCTTTTGTTTTGTTATTTTTTATTATGTAGTCATAGTTATTATAGTTTTTTAGTTCTGTTTCTGTTATGTGGTTTCTTTGTTGTTCTGTAAGGTTATTTTCTTTTCCTTCTATCTTTATTACTGTTATGTTTTTATATTCTTTTTTTATTTCTTCTATTTCTTTTTTTAGTCTTGCGTCTGAAATTATAATTATGTCGAAAAAATATTCATATACTTTTATATCTTGTTTGATTCTGTTTATGAGCAGATTTTCGTCTATTTGATTTTTTATTAGTTCTATTCCTAGTTGTTGTAATAGTTCTCTTGGTTTTGTATTTTCTTCTCCATCCCAGTTTGTTATTTCTTTTATATAGTCTTTTAAATATTTTGCGTATGCGAGTATTACTGTTTTTTTGTTGTTTTTTTCGTAGTATTCCTTAATTATTTTTGCTGTTTCGTTTTTTCCGCTTTGTGCACAACCTGAAAGTATGTATATTTTTGGATTTTTTTTTATAAATTCCATTTTATTCCTCATTTTCATTATTTTTTATTAAATCATATTTATCATCAAAGTATGTAAATATTGCTTTTAATACTGCGATTGCTGGTGTCGATATAAACATTCCCATTATTCCCCAGAAGTGTCCGAATATTAGGAGTCCTATCATTATTGTTACTGGATGTAATTTTGTTGTTTTGCTCATTACTAGTGGTTGTATGAAGTTTCCTTCTAGGAATTGTACTATTACTATTATTGTAAGTGTTAGAATTCCTGTTGATACTCCTTGTGAGAATCCAACTATTACTGCTGGTATTCCTCCTATGTATGGCCCTGCATATGGTATTATATTTGTTATTGCGCAGAAAAGGGCGAATAGTAATGGTGCTTTTAGTCCTATTATTCCAAAGCCTATTGCGCTTACTATAAATATTAATAATGCATCAAGGGCAGCTCCTATTACAAATTTTCTTAATGATGTATTTATTTCATATATTATTTCATTTGTATTTCTTTGTATTTTTTTTGGAAATAGTGTTATAAGTGTATCATTTATATTGTCAAAGCTCATTAGTAAATAGAATCCTATTACTAATCCAACTATTATTGATCCCATTCCTGAAAAAATGTTTTTTACTATTGCTACTAATAATGATGGGATATCTGATGTTATATTTGTTGCGATTTCTATTATTTTATCTAGTGTATCTTTTTTTATTGAATCTACGTCTAATCCATCTACTATTCCTAGTCTTCCTAGTGTTTCGTCTAATATTAGTCTTACTTGTTCTATTATATTAGGTATTGTTTTTATAAATTCGTTTATTTGTTCTGATAAAAGCGGGATTAGTCCGCCAATTATTAGGGCTATTAGGCCTAGTAGTATTACGTATGTTACTGCTGTTCCTATTGTTCTTCTCATTCCTCTTTTTTGTAGCCATTTTACTAGTGGATCAAATAGCCATGCTATTATAAATCCTATGAATAGTGGTGCTATTACTTTTAGTATTGTAATGATAAATTCTAGTATTTTTATTTCTTTTGTAAGTCTTATTATTGCGTATATACCTAGTATTATTAATAGTATGTATAGTATTTTGACTGTGTTTCTTGAAAGATTAATTAGTTCGTTTAATTTTTTCTTATCTACTTCTTTTACTTCTACTTTCTTTTTTCCAAACATTTTTTTCACCCAATATGATTATAACAAATTCTTATGTTATTTACAATTATTTTGTGGTAACCTTATTGGTTTCTTGTGTTCATTATAAAACTTTCGTACCCTCCGTTTATGTTTATTGTTTTATATCCCATGTTTGATAATATTTTGCATACGCTATAGCTTGTTTTTCCATGTTGACAGTATAGATAGTATTTTGTTTCTTTGTTTAAATATTTATCTGGATTTAATATTAGTTTTTCTGAAGGTATGTTTATTGCTTCTGGTATATGTCTATTGTTATATTTTTCTATACTTCTTATATCTATTATGTTTTTTTTCTCTTTTAGGTTTAAAAATTCTTTCATATTTATACTTATCATAAAAAACTCACCCACTATATTATATGCTTTTTATGCATTTTTTTAAGTGAATGAGTTTAGTTAATCTTCATCATTAAAGAAATCATCAAAGAATTGATCATCTGTGATTTTTGATTTCCCTGTTTCTTTTTTTGTTTGTTCTGATGATGTAAGATCAAAGTCATCTATAATATCATCAAGTATTTTTATTTCTTCTTGTTTTTCTTGTTTTTCTTCTTTAATTTCTTTTACTTCTTTTGTTTCATTTTTCTTTTCTTGTTGTAATTTTTCTTGTTTTTCTCTTTCTTCTTCTGCTTCTAATTCTGCGATTTTTGCATCTATTCTTTTTACAAGATCATCTACGTTAAATGAGTTATCTTGTTTTGGTTTTTGATTAAACATTGGTGGAACAAATGGTGATGATTGTCTTCCATTTGGCATAAATGGCATAGGACTATTTCCGTTCATCATTTCATTTATTTTTTCTTCTTTTTTCTTTTGTACATATCCTTTTATATCAAATAGTTCTATTTTATGTTTTTCTCTTGTTGGATATGTTGCTTTTGGATATTTTATTCCCCACATGTTTTCTTTTTCCATTTTCCAGTTTGGAGTAAGTTTTGTTTTGAATGGCATCATTCTGATTCTAAGTACTATCATTGTCCATTGTGGTAGTCTTTGTAGGTCACTAACTGTTACTAGTGGCATTGATGATGTTTTTTCTTTTTCTTTGGATTTAACTTCTCCACACATCTTACTTATTTCTTCTAAGGCTGCAAGTTCACTACTTATTAGGTATATGATATTACCACAGTTTCCTTTTATTGTATCTCCATTTTCTTTTCCATATACTTGTGATAATTGTGCATAGTTTTGTATTATGAAGTTGAATCTTATATTTCTACTACGAGCTGCTGTTACCATTGTTGTTACATCTTTTAGTGGTGGCATGTTGGCAAACTCATCTAGTATAAAGTTTGTTCTAAATGGAAGTTTTCCTCCTGATTCTTGTGCGACATCTATTAATGTTTCGTAACATTGTTTTATGAATATTGTTACTAATGAGTGATATGTTTTCTTTTCGTCTTGTATTACTAGAAATACTGCTGTTTTTTTTCTTCCTATTTCTTTCATATCGAAGTCGCTTTTTGATAGCATTTCACTTAAATTTTCACGTGAAGTAAATAGTTTTATTTTTTGTTTAAATACTGATAGTATACTTCCTTTTGTATCGCTTGGTGCCATTAGTGTACTTGAAGCATTTACGTATGCAGGTGAAGCTGGATCTTTTGTATTGAAGTATTCTTTTACGTATGTACTTCCTGCAAATTTTTCTTCTCCTACTGTTGTCATTAAGTTTATTGAGTTTAGATTTATTTGTTCTTCTTTTGCATCTTCAAATAATGCAAGTGCTAATCCACAGAAATAGTCAGCACTTGTTTTTTCCCAGAATGGGTCTGCATTTTGTGATTTTTCATCATATAGGATATTCATTGCTAGGTCGTCTAGTAATTCGTTTGCTTTATCTTGATTTCCTTCTTTATATAGTGAGTAAGGTAATCCAAGTGGATTCCATGAGTTTCCTTTTTGTGGTTCTCTGAAGTTTAATAATACTATATTATATCCTTTTTCTTTTAGTTCAACTGCGTTTCTTTCATAAATTTCGCCTTTTGGGTCTGTTATTATCATTGACTCGCCTTTTTTTGCAAGTGACTTTACCATTGGTTGTACAAGCATTTCTGTTTTTCCTGATCCTGTTGACCCTATTATAAGGTTGTGATATTCTCCGTTGTCAACCCAGATTTCTTTTCCATTATTTATTAATGGTATTCCTGCATATTGTGATGATTTGTCTGTAGGTTTTATCATTTTTAGTTCTTTTTTCATTTCTTTTTGTGTTAGCCATCTTGAGTAATTTTTTTCTTTTTTTGGTCCTGTTGATATTCCTATTCCTTTTTCTCTTTCATAAAAATGTGATGTTACGCTTGTTATTATTACTACTAATATAACTATAAATAGTACGAGTGTGGCAACTATATATTTTGATTCAAATGCTGGTAGCGGATTAAACCCATGTAGGGTTCCTGTAGTTACAAATGTTGATAGATTTAATATAATTAAGCACACTAAATATAATAAAACAAGACTAAAGCCTAGAAATATTGCGATATCTTTTGGTTCTGCTCTAAATTTTAGTTTCATTTTTTTCCTCCATTAATTTTTAAGTTTAATATACTATTTATATTATACACTTTGTAATATTTATATTCAAGATTATTTTTAATGATTTTTTTAGGTTTGTTATACTGAAAAAACATAGTATTATAACTATGCTTTTTTATAAGCTTTTTATTTGATTAATTGATAAGCCTGTTATTGCTGAAATGGTATTTACACTTAAATTATGTTTTAATGATTCGCGAGCTATTTCTAGTTTTTGTATTTGTTTTCCTTCTGCACGACCCTGTGCGCGTCCTTCTACTTGTCCTTCTCTTCTAACACTATTAAGAATAAATTCTTTATCTTGTTCTTCTGTAATATATTCTCTGAACTTTGGATTTTCATTAACTTTCTTTAATTCTTCCATATATTTCACTATCCCTTCATCTTGAGTTATATCAATTAACTCTTCTAATTCTTTTAATTTTAAAGACTGCATTATAAAATATCTGTATTTAATAATGTTCTTCAAATTTTCTTTGTAATTAATTTGTTGTTTATTTTTATTATACCAAAAACTTAGACAATAGTCCATATTAATTTCATAAATCACGAAATTTTTTACATATGTTTTTTTATATTTATCCATTATCATATATTTTCTTATAGCTTTATTACCTTTTATACCATATGAAAAATTAATTTGTATTATTTGTTTTTCTTCTGTATATTCTTTATTAACTAGAGTATAGTTGGAGTAACAATCACATACAAAGGACGTATTTCTAGGTCTAATATATTTTCTATTGAAACCATTAACTTCTATACCTATTGTAGCTTCATTCGAATCAAGTAAAAGGTCTAGATATTTTCTTCTAACTAAAATATTAACATTTTTTTCTATGTTTGACTGTACAATATTTTGATAATTATTACCTGTAACATTGTTAATAATAATGCTTAATAGATCATTATTAAGTGGATTTAGAAAAACGCACTTGAAGCATTTGTCGTTGCGCGTTGTATAAAATTTCATTCTAACCTCCTTTTTAAAGACGTCTTAAAAAGAAGATAACATATTTAGAATTATGTTACAAATTACTGATTTATAAAAATTTGATTTTAAAATATGCATATTTTTAGAATCAGTTTATAATAAAAGTTATATTTGGATTATATATTATACAAATTATTAATATTTGTATAATTGCAAAAAAACAGAGATTTTTACTCTGTTCTTCTTAAGTTAATAACATTAAATTTTTATTGTATTATTTTGTAAAATATACTTTTAAACTATGATTTTAACACTCTGTTATTTTTTCGTATTTTTTATTCTTAATTTTATAAACAATTTCACAGCTACTTTCTGGTTGACTATAGATCATACGATTAATAAGTATTTCTTTTTTTTCATCATTGTCTATATCGAGAAACCCATATATATCAAATAATTCTATTTTTTCATTTGTATTCTTGGGAACTATTTTAGATGCAATTGTTTCTATTTTGTTAT
>ODAI010327259.1_pt1 | contig 21923 bp, 21 predicted proteins | sample 1539321 | NCBI WGS metagenome assembly ODAI01 (sample SAMN02144231, study PRJEB22623) | gut metagenome | biome: sheep rumen | host: Ovis aries | place: New Zealand | reverse complement strand
AAACTATGGAAAAGACAAAAACGGTATTAAAGATTGAAAGATTACCGCATAATAGATTTATACCTGAATATAAAACAGAAGGCGCTGCCGGCATGGATTTATGTGCTGCAATATCCGAACCTGTTACGTTGAAACCGCTTGAAAGAGCTTTGATTCCTACAGGGATGAAGATTGAATTGGAGCACGGCTATGAAGCCCAAATAAGACCTCGTTCCGGTATGTCTATAAAACATGGTATAACATTAATCAATTGTGTAGGTACAATCGATGAAGATTACCGAGGCGAAGTATGTATTCCTGTTGTGAATATTTCTAACGAAACATATTCTATTCAACCTGATGAAAGAGTTGCTCAGATGATTATTGCACGTGTCGAGCAGGCTCATATAGAAGTAGTTACCGAATTAAGTGAAACCGAAAGAGGTGCAGGCGGGTTCGGCTCAACAGGAAAGTAAAATTGAAGGAGTAGAAAATGATTGAAATTCAAAAAAGGACGATACCTCATTATCCAAAAAGCTACTTTTATGCAATTATGTTGTGTACTTTTTTTGGTATATTTGGTATTCATAGATTTTATACAGGATATAAACGTATAGGATTAATTCAGTTACTTACTCTTGGCGGGTTTGGTATATGGTGGTTAATAGACTTGGTGTCTATGTGTTTTAACTCGTATAAGGATAAATATGGTATAGAACTTGAAGACTATAACGGACCTTTGGCAGCATTGATATTAATGGGTGTCGCTCTATTGTTTTTGGTTTTAACATCAGTATCTATTCCTTTGATGTTCGAAAAATATTTTGAAGAAGAATCAGTTAGTTTATTACTGCAATACATAGTATGAGATATAGTTTAATATGGAAAATAAGAAGAAAATTAAAATTGGGCTAATCGGGCTTGGTACCGTCGGCTCGGGTGTATATAAGACATTACGTGATAATGATGCGGTTGAAATAATAAAAATAGCGGTTAAAAATATAAACAAACCCAGAAATATAGAAGGGTTAGATGTTTCGTTGCTTACGGATAATCCGTATGAGGTTGTCAATTCGGATGCGGATATAGTTGTTGAATTAATTGGCGGAATTGAGCCTGCATTTGAATTAATAAAAGCTGCAATATCAAACGGGAAACATATCGTTACTGCTAATAAAGAATTGTTGGCAAAATGCGGTGAAGAACTTTTTAATTTTGCGGAAGCTCACAATAAAGTTGTTTTATATGAAGCTGCAATTGCAGGCGGTATCCCTATTATTATGCCAATAAAGACTATATTAGCCGGCAACAGAATTAATCATATTGAAGCAATTTTGAATGGTACGACAAACTATATTCTTACAAAAATGGATGCAGACGGAGCCTCATATGAAGACGTTTTAAAAGAAGCGCAAGGGTTGGGTTATGCTGAAACAGATCCGACAGGTGATGTTGAGGGTTTTGATGCTGCATATAAAATTACAACACTTGCTACTTTGGCCTTTAGGAAAAGAATTAAAATTGACAAAGTATATAGAGAAGGAATTACAAAAGTCAGAGCTGAAGATATGAAACTCGCAAACGAGCTTGGTTATAAAATTAAGCTAATAGCGTCGGCGCATATGGACGATAACGGAAGAGCAGATGTGAGGGTTCATCCGATGCTTGTTTCAAAAGAATCAACATTGTCGCATATAAACTATGTAAAAAATGCGGTGAGTTTAAAAGGCCATCCTGTCGGGCATATTACGTTATCCGGCCCCGGAGCGGGGGAATTTCCGACGGCAAGTTCTGTTGTAGGGGATATTCTTGCAATAGCTACGGAGTGGGGTACAACGGATTATTTGCTTCCGATGATGAGATGTAACCATTCTGAAACGGCAGAAGTTATTGATATCTTAGACACTGAAAATAAATATTATCTTTCTATAAATGCGACAAATAAGATGGGTGTTATAGGGATAATTGGTAAAGTTTGTGAAGAAAACAACATAAGTGTTGCTTGTATACTTCAACGAGGTCTGAAAGATAATAACACGGCTGATATTACTGTTATTACGGAAGTTTGTCACGAAAGAGATATAAGACATGCTATTGAACAATTTAATAACAGTGATTGTATTAACAAAGTAAACAGCCTGATTAGAGTTCAAAATTAATAATTATCAAGGAATGATTTTATAATATCTATTTGTTCTTGCATTTTGTCGACTAATAAACAGGCTGATTCATTTCCAGTATATTTTCATGTAATTCCATATAACCCGATAAAATATTATTGTAGCTGTCTAATTGTACAACTGCGTCAAATATTGTGCGTTTAATTTTTTCAGTGTCAATTGTTTCCATTTCATACTCCTTAATTTATAAGCTATGTAAAATATATTAGATATTATATTACTTATTATACGTATTATAATGAAATAAGTCAACATAATTTTTGCTCTTATATAGTATAGTCATATGATAAAAAATATGATTTCAGTTGTAATGGGTTACAAAAGGATGAAAATAGCTGAGCTGTCAAGATTGACGGGATTACAATATAATACTGCTTCTCATCTGTATCATGACAAAACAAAGGGTATCGATTTTGATACTCTAAATAAACTTTGTTATGCTCTTGATTGCACTCCGAACGATTTATTCAAATATATCCCAGACTAACTATTTATCGAATAATTTCTTTTCAACCGTTGTAAAAATCAACGGGTATATTGCTGTGATTAAAATTCCGAAAGAGAATGCTCCAAGGATAGAATACACGGTATTGTAGTTATTGCTCAATATCGTTTCTAAAACCCCTCTAAGTAACAGCAATAAAAGTGCCGATCCGATAATTCCCCTGAAGATACGAGTAAGAAGACTGCCTTTATCGGCTTCAAACGGGAAAAATCTCCTGCATATCATTGCTCCGTTAATTAATCCAAGTGCGTAGCCGTAGAATATTGAAGAGTCATGTATCGCATGCATCGGGTTAACCAGTATTTTCCCATCTACATAATCAATCGGATAGTTGTGAATATATCGTATGTAAATTAAAGCTAATATTCCGATAATATTTACAATTCCAATGAGATAGAGATACCTGTTTCTGTCTTGTTCTGCCCAATTTATTATGGCATTTACGACAATGATTAGGGTAATACCTATTATTAAACCTACAACAACGTCTTGCGGAGTGTGTACTCCAAGCCATAATCTGGAAAAGCCTATCATTAAAATAAGTAAAATCATAAGGATAGGTACGAATTTGTATTTTCTGCATACAAAAGCAATTCCGCCTAATACAGAAGTTGCTGTTGCAGTATGCCCGCTCGGGAAAGAATAACTTTTTGCATAATTTAAAGCACTCTCAATTGGTTTTACTTTATCACTCAATATCCATGGTCGGTATATTCCTGCTGTTAATTTAATAAAATGAGTAATAACAGCGTTAAATCCAAATACGGAAAATAAATACAACCCGTTTTTTGTGTTTATACACCAATATACGATGGCGCAAATTAGTGTCGGAAGCCATATTTCACCGAATACTGTTATTGATAAAAAGAATTTATTAAAAATTTCAGAATGTGCCAATCTTATATTTTGTAAAAATACCAAAAAATCTACCTGAGGGGTTAACCAATTCCCGTCTGCTAAAAAGTTTAACATATTTTATCCTCACCCAACTTTTTTACAATGCTCACAATGTAATTTTAATATGAAAATTACAAAATTAAAATAATCAGAAAATTTTTTTTTACATACTTCCTATTATTGAAAAATTGATGTATAATAATCGGGTGTTTCATAAATTATATGAGTGTATATGAGTTTTATAGACAAAATTAATGAGATAAGAAAAAGAATTTCCGAGGTAGAGAATAATATTTATCACGGAAAAGAAGAATATCTTGAGGTTTATGAAAGAAATCTTCAACTTGAACTTGAAATAGAAGAAAGAACAAAAGAATTAAATATTGCAAATAAGAGAATGCTGTCTTTGCAAAATATTCTTGATATGATGAATTCTTCAAAGCCGTTAAAAAATGTTTTGGAAACCGTTGTAAACAGTATTCAAGGCGAATTGGGATATTTGCACAGTACAATTATGAGAAAAGCTACTGATGAAAATGGCGAACATCTGTATGTTATTGCTGAAGCTGAGGATGATGTTATTAAAAGGGCTGATGAAATATTAAAAACTCCTATTCAGGCACGGCGTTTGGCATATTCTCAAAACGGAATTTTCTATAACACTTTACATAATAAAAAAATTATCCAATCAACCGATGTAAAAGCTTCCTTAAGAGCAATAATGCCTGATGAAGCAGAGGAAACTTTAAATGAAATAATAAGTGATAAAGTCACTCGTTCAATAATTTCAATACCTTTATGTGTATTAGATGAACCGTTTGGTATTTTTGCGGTTTTTTCTTCCCGTGAAGAATTAGCAAAGTCTGAAGAAGATTTTTTGATGATGTACGCTAAACAAATAGAACTTGCTATTACAATTGCTAATTTGTTCGAAAAGGTTAAAGAACAGGCAGTAACTGACGGATTGACAGGATTATATAACAGACGATATTTTGAAGAGTATTTGCAAAGAGAAGTTATAAGGGCAAAACGTATTAATCAGCCGTTTAGTGTGATAGGTTTGGATTTAGACTTTTTAAAGAAAATAAACGACACATATGGGCATGCCTACGGCGATATCGCTATTAAGACTATTGCAAATGTTTTAAAATCAAATGCCCGATCTATTGATACTGCTGCAAGAATGGGCGGCGAAGAGTTTAATATAATTCTTCCGGGTGTCGGCTCTGATGGTGCAATGATAGCTGCTGAAAGAATTCGTAAAACTATTGAAAATACTGAACTTGATACTATCGGTCATATTACTGCGAGTATGGGAGTCGCAACTTTTTTGGAGCATTCCGATAATATTGAGGATATTATGGAGTTGACAGATCAGGCTATGTATGTTTCAAAACAAAACGGTAGAAATCAGGTTACTCTGGCAAAACCAATGGACGAAACCTCTTGGCAAGAGCTTGCTGTCAGTGCATTCTTAGATATATTGAGCAAGCGTAAAATTCCGCTTGCAGAGAAGTTTAAAAATGATTTGTCGACAAAACTTATTTCAACGGAACCCCACAGTGAAATATTGTATTCCGTTGCCGATTTGTTAACTCAAACATATAATCCTATGCATGTCCAAGGTGGTGTTAAATTAAAAGTATTAACAGCAGTTAGTCTTGCAAAACGTTTCGATTTACCTAAAGCCGATATTGACAATTTGAAGATAGCGATGCTGCTTTACGATATAGGTAATTTGTTAATTCCGCAGGATATATTCAAAAAGACTTCTCCGCTTACAGAGGATGATATAAAGCATATAAAAGAACATCCTATTATTGCTGCAAGAGAAATTTTAGAACCTATATCATATATACAAGACGTTATACCTATTGTTGAATCACATCATGAAAATTGGGACGGCAGCGGTTATCCGGCTAAATTATCCCATGATGATATTCCAATGACTTCTCAAATAGTTTTAATTGTTGATGCTTATTATGCTCTGACTGAAGAAAGAGCATACAGAAACAAAATGACTCCGCAAGAAGCTCTTGATGTTATCAAGAAAGATGCCGGTGTAAAATGGAATAAAACTTTGGTTGATGAGTTTGTTGCATTGATAGAGAATGAACTAAAATAATGAAAGAAAAAGAATTTATAGAAGTAATAAAAACTACCCTTAACTCGGATTATATCGGAGATGATTGCGCATATTTACAAGATATGGGAATTGTAATTTCTCAAGACAGTTTGGTAGAGGGCGTTCATTTTTCAAGGGCGTTTATGGCTCCGTATCAGTTAGGATTTAAATCTGTTGCCGTTAATATATCTGATATTTGTGCAAGCGGTGCGGAACCTAAATATTTAACGGTTGCGCTATCATTACCAGATGATATTGATGAAGAATTCATAAAAAATTTTTATGATGGTGCTAAAGCAGCATCCGGAGCAGCCAAAATTGTCGGCGGTGATATTACAGGGGCTGATAAAATTTATATTTCCGTAGCGGCAATAGGCAGTTGCAGCGGGAGAAAAATTGCAACAAGAAGCGGAGCTAAATCAGGACAAAAAATTGTGATAGCAGGTTGTCATGGCTCCTCTGCCGTTGGACTTGATGTTTTGCAAGGAAAAGATAATCCGTTTGATACAAATGAAAAATCAGAATTTATAAATGCGCATCTTATGCCCAAGGCTCAATTAAGTTTTTCAAAACGTATTTCAACAGTTCAGAAAAATGATTATGCAATGATGGACACTTCGGATGGTTTAGCCGATGCATTATGTGCAATTGCTGAACAAAGCGGAGTTTTACTTGAGATTGATTTTGACAAGATTCCTCATATCCAATCAATTGTAAAACTTAATAATTATGAAGAGTATGTGTTATATGGCGGGGAAGACTACGGTCTGGTTGCTACTGTTGATAACCCGCAAGATTTTACTGTAATTGGTGAAGTTAAAGAGGGACACGGAGTAAAAATTAATTATAACAACAGGTCGGAAGTCCTTACAAAGTTTGATATCGAAAAAAAAATATATAACCATTTTAAGGAGTAAATAATGATAAATGCTATAATAACAGCAGGCGGAACATCTTCTCGGTTTGGAAAATCTAATAAATTATTGGAAAAAATAAATGGTAAAGAAGTTATAAAATATACTGTTGATGCATTTGTTCGCTCTAATGTTGATAAGATAATTATTTGTGCGAATTTATCCATAACTGATGTTTTGAAAAATTTATTTGCCGAATATAGCAATGTGGAGATTATTGAGGGCGGGGGAACTCGTCAGGAGTCCGTATATAAAGGATTAAAACATTTAAAGTGTGATTATGTATTAATCCATGACGGGGCAAGGCCTGTTATAACTACCGAATTAATAAATATTTGTATTGAAACCGTAAAAAAAGAAAAAGCTCTTTCTGTTATGACCAAAACTACTGATACGATTAAGGTTGTCGAAAACGGTAAAATAATAAAAACAATTGACCGCTCAAAATTGTATAATACGCAGACTCCTCAAGCATTTGAATATAATTTAATTTCAGAAGTTCATGAAAAGTATAAGGGACAAAGCTTTACAGATGATGCAGGCATGGTTGAAGCTATTGGTAAACCGGTATCTGTTATAGAAGGCAGCTATAAAAATATCAAAATAACGACCCAAAGTGATATAGCTTTAGCTCAAATATACTTATCAGGTGAATAATTACACAATAGTTGCCAATGACGGTGCAATAGAGATAAAGTGTCTTACTAAGTCGGTATCCCAAAGTTTGCCTGCCCCGTCTTGCAGTATTTCGCAAGCTTTTTCGACAGTCATTCCCTTTCTGTACGGTCTGTCACTGATTAGAGCATGGTATGTGTCGGCAACCGCAACAATTCTTGCGGATAACGGAATATCGTTTCCTTTTAAACCTTCAGGATAACCGCTGCCATCAATATGTTCGTGGTGATATTTTACGATAGGAATTAAATGTGATAGAGCTTCGTTTGGTGCAAGCACTTTTTCTGCACCAATGACAGGGTGTTGTTTCATAATTTCCCATTCGTCTTTTTCAAGTTTACCGGGTTTTCTCAGTACACTTTCAGGTATACCGATTTTACCTACATCGTGCAGTAAACCGCCTAATCTGATTTTTTGGACTTCATCTTCAGGAAGATTTATTGCTCTTGCTAAGGCTTCTGCGTATCTTGATACACTTGTAGAATGACCTTTCGTATAAGGGTCTTTGGCATCAATTGCACCTGCTAATGATGTTACCATTTCAATTAAGTGGTTCTGAGAAATAATTTCTTCGTTATTAAATTTGTGTACAAGCTCATCTTCAAAGTTAATTCCAAGCTGTGCGTGACGTTTTGCAATAACTTCCGCAAACGAATTGAGTGCGGTATCATCCCAAAAATTGAAATCAGATGAACTTACAATGGCAGACATCCCTTCCTTGTAGCCTTTTGCAAGAGATATGTACATTGCTTGTTCTGTTAATATAAGCAATTTTTCCTGATCCTTAGTGCTGTCAGGGTATGTAGAGATACCTACCGAAACTTTTATCGGTCCTACATCATCGACAAAACAGCAGGACAGTGTGTATGTAATATATTCTGCTAAATATTTTGCATCATCGGTTGTTGTATTCGGGAGTATTACGGCAATCTCATCTCCGCCGTATCTGCCTGCTTTGTCATTTGAGCGTATATTTTGTTTTACTTTTTCCGCAAGTAATTTTATTACTTCATCACCTTTAGCGTGACCAAGTTCTCTGTTAATCTTTGATATGTTGTTTATATCAAACATTATTATTGATAAAGGTGTTTCTGTTTCTTCAGCTTTTTCTATTTCACCTGCCAATACTTCTTGGAAACCTCTGTGATTATATAATCCAGTGAGTGTGTCTGCGTTTGCGTATTTATTTGTTCTTTCTTTCAGTTCAATATTTTGCATAAACATTGCAGCATAATTTGCAATGAATGATAAAAATGTTATATTGCAGTCATCGCTCTCCTTGCCCAACACAATAACTCCTACCGTTTGATTTAGTGATATCATAGGAATTATTACGGTCGGTGAATCTTTTAAATACGGTACATTCAAGAAGTTATTTGTTTTATTGACTACTGTTGAGGAGTTTGTAAAACTCTCTATAACAGGATTATCATTTTCTGATAAGAATATTTTTGATGAATATTTATTCCCTGCCGTATTTGTAAGTTTTAAGTTGATACATTTTGATTTTTCGTTATATATACCAAATGCAACAAATTTGCAGAACAAATTCTCTGTAAAGATTGTTGTTAGTACATTGGTTAAATCTGATAATGTATTCTTTCCTTGCAAGGAAGAATTTATATCCCTGATAATGGAAAAATAGTCTACGGACTTGTGTGAAGCGGCAAGAGTATTGGTCAAATATCCGCCGTACATTTTATTAGATGTAGTCCTTTTTGCAGGGTTGATTGTATTAATTTTTGCAACTATATCCCTGTTTCTTTCTATCGGGCTGACAAGCGGGGAATTATTTTTGGGTGCGGCATTAGGAACAGACACAGTTGAAACTTTTGATGCGGCAGTCCTTCTCTTCTTTTTTTCTGATTGTTCCGAAGACGGCATGCTATTAACAGCCGTCTGATTTGATGCCTGTATTAACGACTCAGAGCTTGTATTCAGTTTTTCTTTTTTGTTTTCAGATTTGCTCAAAATTTATTTTCCCGATACTTTTACTCTAACGCATGTAAATCCTATTTATTGATAATATTTGCAATGAATTTTACATTACTTAAAGTTATTCTACACCAAATTTGTTATAATACAATCCATCATACGTATGGATATCTCCAGTCAGAATTATTTCTCACAACAAATACTACACTAGTAGTATAACTCATTTTGAAATTTATTTAAACCCTATTTTTATAAATATGTTACATAAAAATCCCTTCAATTTTTGAAACCTCTGTTATAACAGGTGTTTTGAGTATTATAAATTTTAACTTATGTAACATTTTTGTTAAAGGTTTAAAGTTTTTGGGTATATATACCGTATAAGAACTTGTGAAGTTTTTAAGGAGATTTATTCATGAGTTATGAAAATTTAATTACAGAAAACAAAAAAGAAGCAAATTATGAAATATTGCAGCAGGATTTAAATAAGGTTGAGTCCTTTATAAATAAGTGCCTTCAAATGATTTGTGAATGCACAAGCTCCGCTGCGGAAAGAGAATTTAACGTTACATCGTTATAACATTAATTGAATAGTAAAGATTTAAAGTTTTCCGTGCTATGATTTAGTTATGGAAAACTTTTTGTTAGAAATACGAAAATTTATTTTATCAAAAATTTTGCGCAAACACTATTACCGTACCGGTAAATGTAAGGCTTGCGGAAAATGTTGTACAAAGATATATGTAAAACATTTTAAGCATGTCATTCAAGATGAAGAAGAATTTAAAAAACTTCAGTATTTGCACAGATTTTATACTTATTTAAAAGTAATTGATAAGGATGAAACGGGGCTTGTTTTTGAATGTCAAAATTTAGATCCTCAAACGCATAAATGTAAAATTCACAAATCACGTCCCGGAATTTGCAGAAGATATCCTCAGGAAGAACTGTTTTCAATGGGCGGAGCTTTGTCTGACGATTGCGGGTATAAGATGCTTCCGATTGTTCCGTTTTCAAAAGTTATGGATAAATTATCAAAAAAGAAATGTTCAATAGTTTTTTTATTGTTGGGTTTAACTTTTATTCCGGTATATGCCTATAATGGTTTTTCGGATGAATTTATAGAAAAATTCCGCAGTTGTTCAATATATGGTGAGGAAAATTCGTTGAATAATAAGGGAACAGTATTTAATGATATGAAATTTTTTGCAAGAGAAAGTTCAAATGTTTGTCATTATCATCAGATAATATGGTCAACTTACGGAACAATTTCTGTTCAATGTAAATTTGATGTGGAGCAGGTTACAGAACTTTATTTAAAGATGAAAGAAAATAATCCTCCGTACAAATATTCCAAAGAGGCTGAAGATTTGTGGAATAAATATGTGAACGATAAAAATGTATGCCGCATTGATATAAAGACATTTATGGATGGAAAACCGCTTGTGCCGGATGAGTATTTACCTTGGCACATTGAAGGGGTGAACAATAGTACTGATAAAAATACAGATAAATAAAATTCTTATTTGAACAGTTGAGCTATTTTTTTTATGAAATTTTGTTTTTTAAATTTAGGATTTTTGCAGCTTTCATAAGAAGGAATTTTCTCTAAATCTTCTTGAGTCAAATTTTTCTCGACTATTGAACAGTATTCCTGTAATAAATTTATTACGGATTCTTGTTTTTCCTTTGTATCAGCTTTTGTTGCAAGCCAGCCTATTATTGATGAAAACTTGTTTGTTACATTACATTTATTTTCGTTTGACATTGATTTAAATATTTCGGTTGATGAAAAATATTTAAATGCTGATATATCGGTTTTAATTTGTTTGAGTTTATCTTCGGTGGAGGAGCCTTTTCTTGCATCACGGTACGTCATTAATAATTCATTTATAAAAATATATTTTGGATTGTATGAATTAACGGTATATGAAAAAATAATATCTTCAGCCGTTTTAATTTCTTGGGGAAATTTTATTTTAGTATTTTTTAAAAAAGAAGTTTTAAAAATTTTATCCCATATATTAATGTAGTCTGCCGGATTTCCGTTTATGTATTTTGGTTTAAGTCTTTTCCCTTTTAAAATGTAATGTCCAAATATCCCAACATCGTAATTATCCGCACAAACAGAGTCATATGCGATTTCACAAGCATTTGGGGATAAGTAGTCATCACTATCCAAAAACATTATATATTCGCTGTTTGCTTTATCTATTGCGTCATTGCGTGCAGCGGATACGCCGGCGTTTTCTTTGTCGATTATAATAATTCGGGTATCCTTATCTGCGTACTCTTTTAATATGGTCAATGAATTATCCGAAGAACCGTCATTTATACAAATAATTTCGATATCGGGCAGTGACTGATTAATTACGCTATCCAGACATTCTCTCAAATATTTTTCCGTGTTATAGACCGGTATAATTATAGAAACTTTTGTCATAATCTTGCCTATGCTTCATCTAAAAGTGACACGTTGATTTTGCCGAATTTTGCGGACAAATTGTCTATCAAATGGATAAAGTATAATTCAGGTTCAAGATCTTTTTGGTCAAGGTCAATAATTGCACCCCAATCACTTCTGCCATGATGTGCTGCAATCATTTTAGCAACTTCTTTAAATCCTTCATTCATACATATAGAAAATCCGTATTGTGAATGTGTTAACCATTCCTTTCTGAAATCTTCTTCATAATCTATTAGTCCTGATTCAAGGTCAATTTTGTATTCAAAAATTTTGCCTATATCGTGAAGTATGCAAGCCGCTAAAATATTATCTGTGTTGAATTTGTATGTACTCATTTCCATATTGGCTTCAGCATATTGCAAACACTCTAATGTGTGTACCATTAACCCTCCAATATAGTTGTGGTGCATAACTTTTGCGGCAGGTGCAATTTTGATTTTTTCTTTGTGTTCCATAAAAAATCGAACCAAAAAATTGTTTAATTTTTCATCGTTAATTTTGTTTATGTAATCAGTAAGCGCTTGGTAATACTGTTCTCTTTGGGCTTCTTCCAAGCCTGTTTTTGCTTCTTTTTCAACAGAAAAAGTTGTGACAAGGCAGTTGTTAAATTTTTCGTTAAATGATGCTGTAATGAGTTTGATTATGTTTCCTGTTCTAAAAGCCTTGCTGTCGTATCTGTTCAGGGTTTCTTCCCAAAGAATACAATTTAAGGTTGAATCATCCTGCAAGTTTTTTAATTGCATCTTCCCCATCTTGGTGCCGGCTTTTGTATCTCCTACCGAGTAAGCAATTATTTCATATTCGACATCTGTGCTAAACATTATTTTTAACTCCTGATTTTTATTACTATTTATAACCTTATAAAGCTAAGACTTATGCTAGCACGAACAGTTGTTACCGTCAAACTTATTTATAGGTTATCTAATAATTCCGGAATAACTTCAAAAGCATCGCCTACATACCCGTAGTCTGCAATTTCAAATATAGGCGCATTTTTATCTTTATTTATAGCAATAATTTTTTCCGAATTTTCCATCCCGACTGTGTGCTGTAATGCTCCTGAAATGCCGCATGCAATATATAATTTAGGGGTAACGGTTTTGCCGGTTTGTCCGATTTGGCAACTTTGTGGGGCTAGCCCCATTTCAACGGCAACTCTGCTTGCACCAACTACTCCGCCTATTTTATCCGCTAATTTTTGTAGTAATTCAAATCCTTCTTTTGATTGCATTCCGCGCCCGCCGGCAACGATAATGCTTGCGCTGTCTATGTTATTAATTTCATCGGTTACTTTTTTTGTAAAGTCAATAATTTCAATTTTAGAATTATAATCTCCTAAATCTATACCGAGCTTAATAAATGTTGTTTCTTTTTTTACGGCCTGTGACAGCGGTTTAAAAACTTTAGGCCGAACTGTTGCCATTTGCGGACAGGATTTTGATAAAATTGTTGCCATTAGTTGTCCGCCGAATGTCGGACGGGTTGCCGCAAGTTTTCCTTCTTCATTTATGTCTAAATCAGTGCAATCCGCAGTTAAACCGGTATGTAATGCTGTTGATATCCTTGGCGCTAAATCCCTTCCTTGATTTGTTGCTGCTATAAACATTATATCAGGGTCTATTTCTTTTACTGCTTCAATTGCTGTTTTAGCATATATGTCTGATTTATATTTGTCAAAATATTCTTCCGATACGTAAAACACCTTGTCGAATCCGTTAAGACAAAATACGTCTTTAAATTCATTTATAAGGTTTTTAGGCAGAAGTACCAGTGCCATTATGGGGGTATTATCAAGCTTTTGTGAAAGTTCAACGGCTTTTGCCGCAAGCTCAAATGTTGCGGTGTGGAGATAATTTTCTCCGGTGATTTCTGCGTATATCAGTATTCCGTTACTCATTTTCCCCCTCGTTGTTCGTTATTACCTGTGCAAGCTCCGGTATGGTATTAATAAATTTACAATCAGTTTCTCTCTTTTTAGCTCTAAAAGCTCGACTTACATACGTCGGCGAACCTTTTAGTCCGACTTCTTCTTGTGATAGTCCGATATCTTCTAATCCATATACTTTTAATTCGGATTGTTGTGCGTTAATAATCCCGTTAATGGTTGCTCTTGTCGGCTCAAATTCACTTTTTAATACGCAGATTACCGCAGGAAGTTGTACTTTTACTTTTTCTGTTCCGTTTTCAAGTTCTCTGAGTACTGTAACACTGTCCCCTGTGTAGCTGAGAATTTCTTTTACATAAGTAACTTGCGGGATATCCAGAAAATTCGCAATGCCCGGCCCTGTTTGCGCCGTATCTCCGTCAACAGCGAATTGTCCGCATAATATCAGGTCATACTCGCCTAATTTTGAATTAATAGCTGCCGCTATGGTTTTTGATGTTGCGTATGTGTCGGCGCCGGCAAATTTTTTGTCGCATAGTAATACTCCGTTATTTGCGCCGACAGCAATGGCTTTTCTTAGTACGGCTTCTGCTTGTTTGGGACCCATTGTAAGTGCGGTTATATCGACTGTGCCGTATTCTTTTTTTAATTTCAAAGCACATTCCAGGGCATAGATATCGTATGGATTGAAAATACTTTCCAATCCTTCTCTTCTGATGGTATTATTTTCTGTCCATTTGATATCAGTGGTATCTGGGACCTGTTTTACGCAAAGAATAATCTTCATTCGTGTACACCTATGATAAAGATAAATGATATTTTATTATAAAGCAATAGTATAACAGACGAATAATATTCAATATTTATTCGTAAAATAATCTATAATGCTTTTTTATGCTGTAATTATACTCTTTTTTTAGGAGCCTGTTTTGTGTTAGCATCTAAAAGAGCGTTGTATGCAAGAATATACATAGAACATTTTTTTACTGTTGAAAGGTACCATCCGCATCTGTCTTGAGTACATACCATATCAATATCCTTGCCTGCACTCATCAACGGGCAAAATGGAATTTCTTTTTTGTCTACTGTCATAACATTCTCCTTCTCATAACCATAAACTAAACCGATTTATTTAATAAATTGCAATTTTCGTCACGTTTTTTCTCTTGATCTTTGTATATTTTGGTGCGGTTAATAACTTCATCAAAGTCAATTTTATGTGCATCAAAGTCCGGCCCGTCAACGCATGCAAACTTTACTTCACCGCCTACTGTTACGCGGCAAGCTCCGCACATCCCCGTTCCGTCTACCATAATAGGATTCATGCTGGCTTCTGTATATATGCCCTTATCTCTTGTCATATTTGCAACAGCTCTCATCATAGGCATAGGCCCGACTGCTATTGCATAATCAATTTTTTCGTTATTTATCAGACGTTCAAGCACGCCGGTAACAAACCCTTTTTCCCCCATAGAGCCGTCATCGGTTGTGATAAATAATTCTGTGCAGGCATCTTTCATCTTGTCTGCCCAAAAAATTAAATCTTTGTTTCTTGCACCCATAATCATATATACTTTGTTTCCGGCATCTTTAAACGCTTTTGCTATCAAGTAGCAAGGCGCAGCTCCGTATCCTCCTGCAAGGCATACAACAGTCCCGTATTTTTTTATGTCGGTCGGTTTGCCTAAAGGTCCGACGATATCAGGTATTTCATCTCCAATATTAAATTGGGCAAGTTTTTTGGTGGAATATCCGACGGCCATAAACACTATTGTAAGTGCACCTGTTTCTTTATTAATGTCAGCTATTGTCAGCGGAACTCTTTCCCCGTTTTCTTCTGCTCTGAATATTATGAATTGTCCTGCTTTCGCGTTTCTTACAACGTATGGTGCTTCAACGGTCAGCTCATACTGGTTAGGACATATTTCTTTTTTTGATAGTATCTTGTATCCCATTTTTTCTCTCTTATTCTCGATTCTATTATAAAGTAAATCCCCAAATTTAGCAAGTTTGACATAATTATAATGTCTTATTCAAATCGACTCATTTTTTTTGCTTTTTTGGTGCGAATTAAATCCGAAAAAGAATCTTTACGTGCCTTTAGTAATTTTTTACGGCCTTCTGCATTTCTGGTATATATAATGTCGCATTTACCTATATATTTTTCCCATAGCTTTTTAAAAATATCGATATTACTTTTGTTTGCTGAAATAACCGCAGGCATTGAGTGGTAATCTGTTGTATTAATCAGTTTCGCAATTTTATCTTTTCTTACAAACAAATATCGGGGATTTTCTATCGGATTAATAAATTCGAGAATTGAATTTATTAGCAGATTATTTTCTTCTGGAGATATGTTACCGGCCGCAAAAAATATTGTTTGGTCGGCAGGATTAGTTTCGCATTTTATGATTACATTTTTCAGGTGTACTTTAATTCTGCCCATAGCAGCAAGTGTTTCTAAAAATACTATTCCGATTTGACGCATAATTTTTTCGGGACTTGAGCAGCGTAAATATTTAAGTGTCGGTTTAAAAACAGATATGCAAAATCCTATTATGCAGATGCAGAACATTATAAAGGCTTCAAAATATGCGCGGGCTTTTACTGCCGGATATACAGTAGTTAACAGCATACCTGCCCACACTAATCCCCACTGTGCTAATATTGTATAATATCCGTTTGTATAACAAAAATCTTTAAGTTTAATATCTGCTGAAACACCGTTATGCAGCATTCTTTCCGGTCCGTCGTAGTTTTTGGTTGTTCCTTGTTCCCATAATTCCTTTGTCTTATGCCTGTTGAAGGCATTTCTTTCCATCGTTCGGTTTAAGAGCAGAAAGTCACTTTCTTTTAAAGGTTCAGCGGTCAGCCCGCCGTTCAATTTTGTTAAAAAACTGTCCGGCAGTATTCTTTCAATTCCGCTTTCAATGTAATAAGGACTTTTAACAGACGGTGCTTGAAAACCGACAAATCTGTCATGCAATTGAAAATAATCACTCAATTCAACATTCGGTTCTATATTGTCAGATGATTCCGTGTTTGAAAATTTCATTTGATTAAAGAATTGTTCTTCGGCAGATAAAATTTTTACCGATGCCAAGTGCCATATGTTGGAAATTTTATCGGGGTCATTTTTGTCAATTCTAATTGCACGTCCTCTCATTTGGTTTGACAACATATACGAGCTGACAGTGCTTGATAGTATTAAAGAATTTATACACGGCGCATCCCATCCTTCTCCAAGTAAGGCTTGGGTTCCGACCATTACAGTTATATGTCCGTCATTAAACATATTTGTTATAAGCTCTACAATGAGAGATTTTTTGCTGCCTTTGGGAATAATTTTTAGGAAATTTTTGTCCCTGTCAAATTCATTTGAACTTACATAATCCTCTAAATTCATTGATTTAACAAATCTTTCAAAGTCGTCTTTCAACTTTTCAGGGATTAATATGACACTTCCTGTCAAAACAGCCAGTGAAATATCGGTTCTTTCTTTTAACGTTTGCCAAATAGGGATTACTCCGAGTTCTGAGGCATCAGTGTTATCATATTTGATATAGTCAGCCAGAATTACCATACGTAAATCTTCGTGCATTGCGCTGACTTCTAAATCAACAATCTTTTTTATAGAATCAAGTTTTCCTAAGCTGTTTGCAATTTGTCGTTTAAGTTTAGGACTATCGTTCAGGTATATGGTTTTATTCTGCAATACACCGGCATCTCTTGCTTGTTTTGCTATAACATCTAAAAATTTCTTTTCCTGTTCTGTATATACTCTGTCTTTGTCTGCAAAAACGTATGTCAAAAATAATTTCTGATATTCCGTATTGAATCTTGGAAGTTCTTCTTTTTTTAATGAAAATAATTCAAGAATTTCTGCAGGAACAGGATTATTTGAGGTTTTCAAATATGACAGAACGGCTATAAACATTTTAGGATTATCAAGTATAGCTTCTTCTGTTTCTCGTTTAATTTGTTTTGTAACAAATTCGGCAAGAGTATCGTTTTTTAGCAGACCTTTTAAAAATATTCCTGTTTTAGCGACGCATTCTTTGTATTTTTCATCCTCGTGTTTGCGCATAAGAGAAAAATGTATAAAATCCTGATGCGGACATAAATCTTTATTTGCAACCAATTCAGGTATAGAAATAATTTCGTCAATCGGTCCGCATAAAGTTTCGTATCTTTCCCATTCCCTTCCGTCGGCATCATATGGCGGGGGAGCCGTTAATGCAACGGTTTGCTCGGGCTCAAGGTTATCTGTAAGGTAGTCTAATGCTTTCCACCATTCTTTACGCAGATGATGCGCTTCATCAAAACATAAAAGTTTTATATTATTATCTTTGAGAAGATTGATTATATTTTCAGCTTTTTTTTGATTAAAGCGTTTAGTTGTTGTAATTTTATCTTCGTATAAATCTTCTTCATAATTCGTATCATCAGCTTGATTGTCTTCTTCAGGAACAGGTGTTTCTTCTTCTGTATTTTCTTTTGCATCGCAAAACGCTGCCAATAGTGCCTGATATGTGATTATTGTTATAAATGCAGGTTCTTTAATGTTAACTGAAATTATATCTTCGGAATTTCCGTTTAAAAACGAATCGATAATCCTTTGCCGCCATTGATTTCGAATTGTTATTGTAGGGGCAAGAATAAGGGTAGGCCTATGTATCCTTGCAATCACTTCAATACCTAATGTCGTTTTGCCTGCTCCGGGGGCTGCCACAACGTGAATTTTGTTGTCTGCAAGATGAAAATTTAAATCATCCAATATTCGTTTTTGATAATCTCTCCAACTTCCGGAAAATTTCAGTCTGTTCATATGCAAATTATACTTGTTTGTTTAAAAACTTGCAATGAATAATCGTAAACTTAGTCCGTTTACAGTAGATACTGTTTATGTTATTTTAAAAACAAGGAATAATTGTAGGTAAAGTGATTATGGGTGCGAAATTTATAACCGGAAAATTTATTATAAGTGCAGAAAAACTCAGTCAGTGTCCGACATTCGGTTTGCCTGAATTTCCGTTGCTCGGGCGTTCTAATGTAGGTAAATCATCATTTATTAACGGGCTTGCAAATCATAAAAAATTAGCAAAAACGTCGAATACTCCTGGTAAGACGAGGTTGATTAATTTCTTTGATTTTTCCTCAAAATTTATGATAGCGGACCTTCCCGGTTACGGTTATGCAAAAGTTTCACGTGAAGCCCAGAACAGATGGCAGAAATATTTGGAAGAATATTTATTGAAAAGAGAAGAAATTAAATCTTTAATCCAGCTTATTGACGGCCGGCATGATATTCAAAAGAATGATTATCAAATGAGGGAGTGGGTAAAAGCTTATAATCTACCGATTATCACAGTTGTTACTAAAATGGATTATGTTCCTAAAAATAAGATACTTAATGTTATAACCAAAGTAGAAAAAGAATTTGGCGGACTTGTTCTTCCGTTCAGTGCAACAGACAACAGGTATAACGAGAAAGTCATCGATACATTGATTGAAATGAGCGCCAAGCCTGAAGGTTAGACAATTAAATGCCGTTAACGTCGCATATAAGTGAAATTAAGTTGTTTATAAAACGTTTATAATTTTCTCTTTTAGCTTCGCCTGAAAGTATAATATCGGCTTTCTTCATTGTGGGGTGTACATATATTTGGGCTTTACGGGAAGCGTTCAAATAAACTTCTTCCGTTGAATCTCCTAAATCTCGTTCTGCAGCTCTTATATAAAATCTTTCTTTTTGAACGTGAGTTGATACATCTACGTATATCTTAAAATCAAAAGCATCAACAATTTTTTCCGTCAGAGCAAATAAGCCTTCCGATATAATGATACGTGACGGTTTTACAAGGGTGTAATTATCGTAGCGTTTTGCGGTACCTGACATGTCATATTTTGGAAGATATACATCTTCACCTTTCATTAATCTTGACATGTGTTCTTTCATTAATTCAAGCTCTAAAGCTTCCGGTATATCTAAATCATAATGTTTTGCAAACTCTGCAAAGCTTCCGGCTTCTTTAACCATTTCGGAACGGTCATAGTAGTAATCGTCAATGTTTATTCTTGTTATAATATTTGATAAATTCTTCGATTCGGCAAAATCTTGTATCTTACCTATTACATCATATGCAACAGTAGATTTACCGCTTGCAGTTTCCCCTGCAATTCCGACAGAACATGATCTTTTTATATCACCTGAAATAAATGATGCAATTCTTGAAATTACATCATCATTTACCTTTATAAAAATAGAATCGGGAGAATTGATTTCATCTTTGAAAAGCTTATGCAGTCTATCTTTAATATAGATTAGTTTTTGACTTCCGTATAATTTTTGTGTACTTTTGCCGCTTGATGTTTTTACATCGCTAATCGTAATTCCCGTCATATTTCCGCCTTTATATTTTAGAGGATTAATTTAAGTTGCTTGTTAATATAAAAACATGACATAAAAAAAATTGCCAGCAATTATAAAAAAAGTTTACAAATATTATGTTAATGTAAAATTGCTTAACATTTTGCTATATATGGTATTATTCTGCTAAAATAATAATAGGGAAAATGTGTATATTTTTAAGGAAAAGATAAATGGCGGAAACAATAGAAGAAATTGCGGCACTGATAAAAAGCCTGAAATTGGATAATGAACTGAGTAACGAAGATTTAAACAAGGTGTTGACTGATATAAAAAACAGAGTGGCTGAACTTCACGATTATAATGAAGCTGCTGCTGTTGCTGCAGCAATACAGCAAACGATAGATTCAAAATCCCTTGTTGATACCGAAAAAATGAGAGAATTGGATGAAACACTCAGACAGTTACGAATAAAGGTGGATTCTTCCGCAGATATTGCAGAGTTGACTGAGCAAGTAAAATTATTAGCCGATAATTTTAAATCAGGGTTTAATTCTGTTGTAAGTTTCGCAAATAAAGATGCCGATGCTAAAAATCTTCTGTTAGATCGTATGGAAGATTTGGAAAAAGCTGTTAAAAACGGTGCAATGATTGAAACTCTCCGTCAAAGAACCGATGATTTAGTTAAAGGATATGAAAACTTTATTTCAGATTCAAATTTACGTCACGGGAATATGGTTTCCGCTCTTGTTGATTTGAAAAATAAAATTGATGATTATTCTTCAAAAAATAATTACGTATTTGGTGCAATTGATCATACAATTACTGATACCAGTGATAAATTAACAAATTTGGAAAATACCGTATCATCAAACTTGGGCAATGTAAATTCCAAATTGTATTCTATGGGTGATGATATTCAAAAAATATTGAATGATGGTTTTGATCATTTGAAATATTTGAGCAGTAACATGTCAGAAGCTATGAATAGCAGCTCTCTTGATGTTAAAACTACTCTTGAAGTTTTAAAAGCGAATTTGTCAGACTTTTCCGAACATTTGAAAGATGAATTCGGCGCATTGAATAAAGATTTGGTTGAAAAAATTGAGTCAGGGTCAAATGTTTCTTCTATCATAAATAACGATATTTTGAATAATGTAAAAGAAGTTGCGGATTTAATCAGCGCAAAATCGAATGACTATGAAGACAGTTTGAGTGAAAAAGTTCAAGGTATTCAGGATTTTATCCAAGCATTGCAGGAAACTGTAAACGTATTAAAAACAGAAAATACTGCGCTTTTGACCGAAAAGTTATCCGGATTAAGCAGTGAATTGCAAAGTATAAATTCAAATTAGGAGCAGCTGATATCCGGTGCTACCGAGGAAATTCGTAAGGTTTCTGAAACCGTAGAAAAAACATCTGATGATATTGTACAAAAACTTAAAGAAACGGATATCCAAGAAGTGTATGATGTTAAAAATGAGTTGTTAGCCTCATCTTCTTCTAATTTGAATGCTATAATAGAAAAAATTCAAGGGGTTTCCGAATCGGTAGATTCATTTAAGGAAAGTACAGGACATAGTCTGGCAAATTATTTAACTTCTATAAAAGATTTGTTTACAGAATTTTCATCAAGAGTGGAGGTTTCTCAAAGTAACAGCGAAGTTCTTGAAAAACTTTCGAATTTAGAAATTTTGATGAGCAGATTTGATATAGAAAAAAATGATAATTTTGCTCAGTTACAGAATTTAATTCAAAAGAATGCTGATGCTATAAATGAATTAGGCGGTATCAGAAATGTTATTGAAGAGCATAGTTCCGTAAAAGATGAAAAATTAGCTGATATTGAAAATCTTATCAACAAATTTGATGACGAAAAGAACCGTAATTTTGAGCAGTTAAAAGATATGCTCGGTAAAAATACCGAAGCTATCGAAGCATTAAATGTTAAAACCGGCTCTGATATGGGGTTAGAAAAAATAGAAAATTTT
>ODAI013473009.1_pt1 | contig 21930 bp, 19 predicted proteins | sample 1539321 | NCBI WGS metagenome assembly ODAI01 (sample SAMN02144231, study PRJEB22623) | gut metagenome | biome: sheep rumen | host: Ovis aries | place: New Zealand | reverse complement strand
CCAAGTGACGCCGCAGGCGGCGCGCAGTGCGGCTGCAAAACGGAGAAAAGCCTGCTTTTCTCCGGCGATGTTGTCGCTATGCGACAACGAGCATAAACAATAATTTATTACACCCATCGGTCAAGGATCAGACATTAAGCTCCGTATGAGCGATAAGTTCGTCCTTATTTGCCTCAACAACAGGTCTTACACTGCCTGTGATATATTCTTCGACCTGCTGCGGCGCTCTGCCGACAAAGTTCTTCGGGTCGAGTATTTTCTTCAGGTCTTCAAGCTTCATACCGAAGATCGGGTCTGCGGCAATACGCTCTATAAGGTCGTTTTCGCCGCCGTTTACCTTAACATTCTTTGCCGCTTCCATCGAATGTACGCGGATAGCTTCGTGCAGCACCTGTCTGTCGCCGCCGTATTTCGTAACACCGTCCATTATTATTATCTCGGTCGCCATAAACGGAAGTTCAGCCATAAGGTGCTTTTCGATAACCTTCGGGTAAACCACAAGTCCCTCCGCAACATTGTTGTAAATGCCCAAAATAGCATCACAGGCAAGGAAAGCTTCGGGTATGGAGATACGCTTGTTTGCACTGTCGTCAAGCGTTCTTTCAAACCATTGACCTGCCGTTGTGAAAGCGGGATTGAGCGCATCCACCATTATATATCTTGCAAGACCCGCTATACGCTCGCTGCGCATGGGATTTCTCTTGTACGCCATAGCCGATGAACCTATCTGGTTTTTCTCAAACGGCTCTTCCATTTCTTTCAGATGCTGCAAAAGGCGCATATCGTTGGAGAACTTTGTGCAGCTCTGCGCAATACCGCTTAAAACATTTGCATACATCGAATCGAGCTTACGTGTATAGGTCTGACCGCTTACGGCAAAAACGCCGCTGTATCCAAGCTTTTCGGCTATCATTTCATCAAGACGGCGCACCTTGTCGCTATCGCCGTGGAAAAGCTCCATAAAGCTGCCCTGTGTACCCGTTGTACCCTTTGAGCCGAGAAGCTTCGTCTGCGACATAATAAAATCTATCTGCTCAAGATCCATCATAAGGTCCTGTATCCAAAGACAGGCACGCTTGCCGACCGTTGTGGTCTGTGCCGCCTGGAAATGGGTAAAGCCAAGTGTCGGCATATCCTTGTATTCCATAGCGAATTTGGAAAGTTTGTCTATAACGGAAAGCACTTTTTTGCGTATTATCTTCATCGCATCAAGCATAAGTATAACATCCGTGTTGTCGCCCACATAGCAGCTTGTTGCGCCCAGGTGGATAATGCCCTTTGCTTTGGGGCACTGTACGCCGTAGGCATGAACATGAGCCATTACATCATGGCGCACCTTCTTTTCCTGCTCTGCCGCTACATCATAATTAATGTCATTGGCATGCTCTTTAAGCTCCGCTATCTGCTCGTCCGTAATGTCCAGCCCAAGCTCCTGCTCTATCTCCGCAAGAGTTATCCATAACTTTCTCCACGTTCTGAACTTTCTGTCGGGTGAAAAAACTTCCTTCATCTCCTCGCTTGCATAACGGGAATTGAGGGGCGTTTCATAAGTGTTTTTCATAAAAACATCCTTTCCTTTATATGGCAGAGTTTTTGGTTTATATATTGGTTATATTGCCATAATAAAAATATTACAGGTATAATTATACCAAATTTTTTTTCTTTATTCAATACCTATGTTGTTTGAGTTTTCCTTTTTTCGATAATTGGTTCATATCTTACCACTCCAAAAAACTCATCTTGTTATCACGGGTCTGCCGTCACTGTCCAGAAGCGGTGTTATGCCTGCGCCGCAGTCGTCGGAAGTGAACAGGTAATTAACGCCCGTTTCCTTATCCACAAGTATTTTTATCTGCATTTTCCCCATAGGGGTGTTTTCGCGGTAAATTATTTCAAATCTGTCCATATTATCGCTCCTTTGCAAGCAGAATACTGTGTATTTTTACTCCGCTTTTTTATTCTTTTCTCCGAAAATATGCAAAACCGAGACCCCGAAAACGGCGATCGCCGCAAAAACAGCAAGCGCTGCGAGAAACAATTTCACAGGTTCTATTTTCCGTTCTTCCGCAAGGCGAAAACGGGCACGGAGAAAAGACAAAGCGCAAGCACCGCAATGATTTTTGCTTTCATCAAATCACCCTTTGAAATATAATCAAATTATTTCTTGTAGTAATCGTTCAGTCTTGCCCAAACTTCGTGATATACTTCGGCAAACTCGCCGAGATCGCGGCGGAATTGGTCCTTATCGAGCTTTTTGTTTGTTTCCGCATCCCAAAGGCGGCAGGTATCGGGGCTTATCTCGTCTGCAAGCACGATATCACCGTCAACCGTTCTGCCCACTTCGATTTTAAAGTCAACAAGCTTGATGCCGATATTTTTGAATATCTCCTTTAAAGCATCATTTACGGAAAATGCGATATTTGCGATAGTTTTGATGTCTTCCTTTGTCACGATACCGAGCGCAAGTGCGTGGTAGTCGTTGATAAGGGGATCGCCGAGTTCGTCGTTCTTGTAGCTGAATTCAAGTGTAGGTTCCTTGAAAGGTGTGCCCTCCTCAACGCCGTAACGCTTTGAAAAGCTGCCTGCTGCGATATTTCTTACAATAACTTCAAGGGGGATGATGTCAACTTTCTTAACAAGCGTTTCGCGCTTTGAAAGTTCCTCTACCATATGTGTCTTGATGCCCTTTTTTTCAAGCAGACGGAAGATAAAGTTTGCCATCTGGTTGTTTATCTCGCCCTTGCCCTCAAATGAGCCTTTTTTGATGCCGTTGAAAGCCGTAGCGTCATCCTTGTACTCAAAAATGCAAAGATTGGGGTCGTCTGTTGCGTATACCTTTTTTGCCTTGCCCTCGTAAAGAAGTTCTTTTTTTTCTGCCATGATTTATTACCTCGCTTTTATTAAAATTTTTGTTTTGTAAAAAACTACATATATAATAACTATATCAAATTTTGCCATAATAAGCAATTGTTTTTTAAATTTATTTCGGTTTCTTTTAATTGTAGCAGTAAATGTCAGTTTTTATCTTTTATTATATATAATGATAACACCCTAATAAATAAAAAAGGAGAAGATATAATGAAAAATATAAAGAAAAATTTATACGAAAGCGGAATGTTGATAGGCGAAGACAACAAAATATACAACAAAGTAGATTTGTTTAAAGCTTCGGGAATCACGGTTAAGCCTGTAGGAAATGCGAATGAAAATATAACACAGTTTCCTGCAAAAAGCGGCAGAATTATCGGAAAAGATAATAAATTATACAATGAGGTCGATCTTTTTAAAGGCCTTACTCAAAAAATCGTAGGAATTGAAGAAGAAGTCGAGGATCTTTCTAAACTCACCAAATGGCTTGGTGTAACAAATACACCAATAACCGAAAACAGCACCGTCAATCCTATTATGATAAGCGGTATTGCTGTTACGGCCAAAAGCGGAGATATTACAAAATATGGTAACGATAACTTTAAGTTTACTGATGTTGGAACGTGGCAGTATTACTATGATAATACAGATGTTTACACCAAAGATGAAACCGATGAGCTGCTGGACGAGAAACTTGATACAGCAGGCGGTCAGCTTACGGGGCAGGTAACGACAACACAGACTGCCTTTACCGAGGATAATCAGCTTGTTACAAAGAAATACGTTGATGATAATGCAGGAGGCGGAACTACTGTATATGAGATAGGTACACCCAATTATGACAATAGAATACAGTTTACGCAGGCGGATTTGCCGTACACGGTGCCTTGCGACGGTTATTTATATATCGGTGGTTGGCAGTCAAGAGTAAGTCTTAAATATAAAGATGCTAACAATAATTATATTAATATTGCTTTTGCGAGTACGAGCGGAGAAATAGCTGAATATGGTATGTATCCTGTTACAAAGGGCATGGTATTAGAGTATAATGAAATAGGTGGCACTGAAGCCAAGATGTACATTGTGCCTATGGAGTACAATGCGATGTCAATAGGGCGTGGGGTTGAAGAATTATATGTTGCATCAGATACTACTGCTCCGAATACAATAACATTGTCGCAGCCATACACTAATTTTGATGAACTGATGTTTATACGACATTGGGGAAGTCCTGCAACATCCGAAACGTCATTTGCAAATGTTGCAGATATCAATGTTGGAGACTTGGTAGGCGTTGCTGATTGGGACGGAGTAAAATTTGTAGAATATACTGTTACAAGCACCACGGTTCTCACCAAAAATAACTCCGGACAAAACGGCTATATCTATAAGATTTATGGCATTAAATATGCTTCGAAATATGCAAAAGTTGATGATGAGATGTCGGCAACAAGCGAAAACCCTGTGCAGAATAAGGTTGTAAAGGATTACGTGGATAAGTTGTTTGCAAGTATAGTTAACGGAAATGAGGTGAGCTACTGATGAGCAATGTTTTAATTCAAAAATCATATTTTTGCTGACAATGGCAGGACAGAAATCAAATACAAAGTGGACTTAAAAAGTTATATTGATGAGTTACAGAATGATTAGATGTCAATTGTCGGCAAGCAGGTTGACTGCGTCAACAATACATTCAAAAGATAGGTATAAATATTGAAGGAAACGGCAGCTTGAATGGAGGGTACCCTTAAATTATCAAATCGCCAAAAAATGATTTTTCTATTGAAAATAGCAATTCTTTGATATATAATAAAGATATAGAAATGATTTTGAGGTGTCCTAATGAAAATCTCCTTTCTTGTAACATATTACAATCAGGCACAGTATGTTGAACAAAGCCTTAACAGTATACTCGAAATAAATAAACCTTGCGATTGGGAAATACTTGTCGGAGACGACGGTTCATCCGATAACACTGTTGATATTGTCAAAAAATATATCGAAAAACACCCTGATAATATCAGGCTTCATGTTATGCCGCGCGAGGCGGGCAAAAAATATGCGCCTATAAAACGTGCAAGCGAAAACCGTATAAATCTGCTTGAACATGCAAAAGGGGATATTTTCTGTACACTTGACGGTGATGATCGTTATGTTGATAAGGATTTTGTTGTGCAGGCGGTGGAACTGTTTGAAAAGAACAGCAATATATCCGTTGTCAGCTTTGCATATGCCGATTATGTAAACGAAGTTCCGCGAAAAACACATCGACTTCCGGAACGTGCAGGGTATGCACCCGTTGACAAACAGGCGTATATGCGTTCGTATTACATACCCGCGGGAGCCTGCGTACACAGGCTCATACGCGCCTCGATACCGCAGATAAAAAGTATCGGGTATTATGATGATAACGATATAGTACTTAACAGTCTTAAATACGGCGAAATGTATTATATCGACAAAACAATATATACTTACAGGCAAACAGGCGATGGCATATTTACAAGCATGAGTTATGTTGAACAGGCGATGCTGAACGCGCTGGGCTGTGACGTGGACATAAAACTGCTGGGCAGCGGGTATAGGGACACGATGCTGCAAAGATACGCACATTCGCTTATGACCGCATATATGTACAAAAACTCCGTTAAAACTGTTCTTGGTGATAAATACGAAAGGTATATAGGACTTTGCGGCGACGATAAAAACTCATTCTGCCGCGCGCTGCTTACTTACCCCGATTTGATCGATAACGAAAAAAAGATGCTTGATAGCACTATAAATGATCTTAAGCGTAAAAATAAGTTGCTGTATACGGCTGTTTTTCTCAAATATATGTTAAGAGGTTTTATTAAATGACAAAAAAACAAATCTCGGGCGGTATCGTGCTTTCGTTTTTCTCCCAAATAATAACAATTATTATCGGACTTGTTTACACACCGTATATGATACGCATTCTGGGACAGAACGAGTACGGTCTTTATCAGCTTGTACTTTCGGTGGTAAACTACCTTAACCTGATGAATTTTGGCTTTAACGGCGCATATATAAGGTTTTTTTATATAGCAAAATCAAGCGGCGATCAAAAAAGGGTCGCGAATATAAACGGAATGTTTCTGAATATATTTATGATCATATCCCTGCTTTGCATTTTTGCAGGCGTATTGCTGTATTTCAACATAGGTATTCTCGGCAGCAAATTGACATCAAGTGATTATGTGACTGCAAAAAAACTGCTTACTATGCTTGTTTTCAATGTTGCACTGTCGTTTCCTAACAGCCTTTTTATGGCGTATATGGCAGCCAATGAAGACTTTATATTCCAAAAAGCGCTTGGCATTGTTGTTAACATACTTATCCCGCTGCTTACGCTGCCGCTGCTTTTTATGGGCTTCGGGTCTGTCGGAGTTGTTTCGGTAACGCTTTTCCTTACTGCGTTCCGCCTTGCGGTTAATATGTTTTACTGCTTTGCTCGCCTTAAAATGCGCATTGATATAAGATTTTTTGATAAAGCCATATTTGCAAGCCTTGTCGGTTACACCTTTTTTATATTTTTGAGCGATATAGTCGATCAGCTCAATTCAAACGTGGATAAATTCCTTTTGGGCAGGATAACGGGCACGATCGCCGTTGCGGTATACAGTGTCGGCTATGACCTTAAAAACTATTATTCGGTCGTTTCGTGGATAGTGCCGGAAATGTACATACCCGAGGTAAACAGACTCTCAATAGAGGAGAAAGACGATAAAAAGCTGACGGAGCTGTTCACACGTATCGGAAGATTCAACAACTATCTTGTGCTGCTTGTGCTGACGGGTTATATATTGATAGGACGGCAGTTTATATCGCTTTGGGTGGGCGAAGAATATGATACCGCCTACTTTGCGGGACTGATACTTATGATATCGGCATATATACCCACCGTACAGACCCTCGGCGTAAATATACAAAACGCCAAAAACATGCACAAAGTGAGGTCTGTGGTATATTTTATAACCGCCTGTGTAAATGTGATTTGCAGCATATTCCTGATAAAACTGTGGGGCGTTATCGGTACCTGTATCGGCACTGCCCTCGCCACAATTGCGGGCTGCGGATTATTTATGAACTATTACTATCACAAATATATAAAGCTGGATATCTTTTATTTCTGGGGCAGGATGATAAAATGGTTCCCTGCAGCTATCATTCTTTTTATAGCAGGACGGCTTGTGCTTACCCGTACAGAGATAAACAGCTGGCTTTCACTGTTTGTGTTTGCATTAATATATGCCTGTGTATACGCGCTTGCCGTATATGTGTTCGGTCTTGAAAAGTGTGAAAAGCAATTACTTATTGATAATATCAGGCAAAGGCTATTTAAAAATGCCAAAGGAGCATAAATATGAAATTCACAGAAAAAGCAAAAGAAAAAGTGTTCGTTTTCGCAGCGAATACCATTGATATTTTCAGAATGCCGGTAATGTTTGCGGTAAGAAAAGCAATTGATGCACGTATCCGCAAAAAGGTAAAGGCGGGCGAAAAGATAAATGTTGTTTTTGTATGCCACAGACCCGCTATTTGGGAATCGCTGCACAGTGTTTATACGGCGATGAAAAACGACCCTTTTTTTGATGTGAAGATAGTTGCCATACCAAACAAAAAAGACCTTCCGGAAAAAGGCTATCGGCATAACGAGTATTATTCCGAGGGAGCCGAAGAATTCTGGGCAAGCTACGGCTGTATAAACGGTTATGACTACGAAACAAAAAAATGGCTTGATATCAGAACACTCAAACCCGATTACGTTTTTTTTCAGCAGCCGTATAATATTGCGCGCCCTCTTTTGTATAAAAGCTGGCTGGTGGCGTTGTATGCGAAATTGGCTTTTGTTCCTTACGGATTGCAGATAGTCGGCAGCGATGTCTTTGAATCTGTACATCCACAGTATTTTATGAACAGCCTTTCATTTTATTTTTGTACGGAAAAATATAATTTCAGAGACTTGAAAGATTTGTTTAGAAGAAATAATAATATGAGTTTTACCAAAATAGTAATCTCTGGATTTCCGCGATTTGACGAATATATAAAAAAAGAAACTACTGACTGCGAACTTTGGCAGCATACAGGCAGTGGCAGAAAATTCCGTATCACATGGACACCGAGATGGTGCACAAACGAAGGAACTTGCACATTCTTTGAATACAAGGATAATATACTAAAATATGCAAAAGAAAATGCTGATGTCGAAATTGTTTTTCGCCCGCACCCACAAGCCTTTATAGAATGGAATGCAACAGGTGAGATGCCATATTCCGAACAAAAAGCTTTCCGTAAAGAGTGTAGAAATTGTGGTATTATTATTGATGAAAACGGCGAATATATACAGCATTTCAAAACAACGGACTGCTTTTTGACAGATATTACATCCTTGATGGGGGAGTATATGATAACAGGCAAACCCATTGTTTACTGTCATAAAAAGGAATATTTTACAACTTTAGGCAGAAAACTTGCAAAAGGTTATTATATCACCAAAAACTGGAACGATACAAAAAAAATACTGAATGAATTAAAAGCCGGAAATGATGTTTTAAGTGAAAAAAGAAAAACGATTATACAGGAAAACTTGTATCAGCCCAAAAATGGAGCGGGGAATAATATAGCTGCCTACATCAAAGCTGATGCCGAAAATAAAATTATTATAAAAAAGAAAGGAAAGAAAAAATGATAATAGGCTATACAACAGGTGTTTATGATCTGTTTCATATCGGACACCTTAACCTTTTAAAAAACGCAAAAGGAATGTGCGATAAACTGATTGTCGGAGTTACAGTTGACGATCTTGTTGAATACAAAGGAAAACGTTCAATGATACCATTTGAAGATCGTATTGAAATAGTTCGCAGCATTAAATATGTTGATGCGGCTGTACCTCAATATGATATGGACAAGCTTGAAGCTTGTAAGAAACTTGGCGCAACGATTCTTTTTGTGGGAGATGATTGGTATGGTACCGAGAAATGGAAAGCCTATGAAAAAGAATTTGAAAAGAATGGTATTAAAATTGTCTATTTCCCATATACAAAAGGAGTATCATCCACAAAAATAACGCAGGCGTTGCATAATGCAAGAGGTTGGACGAGCGATGAAGCCAGCAAAGAACTAAAAGGGAACAAATAAAAGGTTGCTCCCAATAAAGAGGAGAATCAAATGATAGATAAAAATTATTGTATGAGTTCGTATCTTGCATTGAGGTATGTTGAAAAAGAAAATACCGATTTCTTTGAAGGAATAAAGTATAAACGACCTCATTTAAAAGATGGGGAGAAAGTTTATGTAAGAACGGCATTTGATATTGATAAAGCTATTGCATTGCAAATTGAAAAACTTTGTGGGCGAAAAATAGGTATCCTTTTATCGGGAGGAATGGATTCCGCAATTTTAGCGTCGTATTTAAAAGGCTGTGATGCATATACATTCAGATTTCTCGGTGGCGATTTCCAAAGAGAGGAAATGGAAAGAGCCGAGAAATTTGCGGAACATAATGAAATGTCCTTGCACTATGTTGATATTGATTGGGACATTATAAATGCTTCTCTCCCAAAGATAATGAAGGAAAAAGGCGGTCCGGTTCATTCTATAGAACCCCAGATTTATCAAGGAGCAATTCAAGCTAAAGCCGATGGAATAGATTTAATGATGATCGGTGATGGAAGTGATTATGTTTTCGGCGGGATGGATCAGTTACTTTCCAAAGATTGGAAGTTTAATGAATTTGTCAAGAGATACATATATATTGATCCCAAAGAAGTGCTTGATTCCCCGATAAGTGTAGATTACTTGTTTGAAAGATACCGAAATGGAGAAAATATAGATTTTCTTAAATTCATGAGTATAGTCGCAACAGAAGAAAGTTATGGTTCTTACTCCAATGCATTTGAAACAGCCCAATTAAACTATTATGATCCGTATGAGATACTCGAAATGGCTGAACCTTTAGATTTGGAAAGGATAAGAAAAGGAGAGTCCAAATATCTTATTCGAGAATTATTTAAAATTAGGTATCCTGATTTTAATATACCTGAGAAAATACCAATGCCAAGACCGGTTGATAAATATTTTGAAAACTGGAGCGGACCCCAACGAAAAGAGTTTAAGAGCAACTTAAATATAAATAATTTTACAGGCAATCAAAAATGGCTGTTGTATTGTTTAGAGCAGTTTTTAAACATCTATGATTAAAAGGAGAAAAATTATGATTGACAAGAATTTTTGTATGAGTTCATATATGGCTTTTCGATATATTGAAAAAGATGATATGGATTTTTATCCCGGAATGAAGCATAAAAATTTTACGCCTGTACCAAATAATGAAAAAGTATTGGTAAGAACAGCCGATGATATTGATAAAGCGATTGCTGCGCAGTTCAAACAATTTGAGAACAAAAAGAAAGGCATTATGCTTTCGGGTGGAATGGATTCCGCTATTGTTGCTTCATATATGACAGGGTGTGATGCGTACACATTCAGATTTCTCGGAGGAGATTTTCAAAGCGAGGAACTTAAAAGGGCAGAATACTATGCAAATTATTATAAGTTAAACTTACATTATGTTGATATAAGTTGGGATACTGTAACAGAGCATCTTAATGCTGTTATGGAGGCAAAGTGTGCACCTGTACATTCCATAGAGCCCCAAATTTTGCAGGCAGCGTTGCAAGCAAAAGCTGACGGGATCGAAATGATGTTTGTCGGTGAAAGCAGCGATCTTGTTTTTGGCGGAATGGATGGACTTTTGGCAAAAGATTGGACATTTGATGAATTTGTTGACAGATACACTTTCACAAAACCTGAAGATGTTTTAAATGAACCTGTCGATATGAGCTACTTATATGAACGTTATCGCAAAGGTAATAATATTGATTTTTTGTCTTTTATGGACGATGTATTCTCAATAGAAAGCTCAAGTTCATATTATAATGCTTTTGGCGTTGCAAATATGCCGTATTATGATCCGTATGCACGTTTAAAGATGGCAGATAAGTTAGATTTAAATCGCGTAAGAAACGGAGAGTCAAAATATCTTATAAGAGAATTAATGGCAAAAAAATATCCTGAAATACCGGTACCCAATAAGGTTCCCATGCCAAGACCTGTTGATAAATACTTTGAAAGCTGGAAAGGACCAACAAGGAAAGAGTTTAAACAAGGTTTAGATATGAGCAAATTTACAGGGAATCAGAAATGGCAGATGTATTGTTTGGAAAATTTTTTGAATATACATGAATAAACCTCCCTAAAGGGGCTGTTTCAATTGTGATCAGCCCCTTTGGGTTATTATGGTACTTTATTAGAGTTGATTGGTGTTTTTGTGATTATGGTTACACGAGTTCATTGAAACGCTTACCCGTATCGACTATTTCAGCTTTACATTTACATAAATTTCGGATGCTATATCCGGGAGGTCCTCTGCAAGTTTTTCAAACCCGATCATCACTTCATTATTTATGATGCCGGATTCGATCAATGCTTCCATTTGAGCATGCGTAAAAGGCTTTATCATTATTCCGCCTTCGCTGTCAAAAACTATATTTTTATCAACCATTGAAGCTGCATGACAAATATCATTCTTTAACGATTTCATACAATAAACTCTGTTTTGCTGCATTTTTATATTAGCATCGGAAAAATCGGTCGTTTCTTTGATCAAGCCTGCTTTTTTGGCAACTAACCTATGCAAACTGTTTGAATTGGGTACATTTATATGAATAACTCCATCATCCTGTAATAATTCGAGTGCGGCGGAAACCATATCAAATGGATCTTTTACTTCGTGTAAAAGGCACGAAATAATGATCAAATCATATTTATGGCTGAATTTATCAGGCATATCCGTTCCAAAGAACCCTTGAACCACCGAATACTCGGTGCCGGCGTTATTCAATGCAGAAATATCGGCTTTACACTGCTCGCAGAATACTTCAGACGGTTCTATAACAGTAAAACTATCGCAATCAAACACATAATTCAACAGCGATCTCTCACCGCAGCCGATTTCAAGAATGTTTTTATGTGAATAATTATTTATACTCTTTAATATTGCATTTCGTCTGTATTCAACTTGATATGACCTTTCAAATTTAGCCCATAGATCTGTTGTTTTCATATAGTCTTTTGTGTATTTTTCAATATCTCTGTTTGTACCGACATCCATATTTAACAATCCTTTTCTTTTTTGTTTAAAATACTTTCTCGTACGACCTGTTCACGCAGAATTCCGTGCCGAAGCCCTCTTTAAACCTTGACAAACCAAGATTGAGGTATCTGCCTTGATCTTCGGTGCAAATGCCGAATGTAAACAGACGCATATTTCTGTTGGCTGCCGTTTGTATAAGATTTGCTATAAGATAGTCCATAGGGAACATTTTAAGGTATTCCTCATCGGATGAAAGATATTGTGTATGAAAAATATCATCGTCGAAGATAAATATCATACTGCCTGCAATTATCTTGTCATCCAGATAAACACCGTAAAACTCCACTCGCTCGTCAAAGCGCGCAAATTTTATATCAAAAAGTTCGTCAAGGGAATGTACGGCTTTCAGCCCCAATTTATTCAGATTTTTCAGCAAAACTTCGTAATATGCGGCTATTTCCTCTCTTGTTTCAAGTTTTTTGAACACAAGTCCGTTTTTCAGGGAATATCTGTAGTCGCGGCGCTTGCTTGATGAAAAACCCGCCGTAACATCATCCCTGCGACCGTTCAAATCAATATAATAATTCAGCTCGTTAAAGCAAAAATATCCGTTTTTATACAGGAAATAATCCAGCAAGTCTGTATTTTTACGCTGATATACGGTTGGGACCATTTTAAGATATACACTGTCAAAGCCTTCTGCAATAAGGAATTCCTCAAAACAGCGCATGATCTCGTCCGCAGCGGAAGCCGAGTAAGCCTTCGGGGATATCGTTATGCCGCCGAAAGTAGTTCCTTTATGCGCAAAAAACACCTTTTTGCCGTTATCGTTTATCTCACAGCCAAGTATTGCCGCCGCAAGCTCATTGCCCTTTCTTATACAGACCGATCTGTCGGCAAACCTGCCCTCTTTATGATAATCAATAAAGCGTCTGGTCTGCAAAAATGTACCGTTCATACTGTCCTGCAGCATAAACTTGTCCCATTCCGCCTCGTTTCCCGTATAATATCCCGCCGAAAAAGCCATAACACTGTCTCCTATTTAAAATCGTTTATTACATCAATAACATAGCGCACATCGTCTTCGGTAATGCCGTAATACATCGGCAAACTCAGCTCCGTTGCGCTTATTTCCTCCGCTATCGGAAGTTCTCCCTTGCCAATGCCAAGTTCTTTATAGCAATTCTGCAAATGTATAGGTGTAGGATAATGCTTGTTTGTTGATATGCCATTTTGCGCAAGATAGTTTTCAAGTTCGTCCCTGCGTTTTGACCTTATTGCAAAAATATGCCATACATGCTCAACGCCGGGCATAACATACGGCAGTATCACATCGGGATTTTTGATGCCCGAAATATACATATCCGCAATTTTTTGTCTGTATTTGTTCATTTTGTCAAGCAGCGGCAGCTTTGCCGAAAGAAAGGCAGCCTGAAGCTCGTCAAGGCGCGAGTTGTTGCCGAGATAGATATGATGATACTTTCTGTCCGAGCCGTAATTGCCCAAAGCACGTATTTTATCGGCAAGGTCTTTGTTATTTGTGACCGCCGCACCCGCATCGCCGAGCGCGCCGAGATTTTTGCCCGGATAGAAGCTGAAACCCGCAGCATCGCCGAAGCCGCCCACTCTTTTGCCTTTATAGAGCGCACCGTGCGCCTGCGCGCAGTCTTCTGTAACAAAGAGCGAATGTTTTTTTGCAATTTCGGATATGCTGTCCATATCACAGGGCTGACCGTAAAGATGAACAGGCATTATCGCCTTCGTTTTTGCTGTTATTTTTTCCTCTATGTTTTCGGGTGCAATATTGAAAGTCCTTATATCGGGCTCAACAAACACGGGACGTGCGCCTGTATAAGTAACCGCAAGCGCAGTTGCTATAAACGTGTTTGACGGCACAATGACTTCATCGCCCGCGCCTATGCCAAGGGCTTTGAGCGCAAGCATAAGCGCATCGAGACCGTTGCCTGCACCGACACAGAACTCCGTGCCGCAGTAGGCAGCAAACGCCTTTTCAAACTCGTCAAGTTCGGTCCCGCCTATATAAAAACTGCGCTCAAAAACACGCTCAAATGCAGCGCTCAATTCGGTTTTAAGTTCGTTTTCCATAGGAATAAAACTGACAAAGGGGATTTTTTTCATTCTTATTCTCCTTCTGCTGATGTTGTATCACCGCAGTTTTTCACAAATTCAAGAAATTCGTCATAGTTTCTTATGTAGTCGGATTCGTCATATATTTCGGAGGCAAGCACCATAAGCACTGCATCGGGCGAAAAATCATACATTTCGCGCCACATATTGTTTGAAACATACAAACCCTCATACGGCTTTTCAAGCGGCACTATCTTTTTTTCCCTGCCGTTGTCCAGCTTTATTTTGCAGCTGCCGTGTATGCAGACCAATATCTGCTGAAGGCATTTGTGTGCGTGATGGCCCCTGATAACGCCCTCTGCCGTGTCATACATATAGTAAACACGCTTTATTCTGAACGGTATATCTTTAAATTCTTCAAGCGAGACCAGCTGACCTCTTTCATCGCCGTGCGGCTGGAACATGTATTTTATTACCTGCATATTTTTCACCCTTTCCCTATTATTTTACTTATTATTTCCAAAAATACCAATTGATAAAACCTTGTGGATACCCCGTTGATAAACCAAAGCGGATATCTTAATATAAGCGGCAGTGATAAATGGCAAAGCTTTTCTTGATATACGTGCCTGCCTTCAAGCACATTACGATCAAACACATTGAAACGCTCCGCGTGATCGAGATATTCCCTTTTGATATAAAGACAGAGGTCGCGGTTCAAAGGCGTGCTTGTATGATGCACCTTTGAGCTGATGCCATTGTTGCGGTATTTTATTGCTACTATGTCATATGCCAATTCAATCGTTGTACCGCTGCGTGTCACCTGCGAAGCAAATGTGATATCCTCCAGCAGTTTATAGTGTTCGTCATGCCCGCCGCGGTTTTGCATAAACTCGGTATCATAATACAATGCCGCGCCGTGGCAAAAATCAAATATACTTAACATAGCCAGACATTTATATTGGCTTTCCGCAGTGCTGTACCGTTTTTTGATATGTTTGACAAGCAGACGGTTCGGTATGAAATTGAGTCTTTTTGACAAATCGCTTGTGTATGTGGCAACGCTGCATGACATCACCTTGCACTGTGTTTCGCGGAATTTTTCGGCAACTTTTTCTATAACATTTTCGTCATAAAAAGCATCATCACATGCCAGATCCATGATAAAATCTCCGCTTGCCATTTTTATCGCGCCATTGAGATTTTTTATTGTACCTAAATTTTTGGGATGATGTATGATGATATAATTTTTGATATTGCTTTTTTTGTTGTTCTCGATATGCTCCCTTACTGCCGCTTCGTCAAAATTTTCGCTTCCGTCATCGGTAATTATAAGTTCAATGTTCTCGAAAGTCTGACATAATACGGAATCTATCGCTGCATTAAGATAATTTAGTTTTTTATATGTTGATATAATGCATGTAACACTGTTATATTTTTTCATAACTTTAATTCCTTTTCCCGAAAATGTTACCAATAGTGTAATGAAATCCAGCTTTTTTCGTCATTTTTATTATGTATTAAAATATACTTACAATAACGACACGCCGCAAAATCCCTTCAAAGTAAGTGTTGTTGTTTCCTCTCAACGCAAATACAGCCTTATTGTTTCGGCAACACCTTTTCGTGTTTCCAAATGTCATAAATTCATCATTTCTTTATAGCTTTAAACAGATCTCGCATATAGATCTCTTATCATTCCGCCGCCCTCTTTTAGTAAAAAATCATACCTTTTCAACTATGTCTACTCTTAACAAATATCACAATCATTATACCCTTGTTTTTAGTGAAATGTCAATATAAAATACAGGTTTTTTACGGGAAAACCCGCACTCCGAAAAACTATATAATATTACCTCCCAAATTTTTAAAATGTAGAATACAAGAATATTTTATCGAAATTTTATTATTGACACGATACCTTAAGGATTTTATAATAAATATATACATATACAGAAAGGACAAAATAACAATGGCAAGAAGACCTAAAAATTTAAGTATCGAAGAACTGATCTCAAACAAAGAAAATGAAATCGCAAACCTCTCTTCACAGCTTAAAGCTGCAAAAGCAGAGTTAAAACAATTAAAAGAAGAAAAGTTATTAGCTGACAGCCAACGTATTATGGATGCTCTCGTCGCAAGCGGCAAGTCCGTTGATGATGTTATAAATTTGATAAACCAATAAAAAAGACAGGTGCATTGCCAAGCCGTTATAGCTTAACGATGCACCTGTTGTGTTATGCAGATTGTTTTGTAAAAATTTTTTTATTTTTAAATTACCAACATCGTTTTCGATATCATTTTTTTGCATTTTATGCAAAATATAGACAGCAATTCTTTATAACGAATTGATTAAATGCTTTATTACATATGTTATTATATTTGCCGTTGTACTGTGCAAATCCGTATGAGATTTTCTTTTTTTTATACGGATTTGCTATATATAAGTACATTTCCTTTTCTAAGTTCCGGCAATTATAAGGCAAGAAATAAAGGCATATTTGCAAAAGATGAGTTCACGATCATCCCTGCAAATGCTTTTTATTATGGTATTAAATGTCGATATTTGGCTGCTTTTATTAATGTATCTATTTGGTGTATCTGCTTTAGCCGCGCAAACAAGCACTGCGGATTAAAGCCTGCGGAGCTTTGAGTTACTTAAAAAAAGAAAAGACGTTGCATTAGTCTTGCCTCCCCTTTAGCGCAGCGTTTAGGGGAGGGGGACCGCGCGCAGCGTGGTGGAGGGGTTTACTTGCGACTACTTTAGTGTTGTGTAACGGTGAGCCACAACACTCGTAAACCCCTCAGTCGCGGCAAGCCGCGCCAGCAATCCATTCGGCAGCAAAGCTGACGAATGTTTGCCATAGAGTCCCGACGGCTTTGCCGCCGTCAGGACAAACCTGAAAGAAGGGGAGCCAAGAGCCTGCGGCGCTATTTTCCAAAAACAAGAAAACACAAACAAAAACAATATCAAAAGAAAGGAAGAAAAAAAAATGATCAACATTACTTTGAAAGACGGTTCATCAAAACAGTACGAAAGCGGCATAAGCGTGCTTGACATTGCAAAGGATCTCAGCGAGGGGCTTGCAAGAAACGCCTGCTGCGGCAAAATAAACGGGGAGGTCGTTGACCTCAGAAAACCCGTTACGGAGGATTGCGAGCTGGAGATATGCACATTCGACTCTCCCGAGGGCAAAAAAGCATTCCGCCACACGGCATCACACATTATGGCGCAGGCTGTCAAGCGTCTTTATCCCGAAGCAAAGCTTGCTATCGGACCCGCAACGGACGAAGGCTTCTACTATGATTTCGACCGTGAGCCCTTTACGCAGGAAGAATTTGCCGAGATAGAAAAAGAGATGAAGAAAATAGTAAAAGAGAATATCCCTCTTGAATATTTTGAACTGCCCCGTGCAGATGCTTTAAAGCTTATGGAAGAAGCAGGCGAGCCCTACAAGGTAGAGCTTATCAACGACCTTCCCGAAGATGCAACTATCTCGTTCTACAAGCAGGGCGATTTTACGGACCTCTGCGCAGGACCTCACCTTATGAGCACAAAGCCCATAAAGGCGTTCAAGATAACGAACGAAGCAGGTTCATCGGGCGCATATTGGCGCGGCAACGAAAAGAACAAAATGCTTGCGCGTATTTACGCAACGGCTTTCACAAAGGCAAGCGACCTTGAAGAATACCTTGCTGCACGCGAAGAAGCAAAGAAGCGCGACCACAACAAACTCGGCCGCGAGCTTGGCATATTCACAACAACGGATGTTATCGGTCAGGGTCTGCCCCTGCTCATGCCAAAGGGTACGAAGATAGTTCAGACACTCCAGCGCTTTATCGAGGACGAGGAAGAACGCCGCGGCTATGTGCGCACGAAAACACCGCTTATGGCAAAGAGCGACCTTTACAAGATAAGCGGTCACTGGGATCACTATAAAGACGGTATGTTCGTACTCGGTGACGAGGAAAAGGACAGCGAGGTATATGCACTTCGTCCTATGACTTGCCCGTTCCAGTACTATGTATACAAGGCAACACAGCACAGTTACCGTGACCTGCCCTACCGTATGGGCGAAACGTCCACACTTTTCAGAAATGAATCAAGCGGCGAGATGCATGGTCTTATCCGTGTACGTCAGTTCACGATAAGCGAAGGTCATCTTATCCTCCGCCCCGACCAGCTTGAAGAGGAATTCAAAAACTGCTTACAGCTTGCAAATGATATGCTCACAACTTTAGGTCTTATCGAAGATGTAAGCTACAGATTTTCACAGTGGGACCCCAACAACAGGGAGAAATACATCGGTACACCCGAGCAGTGGGATGAAGCCCAGGGCGCAATGAAGAAGATACTCGACCACCTCGGTGTACAGTACAAGATAGGCATAGACGAAGCCGCATTCTACGGTCCGAAACTCGATATCCAGATAAAGAACGTATTTGGCAAGGAAGACACGCTTATCACGATACAGATAGACCAGATGCTTGCAGAACAGTTCGATATGTACTATATCGACAAAGACGGTCAGAAGAAGCGTCCCTACATCATCCACAGAACGTCTATCGGCTGCTACGAAAGAACGCTTGCCCTGCTTATCGAAAAATATGCGGGTCACTTCCCGACATGGCTTGCACCCGTACAGGTGAAACTTCTCCCCATTTCCGAGAAGTATCAGGACTATGCCGATAAGGTATATGCAAAGCTCAAAGAAAACGGCATCCTTGTTGAAATGGACGAACGCTCCGAGAAGATCGGCTACAAGATACGCGAAGCACGCAACGAGCGTGTGCCTTATATCCTTATAGTAGGCGAAAAAGAGGCGGAAACGAACACAGTCTCCGTTCGCTGCAAGGCAGAGGACCTCGGCTCATACGACATCGACAAGTTCATTGATGAAATAAAAGAAGAGATAAAGAACAAAACAAAGAGATGGTAATTCAGGCAGCGCCGACCAAATGAAACGGCGTTTCCAAAACTTTCAAAGAGTTATCTATGGGGGATAAATTATGACAAGGCTTGACAAACAAATCCACAAGGGCGGCTTTTCCGTCGCCCTCTCCTTGACCGCTGTGCTGTTGGCAGTGCTTTTGGTGTATCACCTTATAACAGGCTTTGGTCTGTCGTACTTCTACACCGCCAAAAACATCGGCACGGAGAACTTTTCAAAAGGCGGCGCATACGCAAGAGCGACCGTAACGGAAGCTTACAGCGTCCGCCGCGATACCGTGGGCGAGTATTATATCTGCCCCTGCCCCGACGGCAGAAGCACATTTATACTGCTTGTACCCACGAAATACACCGACGGTTTCAACAAAAAAATCACCAAAGGCAAAACAGTCAAGGTAAAAGGTCAGCTCACTTTGCTTGAAGAAAACGACAAGGCTGCCTACCTCAATATGGCACAGAGAATAGGCCACGGCTATGAAACGGGGCTTATACGCAGCTGCCGCCTTGATTATATGAAATTCGGAGATTTCTTCAACAAACACGTTATTATAAACAGCATTATGTGCTTTATTTCGATAATGCTGCTTGTGTTTATTATCCGTTTTCTTGTTTTCGGCTCATCGGGCAGGCTGCAAAAATCCATACGCAAGTATGACTATGACCTTGACAGCATCAGAAAAGACTTTGAAGATGCGGAAAAGTTCGGCGACCTGTTTATAGGCAGCCGCTTTATCGTAAGCTGCAAACCGCTTGACGTTTTTGCGGCAGACGATATCAAAAGCGCCTACAAAAAGACAGAGCCGTCAAAGTATTTAAAAACAAAGATGCACTATGTTGTGCTTAAAGCCACCGATGGCACAGAACGCACCGTAAACTGCGGCAGCGAGAAAAAAGCCCAGGGCGCACTTGAAGCACTGCAAAAATTCAGTTATATAACAATAAGCTGATAAAAACCGTTTTATCGGAGGGTGTTGCTTAATGCGGCACCCTCTTTTCAATTTTCACACAGCATATTTTCTATAAATATCCCATATCCCCGTTTCGGGTCCTGCACAAAAACGTGGGTCACCGCGCCCACAAGGCAGCCGTTTTGCAGTATCGGGCTGCCGCTCATACCCTGTACGATACCGCCCGTGCGGTCTATCAGTTTTTCATCGGTTATTCTTATTATCATACCCTTGCTTGTATTTTTGCCGAGGTTGTTTATTGCCTCTATCTCTATATCGTATTCTTTCACGCCGTTTCCGTCTATATCGGCAAGTATTTTTGCCGCGCCGCATTTTACGCTGCTTTTCAGGGCTATCGGGCAGGCTTTGCCCTTTAATCGGTCTGCGCCGTTTACGTTGAGTCTGCCGTAAATACCCGTATTGCAGTTTTTGTCGGCAGTGCCTATTATCTCGCTTGTGCCTGCGCCCGTCAGTTCGCCTGCCCTGCCCTTTTCGCCCTTAACTATGCCGTCAATGCTCGCAGAATACACACTGCCGCCGCTTATTTTCATTATCTGCCCCGTATCCACATCGGTCACGGGATGCCCGAGTGCGCCGAAAGACATATCTTTTTTGTTGTAATATGTGACCGTGCCTATACCCTGCGTGCTGTCGCGCACCCAAAGTCCGAGCATCGGCACACCCTCTTCGGATATAACGGGTGCGATAATAACGGGCTTTTCAAGCCTGTCTATACATATCTCACACCTGTCCGCACATTTTCCCACCGCGGCGGCAAGTTCCTCTTTGGTATGCACCTCAACACCGTTTATGCTTTTTATAAGATCGCCGCTGCGCAGTATGCCGCGGCAGGGCTCCGCCTTATCACCCGAAGCCGTTTTCACGCTGCCCGTGCCAAGCACAAGCACGCCGTCCGTTTCTATAACTATGCCGACAGTCTCGCCCGAGGGCACGAACTCGCCGTCGGGCAGCACATTCAGTTCGACCTTTTTCACGGGCACTCCCAGCAGGCTCAGCATCAGCTCCGCGCTGCCCTGCTCGTTGCCGCATATCACTGTTTTATGTGTCGATATATTTATGTTCTGCGTTACAGGCGCATTTTTTATGCTCAAAACCTCTTTATCGCCGCTCACGCTTATGTCAAAAGGCAGCAGAAAACCAATAGTTTCCTCACCGCCCTTGCGTATGGCAATGCTTTCGGGCAGGAAATAACTGTATGCAGCAATAAGCGCAATTATCAGTATAAGCATCAGCACCGCCGTGTATTTTATTCTTCTCACCAAACCGCCGCCTTTCAATTTAGAAAAACGCTGATTTAAGATTAGCATGGTCGTGGCTGCGTGCCATAACAAACGCACCTGCAAATGCGCCGCTATCAGCTAAAATTATTTTTTTTGAATTTGATCAGCGTTTCCTTATAGGTGACTTTTGCATCACACATATTTATAATGGATGTTTTGCGGCGGATTATTCTTTGCAAAAGTTTGAAAAAAGCTTGAAAAAACTGTTATACACGGTTATTTCAGGCAATAAAAAAACTCCCACTTTCGTGAGAGTCGAAAAAAAGTAAGCGTATTACTTTTTCAAACGTAAATAATATATTGAAGCCAAATAATCAAGTTTCCAAGCCCAAATCGAGGTTGATAAATGCGCGTTTTTTTTTGCTTTGCAAAAAATTCGCTTTATATCCTTAGAAAGGAGGTGATCCAGCCGCACCTTCCGATACGGCTACCTTGTTACGACTTCACCCCAGTCACTGGCTTCACCTTCGGCTGCTCCTCCCTTGCGGTTAGGTCACAGACTTCGGGCGCTTCCATCTCCCATGGTGTGACGGGCGGTGTGTACAAGACCCGGGAACGTATTCACCGCGACATTCTGATTCGCGATTACTAGCGATT
>ODAI013220474.1_pt1 | contig 21931 bp, 35 predicted proteins | sample 1539321 | NCBI WGS metagenome assembly ODAI01 (sample SAMN02144231, study PRJEB22623) | gut metagenome | biome: sheep rumen | host: Ovis aries | place: New Zealand | reverse complement strand
GTTCAGTTACATCAACGATATAAACTGTTTCAGTAGAAGAAATCTCGATGGAGTCGGTACTATCGTCTTTTGTGTAATAAACTCTTTCAAACTTGCCAGTGTTATAATTGAAAGCAATAGCATAAGCGTCATAAATGTCGCAGACACTATAATCAATCGCCCAACCACCTTCTTCGTTGTAATTAGGATTCAACAAACTCCAAAGGAAGTCGTGCTTCTGACTGTCTGAGAGTTTAAAATTCAAAACTGTCATTTCCGATTTTCCTCCCACAGTATAACTATTGATTCGTGAAATGGCCTCTTCGATCAATTTAACAGTATCCTTAACATCATTCAAATTGTAGAAGGCGGCGCCCTCAAAGCAAGGCTCAACTTGATCTCCAAGGACTTGTAAGCCTAAGAAACTACCGTGATCAAACACAACCCATTTTTGGCCATCAATCACAGCATAATGATATACAAGAGTCTTCTCATAGAGTTCCATTGATTGGCTTTTTCCACTGATCAATTCCGCTTCGGGATAAAGAGCAGTAAAGAGTAAGACATCCGCGCAAGCGTAGAGTCTTTCTTCACCGTCTACATCAGTGAAAGGCTCCCAAGCAAAGTTGGGATTTTCTGGGACAATACCATAAATACGCCCCTCAGATCTTGCCTGACCATGGTCAGTATAATCATCTTCTTCAAAAATCCCTTTTACTGGGCTATATGGCAAACTCTTAATGAGTTCTTCTGCAAATTCATCGGTAATATAAGTACCATTTCGATTTCCGTGTTTATAGAAAATTCTTACACGGGCTTTTGAAGTAGTGTCATTTACTTTTTCAAAATTCCCATAGATTGTAATCGGAAACTCTAGTCGGTTTGTAGAAAATTCCATTTATTAGAGCCTCCTTAGTTTTGATCTGTTGAATTTTGGTTTTGGATAGTTTTATCGGCTTTTTGGGTAGGATCTTTTTCAGGTCGGCCGCCCTCTGAGCCAGACATTCCTTCAACTTGTTTCTTGGCGTCTTCGGCGCCAGAGTCTTCGGCGCCCTCGTCGCCAACTTCTTCTGACTCATTCTTTTCAGTGGTTGGTCCAGACTGAGTAAAAGAAGAAGACAAAGGAACTAACTATTCATTTAACTTCAATACTTCATTTTCCAACCCTTTAACATTTACAATATCTCTCTAGTTCAATCCAGACGCAATCGCAGGAAGTAGGAAACTATATCCACTCTGCGCGAGTTTCAAACTATTATCAAGAAATTCAGTCCGATTGTAATTAGTCAACGGAAGAATTTTATATGTAAAGTTAACATTGGAATTGGCAAAAAGTTCATTGAGGATATGTGTGAATAATCTCGCGTATTTATTTGCCAAGATCATCATAAGGGACATATCATTCAAGATTGATGTAGGCAATGCTTGAGAACCGGTCGGCGCAAATAACTAAGAGCTTACGCCAGCTTCAGCATAGACATTTTGCAACATCTTCTCAAGAGATTCAGCGATATCATCAGATGCCGCCTTTGACACAATTGCCTCTACATCCGCGTATGTTGTTAAAACCGAAACATTTGGATTGTTAGAAAGCATCTTTACAGAGCCTTCATGCATAACCTCTGCTTCTGGTGGCTCAAACAACAACTGACCATCGTTTAAGTGGGGAATTTGCTAAACGATGATTTTGCGGATTTCTTCCATTTCACGTTCTCTTTCTGTTTCAACTGCTTCATCATACTGAATCGTCGCAGGAATAATGTTCAAAAAGAGAGGGCGCCCGTCATCGAAAAATGAAATACAAATTCCGATGTCGGTAGGCAACTTCACCCATGAATTGGAAATTTTGCCTTTTGCGAACTTCCGATAATAGGAAGCCACTATTTTAGGATAGGTTTTCAATGCTTCCTCACGCATCTCGCCGTCACTAATGGAATTGAAATATCTGACATCAAATTCAATAACATCATTTCCATAGATATCACGATAATTTGAACGACAGAATTCAGGGGGAAGATCAAAGATAACGAAATCATCTTTTTCCATCTTCTGAATAATTCCATAATAGCATCCGTAGATTAGCGCACGAATTGACATTCTCGTCATAATTTCGTTTAGTTCAATACGACTCAAAAAATCTAAAGACTGATGATATCTTTTGGCAATATGGGGAGTGGAGAGTTGTTTACCAAAACTTGGATTAGGGATTAGTAAACCAGAATATGTCAAAAGAGTAGCATAGTAATAGATTAATCGGTTGTATAAACCATTACGATCAAAGAATGATCGAGAAAGCCGTTGCTGTGAGACGAGATTAGAGGAATTAAGAATTTCGACTATCTCTTCTTTAGAATATGCGCGCACACGATCAACATTGATGTTGCCCCACGTGTCGCGCCAAGAATTTCCATTCTTAGCGACGAGTTGTGGTTTCATATTCTTGAAACAAGATAGATCAATTTGTCTATTTTCCATTTATCCACGCCCCTCCGTGAAGAATACTAATTGACGTCCTTGCGCGGCCGCCCTTCGAGTTTGTTTCTTGAAAGCCTCTTCTTCCAGTTCCTTGATTCTCCATAAGCCATAAGCGAATGAGGAATATTTATCTTTTGGGAAACGGGAATTGATCTATTCAAGTACAATATCGACACCGGCGCGCTTTACACGCAAATTAGCCATTTCCTCAAATAGTTTAGTGGTCATTTCGTGAGGTAGAAGTCTTTTAACTCTTTGTTCAAATGTCATCTTCTGGCCTATCTTGGTAGATAAGAGTGCGCTTCGCGCCTCTTGTTCGGGTATTAAAAACCGAACCATACCGGAATTCAAGCGGGTATATGCGTTGCTATGAATTTTAGAGTTCAATGGGCCATTAGCTTTCATAGAATAAAGAATTTGTGGAGCGTCTTTAGGTTGAATTTTTCTATAATTTTCATCATTGAAAAATCCGTAAGCAGGCATTTCCTCGCCGTTTTCGTCATATTGAACTTTAATCATTTCATCCCCAAGTCCAACACCGAGACCGTTCGTATCAATAACGACCTCGCGCGGATTAAAGCGGGAGATAATATGTTTTAGGTCAACTGCCTATTGGGTGAAGGTTTTTGTTTCTGCTTGACGTCCGAGAACTTCAATATAAACGAGAGTCGAATAATAACGATTATCTCGAATATTGACGCGGAAGACTGACACGACGGTCTAGTCTCCTAGTCTACCTACGTCCACTGATATTAAGTAGAAAGTCGAAGAATCTTCTTTAAATTTTTGTTTCCATTCCGGATTTTTAATTTTTCTGTATTTAGAAAGTTTTTCAAAATTAAACCATGACTCTTCCGAGCCGCCTTGCCACACTCCCATATACTCACTCGCAAAGGTTTGTTCATTATAGGAAGGGGACATTTTAAGTTGTTGGACATAATGGCGGTCAATAAGTCCATGCATTACAGGGATACGATAGTCGAGGCCAATACAAAAACTTGTCTTGGGCGCAATGATCGCACGTTCAAAAGTATCGAGAAGGGCTTCGTATGCGAAAGAGGATTTAACTCCCGCAGAAGTCGCATAGATAACTTGAGTGTTGATTTTTTCATAAGGGTTGACGAGGCCGTTAGCCATACGACGAGAAACGTTCATCTGAGGAAGAACAACTTCTGCAATCATATCACCATCTTGGTCGCGCACCTCGTCTATAAGAGTTGCATGTGTACGAAGACCACGATCTGAGTCGAGGGCGCCAACGATAGAGAGTTTTGAGCCATTTTTAAAGAATAGATCAACATAATCTTTACCGAAGTTAGCATGAGGTTCACCTTGATAGACTTCGAGTTCGCCTTTGAGAAGAGGCCAGATGCGCCAGATCTCTTGGATTTTTTGTTTAGTGATTTTCGCGGCCTGGGATTTGTTCGGCGCAACGATAGAACCAACATGGTTTGGCACAAACATACACTGGAGATATTTGGCTAAAATTGAAAGGAAAGTTTTTGATGTTGCACGTGCCGCGGTAATGTAGATATTCGTATATCTCATGCACGCGCGCAGAAAAAGCCGTTGGTATGGAAATAGATCAAAATTAGAACCCTATGGCTTTATAATGTCCAAGTAAATATCAGGATAGGCCGCAAAGATATTCCAATAATAATCAATCAGGCTTTCATTGCGCGCGAGCCATTCCTCGGTAATAACAACACCTTTTTCCAGTTCAATTCCATCTCGATAAATCTTATCATTCGTATTAAAGAAGGAATCAATAGGATCTCGAATTAAAATTGGTTCTCCCATTAATCCACCCCCTCTCCAGGATCAAACTCTTCGTCTTCAAAACCGGCATTATCATACTCATCTGGCGCGAAGTCTGTTTGGAGATCAAAAAGAGATTTCTCTTTTTCTGTTTCGAGAGAATTAAGTTCTTGGAGGGCTTTGATACGATTTGTAATTTCATCACCAATACCGCCTTCGTTAATATAGAGGCGTTGGTTATAGTTTTCGACGTTCTTGAGAGTTTCATCAATAACATCACGAGTTACATTATCATAGAATTTGTTTTGATGTCCGCGCTTTTCAAGCCAGAGCCAAAGTTCGGCAGACGAGTCGAAGTCTGCGGCATTACGTGTGTTTTTAGGTGTGAACTCGGCGGTTTTAATAAGTTTGTCATATGAAGACATAAACTTATCAACTTCTTTGTCTCCGGCGCGGATACGACTGTCGATTTCAAGAGAAAGTTTACAGATTTTGCGCGCTTGGTCTTTTTGAAGTTCGCCACTTACGTTTTGAGAAGTACAAAGGCCTTTAAAGAGATCTTCGAGATATCTCAAAGAAGGCTCATCATAGTTCGCGCCCCAAATTTCTCTAAGGCGCGCCCACTTTGCTTCGTCGAGTTTTGGAAGTTCTTCTTCAATTTGTCCAGCTTCTCTCAACTTCTAATACTGGTGGAAATAGTCGTCCCAACCAAGATTCTAGTAACAATCATCTGCGAAGACCTTAGAGTAAACTGGCCAGGTATTCTCTGGCCCGTTAAGTTCTGCTAGTCGCTCCCACTCGCGCACAATAAAGGGCAGGTCGGCCCACTAACAAACTTTGTCGATGGCTTTCCATTCAAATTTCTATTCCTTTAGATGGCGCCCGATGCATCCGTTGCAAACGGGGAGACGCCCATCTGGATAGAAGATAGAATGAGTTTGCGCGAAGTCTCCGGCATCTAAAACTGCCCCACACTTCGCGCAACGCTTGGAGACAAAGGCAGTTTTAGGAATTTTTGGTATCACTGCCATTTGTCTCACCTACCTATTTATTTGCTTTGCGCAAGATCTTCAATAGTTCCCGTTTAAACTTACGGTCGCGCGCAGAGTACGCCGACATCACATCTTTAAACAGATCTACAAAATCTCTTGCTTCAATATTTTCATCTTTAAGATCCTAAGAATCCATGCCTCGCGCGCCATCAACGCCAGCATCAACTAACTTTACCTTTAAAAGCTTTGCAATGCCCAAAAAGATCTATGGATCCTAAATCTTCGAAATTTCTTCCATAAACTACATATTCAAATTCATTTAGATTTTTCCTCCTTTGCCCGTGCGCGCAACTTCTTCTCACATTGTTTACATCTTGGTGAGAATCCATCACTACTTCTAGCCCGCTTTACAAAGTTTTCACTTGAAAGTAACAAAGTCTTTCCACAATCTTTACACTACTTAAAGTTCTCCGGAAAGAACAAGTTCCCCACAACTTCCCTATGAAACTTTGCGGCGGCCGCAATCTACGCCAGACATTTCTTACAGTAAAGTGTGGAAATATAATTAGGTGTATACGTTTTTCCGTACTTTTCTTTCAAAAAATCTACAATGTCCTAGTTTGACTTTTTCTTTACTTTCAAGTCCAAAATATCTTCTAAAAAGGGTTCTAACTGCGCCAGCTTTCGATAAGTTTTGAGAGCATTTAGAAATGCGGGGAGTGTAGAGTCGGGCGCAATGTTTGGCCTGGAGGCAGCCTCTTCAAGTTCATCCCACATTCCAAAAAGTATATAGAGGTGATCTTCGTTTCCAAAATCGAAGTATCGCTTTGATGGCGCCGGCTTCTTCCAGAGAAGGGATGAAATGGCTTTAAGTTCAGATTGGGAGAATTGCGCCGGGTATGGAAATTCGTCTCCCCATAGTTTGCGCGCGAGGGAATTTTCGTTTGGAAGTCCGAGAGGTCGAACGTCAATTTCTTCTCCAAGCGCCGCCGCATCTGGTTCGGGATTATAGAAGAATTCCTAAGCAGGGAGTAATGCCTGGGCGAAGGTGTCGCGCAGAGTATATTGTTCTCGTCTCAATTCAACGAGTTCATGTTTCATCTTAACATACTTATAGGTTGAGATGTGGCGCGCGGCCTCTTCGGCGGCGGCGAGGTCGGAGGCGTCGAAGCGCTTTAGGAGTTCTTCGCGCAGAGGGGTTTTGCGCTTTGCGTGTGCGAGATCGTAGAAGCCGAGCTTCAACTCAAGGGTGTCGATGCGACGCCATAAATCTTCGAAGATTGGTAGGAGATCGGGCGAAGCGGTCCGGCGCACTTCTGAGCGGGAAAACTGAGGTTTTTGGTTCTTTGGGAGAAGTACCAAGCTTGTTTTGCGCACGGTGGCCTCATTGAAGGCGGGATCCTCTGTAAGGGCGTCGAGCGACTCAATGCGCGAAGTGTCCCATGTTTTATAGCGCGTTTCAAGTTCGAGGCCTTCCTGGCGGCCATTTAAGCCGTCGGAGTTTTTGCCCCAGAGTATATAGTTTGCGAGGGTTTCAACCTCGTAGGTATTGAGCGTGAATGTGAGGGAATCGAGATATTGGGATGCGAAGCTAACGCGTGCTTCGCGATCAGTGATGTCCCAGTCTAGTTTTAAGCGGTTTTGTAATGGCATTGTGTAAGGTCGACTTCGACACAATTTTGAAGCCAGTCGAAGTCGAACAAATCCTCCTTTGTTCTTTCTACTTCTATTATAGACGAATTTGGGGTAAATTGCAAATTTTCGGGAGAGAAGTTTTTGCTTTGAGGAAACTTAGAAGTTGAAATTTTTATTTCGGGGGGAAAATGTACCAGGGCGTTAGTTTTGGGCGGTTAGCGTTTGCTAACTTCCGTAAACCGTCCCCATAGGCGAAAAAAAGACGGGGAACTGTTCCCCGTCTTTTTTTCGCTATGTTTCAATATTCGGTTGAAAAGAATTCGTGCCCCGTTTTGTTATAAATGACGGAAACAAAATCTTTTTGCGCGCCGTAGGTGTTTAGTAGTTCAAGGGCTTGTTTTTTCGGCAATATCCCATCATAAGAAAAACGCCGTCTTTCTTTGCCGTATTCGTCACAGAGGAAAATAGTAAAGCGTGCCATTTTTTTCACCTCTTTCAATCTTCACAAAATTCACGGAAAGTCATTATTTTTACCGCGTTCAATTCTTCCGCCATACGGGCAAGGGCTTTTTTGTTATAGTACCCTGTCTTTCGATTGTAAAAGGTTTGAATAGCAATAGGGGAAATTGTCCCTTGCGTGGTCTTTTTATTATGACGGATAAGTTTTGCTTTTTCCATAGCCGTCAAAAAATCTTCCCTTTTACAAACGACTCCGTCTTGAAACTTCAACTTTTCTTGAACATTGACAATAGGAATATAGATTATAATCGTTTCCCCTTTACTATATCCATTACCATAGTCCAAAGTCCCCGCGCCAGTCTTTATTCCATAATGCTTGCCGTGGATATAATCGGGAATACCTTGTTTTTTCGTGTACTCTTTTTCCGTGATAAGTCTTTCAATGATACATCCCAACGCGCCGTCGTGATTCTTGCCGTATTCGTTCAATAAATCACTGACTTTCATATCCTTATACATAGTAAACCTCTTTCTGTCCTTTTCGGACTGTCAAAATAATTCGGTACGGGTATCCCGTCCGATACTATAATATCAAATCGTGGAACGATTGTCAATAGAAAAATGCAATTTGACTCTAAAAAAATTGATATACCACTATATCATTTTTGTTATATTTCAATCTATAACGATTTTTATATAGATTTATTATTTTCTATCAATTTTTTTGATATGTTAAAATCTCCGTAAAATAATGAACAAATTGTGAACAACCGGCAATTCGATTTTTAGACGTATCTCGCCCATTTTTAGACGTATAACGTCTAAATTTAGACGTACCTCGCGCCGGCGCCGGTCGGCGGCGCCATAGGAGCTGGGAAGCTGGGCTGGAGCTGGAGCTGGGCTGGAAAATTTTTTTGAAAAATTTTCAAAAAACTATTGACAAAATTCTAATAGTATGATATTATAATAGTGTCGAAAGACGAAATACAAAAAAAGAGGAAAGAAAAAATGTTTGATATTTCTTATTCTACCGCAAGCGGAAAAACCAAAACTTTTCACATTGCCGACGAAAGTCTTGCATACTTTTATTTCTCCAAACTCATTCTTGCCCTTGATATGTGGGAAGTCACAGTATGCGACGGATTGACGGGCGAAGTTCTTACTCAATGGCAAAACGGTAAGTTCACCGTAATGAACGGGGTCTGTCTTGATTGACAGACCCTTTTTGCACGTCTAAATTTAGACGTATGACGTCTAAATCATAGAAGAATTTAGACGTATGTTTTTGTGCAATATGTACAAAAAAAATAAAAAAATTTGTATAAAATAACGATTGACAACTATCTATATATATGGTATTATATCTATGGTGACAGGAGGAGCAATCCTCGACGGCGCAAGGTGAACCGTCGTTCTGTTCGCCCAGTCCCTCCCGCGGATGGTTTAGGCAGTTTTCCCACTGCGAGGTATATAAACTGCCTTTTTCGTCGTCTAAATTTAGACGTGTTACGTCTAAAACACATTGGCGCATTTTTTAGACGTATGGGTTTGGCGATATGCACAAAAACTTGTTAAAAAGTTTGTGCAATTTGACGATTGACAATTTTGCTTTTATCTGTTAAAATAGTATCATCAAAGAGAGGGTAACACCCCAATGAAAGAGAGGATAAAAAAATGAAAAATTCAAATCGCGGTTGGTATTGCTTTTCGGATGGATACGAAATGTGGTGCAACGGTTTAAGCAAGACCGAACTCAAAAAAGAAGAACTGAAACACGGCAAACTCGTTTGTTTCATTCACACGGCGTGAGAGGGAGATTTTCTCCCTCCCTTATACGTCTAAATTTAGACGTATTGCGTCTAAATATGAACAAATTGTAAACAATAAAATTTTTTTCAAAAAAGTATTGACAAATCTTCTATAAGGTGATATACTTATATCATCAAAGAGGGTTGCGACCTACCGCCGAGAGGAGACTACTACTATGACTGCCACCACCATTCGCGTTCTTTCCCTGCCCGCCACCACCGATTTCGCCCGCGGTTTCGATGTCGTCACGCGCGACGGCAAAGTGCGCAAGCACTTCGCGTCGTACCCCGAGGCGGACGAGTATCGCGCCCGCGTCCACGGGTGCCTTCGGTACTGGATGAAAGGGGAGTAATCCCTTTTCATTTTGGGGCAGTTTAGACGTATGACGTCTAAAAATAAAATTATGAACATTTTGTAAACAATTAAAAAAAGTATTGACAAATTAAAATACTTTTGATATAATGAATATAACAAAAGAGGGTTGCGACCTACCGCAAGAGAGGAAAATAAAATGAAAACAATTTTTACTATCTATGCCATTGCTCTGTCAATCATTTCTGTCATCGTCATTGGCGGTTGCGCCTATTATGGGAGTCTTTGGGGCAGCGTTCTCGGTTGGTGCGGTTTTGCCGTGTCTATCGGAATTGGTGTTCATCTTCTGAACAAAAAAGAAGAAGAGGAGAAATAATCTCCTCTTTTTTATCCTAAATTTAGACGTATAACGTCTAAAATATGAGTGGTTTTTTTAGACGTATCGTTTTGTGCAATATATACAAAGATTTGTTAAGAACTTTGTATATTTTAACGATTGACAAAGTACAATCTATTTGCTATAATGGTATCATCAAAGAGGGCGAACGCCCAAGAAAGAGGTATCTTATGAACACCCGCACTGCTGAAATCACCGCCTACTGCATTAACCTTACTACCGGCGAAGTCGTCGCGCAAGAGCGCACTGCTCGCACCATCTACGGTGATCCGCTGAATGTCGCCTATGATTCGTGGCTGGCGAAACTCCGCCGTGTCGGCTTCCTCAATAAGGGAGATCGTTACCGCATCTGCCTTCGTCTGGGTCATCGGATTGATGAACCTATCCCGGCTCGGGAAAATTTCCAATCGGAAAAGGTGGCGCGATAAGCGCCACTTTTTTTAATACGTCTAAAACAAGGAAAAATTTAGACGTATAGCGTCTAAAATATAATTATAGAAATTTAGACGTATTATTTGTTCACAAATTGTTTACAATTTTACTATTGACAAAATCATTATTGTATAGTATAATGAGTTATCAAATGAAAGAGAGGAACACCCAATGATTAACATTCGCTCACTGCTCAAACTCAAAAACGACGACGGTCTAACTTTGAAAAATGGAAAAGTCGTCAATTTCAAAACCGGCTACCAAGTTGCGACGGAAGGCGTGGAGTGCAAAACCGCGCGCGAGGCTATGAACGCAATTAAAGCCTACGACGGCAACTGCGGCGTCTGGTACTCTGACGGTATCTATTATATCGACAAGTCCCACCGCGAGTCCACGCTGCGCCGTGCGCTTGAAATCGGGAGAGCCTGCGCGCAACAGTGCATCCTGCGCTGGCGCGATATGGGGCTGGTTTGGTGCAACTAATGCACCAAATCGAGTTTAGACGTATTACGTCTAAAGTCCAAAATATGAACAATTTGTAAACAATTTCAATTTACTATTGACTTTTTCTCTATCTTGTGGTATAATCAAGGCAACAAAAGAAAGAGAGGATAAAATAATGACCATCAATGAAATTGTAAGGATGTTTGTAAAACACGGCAATCTGTTTGACCCCGAACTAATCATTTTTTACCGCGCTAATCAAAACGCTCCGTGGTCGCGCGGTAAAGGTTTTCTGTGCCGCTGCGGAGACCTCGTGCCTGAACGCTGGGGGTTTGAGTATGATGATTGTGGCATCACGCTCTATTTTACTTTCGTGGTAGAAGAGGAGTGAGTTTTCACTCCCCTTCTATATTTAGACGTGTTACGTCTAAAAATATAATTATGAACAAATTGTAAACATTTTCAAAACTACTTGACAAATAAAAGATAATATAATATAATAAGGGTACAAAAGAAAGAGAGGTTAAAAAAATGAAACATTACCTGTTTGAAATTATTGGCGGCGAATATGAAGGCGAAGAATTTATCGTTGGCGCGAACACCAAAGAAGAGGCGCAAGAACGCGCTACGGAAATCGTCGACGGCGCGCGTGCGCGCTACTGTTGTGAACTTTCAGAGTTCGAGGCTGAAAATAGTGGGCTGGATGAATATTGAGGGCTGCGCGCCCTCAACTGGTTTAGACGTATTACGTCTAAATTTATCAATTCATCAAAATGTACAAAAACTTCTTTAAAACTTTGTGCATTTTGCATATTGCAATTTTTCTTAAAAAGAGTATAATATAATTGTCAGGGGGAGATAACAAAACCCGAAAGATGAGAGAACCACCTTGCGCGCAAAGGTGATAAGTGTTCAGTCAAGTAGTGCGTTATCTTGCTGACGAGCACACCTCTGAAAGTATAGACTATGAAAGCGAAAGCGAGGGCAACGCTATCAGCAGTTACAAGTCGAGTAACTTTCATAGTCTATGCGACCGATTGAGAGAAGAGCCGAGCATAACGGCACCGCGTGCAAGTGCAACAAGGTTAGGTATTAAATGATAATAGACCGCTCTCAATTTATTCCGTAGAAGGCGCCGCAACCTTGTCGGTGGTCATCCTCTGCCACTCCGAGAAGCGGCTTGGCTCGGCTATAAGCCGAGCCAATAGATTAGACCGATTTAGACGTAATACGTCTAAAAATGAAAATGTGAACAAATTGTAAACATTTTATTTTTCTATTGACAAATTAAAAAACTTTTGATATAATAAGTACAACAAAAGAGGTTGTGGCTTACCACAAAAAGAAAGGAATAAAAAAATGAAATCCACTGGTATTGTCCGCCGTCTTGATGATTTGGGGCGTATCGTAATCCCCAGAGAAATCCGCAGAGAATATCTCAAAGCAGGAGAAAATGACCCACTCGAAATCTTTTGCGCCCATGACAAAGAAGATGGTGAGCCGATGGTCATTCTCAAAAAGTATGACCCAGAAAATTGGGAATGCAACTCCGAAACCATCAAGCGCGAAAAAATGCGGCAGTATGTCGCGGCGCATATTGATAGCGTGTGTATCGCGCGAAGCGGTCGCGTAACCACTGCCGTTTATGGCGGCAAGGCGTACTCTGTTACGCGTTACCACAAAGACAAGGAAGATCCCACCGTCGCACTCTACGAGGTCTTGAAAAAAATCTTCCATTAAATCGAAATGGCACCTTTTCGGTGCCGTTTTCAGTTTAGACGTATTACGTCTAAACAAACTAAAATATGAATAATTTGTAAACAATCAAAAAAAACTATTGACAATTTTATGTTTTTATGTTATACTCTATATAGAAAACAAAAGAGAGGTAAACAAAATGAAAAAAGTCGAAATTCTCCAACTCCTTCACACAATGACGGAAAGCGAAAGCGAACTGATGTTCGCGGAAACCACCGAATATGACTATGCCGAGGACAAAATCTATATGAACCTCGACGGCGAGCCTGATATGGGCTTTATGCGCCACCTGCTCACCTACCACTGCAATCCGAAAGAGCGCAAGTGGGCTGTCAAGATTGACGAACTCCTTTGGAGCCTACTCCACGAAATCGGTCACGAAATGACGATGGATTTTGTCGAAGAAGATGGCAACGATGAAGCCACGCGCGCCTTCTGCGCGATGACGAGCCTTGATGAAGTCAAGAGCAATATTCCTCTCCAAGACCTCTATTTCAATCTGCCGCTCGAATGGGAAGCGACCGATTGGGCGGTCTGTTGGGCGGCAACTCACAAAGAGTTTTTGTTCTTCCTCTCCAAATGTTTGGAAAATGCCGAGTAATCGGCATTTTCTTTTAGGGGAATTTTAGACGTATAACGTCTAAAAAATATTTTTTATTTTTTTCAAAAAACTATTGACAAATTGACTTTTATTTGATATAATAAGTACAACAAAAGAGGTTGTGACTTACCACAAGAAAGGAAATAAAAATGAAACATTGTGAAGTTTATTTTGAGTTCGATTTTGAGGAATACTATTCCAGCATCGTCGAAGACTATGTAGATGATGGAGACAGTAAAGAGGCAGAAGAATGTACCAAATTGCTGGCGCGACTGCGTGAATATTCCAAAAATGGCGTCGACTTTGAAACTCTGGAACAACTCGATGACATTTTGGATTGGTTGCGCGAAAATCTCGAAGAGCGTGTCGAATATCATGGCGACTATATTATCTGCGGGGAGTAATTTTACTCCTCTTTTTTATTTTAGACGTATAACGTCTAAATCTAAAAATATATGCAATTTGTACAAAAACTTTTCCAAAACTTTGTGCATTTTGCCGATTGACTTATATATAAAGGTGTGATATAATTCATAATGTCAGGAGGGGAGAGCAAAAGCAATCCCAACGGCGAGCGAAAAAAAATCAAAAAAAATTTCGCAAACCCCTTGACAAAACCACAAAAGTGTGGTACAATAAGAATGTCGAGAGGGAGAGTAAGTAACTTCCAAAGACAAAACCAAACTGTGCGCCTACTGCGATAGTGTAGGAGAAAGAAGGTCATTATGACTAATCGCGAGTTTTACACCAACATTCTGAACGGCACTCTGACGGAAGCCGAAACCGAGTTCGCCAAATCCGCTCTGGCGAAAATGGACGAGCGGAACGCCAAGCGTTCCTCCAAACCGTCCAAGACCGCTATCGCCAATGAACCCATCAAGGCGGCTATCCTCGAAATGCTGACGGACAAGCCGCAGGTCGCCTCGGACATCGGCGCGGCGGTCGGACAGTCCACGCAGAAAGCGTCCTCTCTGCTTGTGCAGTTGACCAAAGAGCATAAGGCGGTCGCCGTTGATGTGAAAGTCAAGGGCAAGGGCAAAGTCAGGGGGTACACCCTTGCGGTTGCCGAAACCGAAGAGGACGAGTAATCGTCCGAGAGGTCGGGCGCAGAGTGCGCCCGACTTTTTCGGGTAGGATTTAGACGTATAACGTCTAAAATAGAGAAAAAATTTTCTTAAAAATTTTTCAAAAAGACTTGACAAAATTATAAAGTTGTGATATACTTATTACAGAAAAAAGAAAGGAAGTCAAAGAAATGATTACTCTGAATGAACGCGAGAAAGAAATTATTATGAAGGCGTCTCTCACCCTTTACACCTTATCGTGCCGCGCCAATGAGACAATGGAGGCGTGGCGGCTTGAACAGGCGGGCAAAACCCTCGAAGCAATCTTGGAAGATTATGAATAAAGGAGAAAGAAAATGACCTACGATTTCCAAAAAGAATTTTTCCTTGTGCGCGATGATGATACAGGAGTTACCAAACTCTTTCGTCAATGGCAAAGTGTCGTGGAGTTCCTTACTGACGATATTATGAAAAATGGATATAACATTTTTTATGATGAAGTAGGAGTAGACCCCAATTTTCCTTGGATGGCAGATTGGCGTCCACCGAAAGATAGAGAAGAATGTTTCAATCTTCTATTCAATGTGAAAAATATCACTGAATTGAATGATATTCTTGAAAACTTTTGGCACACCGAACTCGTCGAGTTCTCCGACTAAAATCGGAGAACTTCTAATTTAGACGTATGACGTCTAAAATAAAATAAAATTATGAACAAATTGTAAACATTTTATTTTTCTCTTGACTTTCTTTTTCTTTTATGATATAATCAAGGTACAAAAGAAAGAGAGGTAAAACAAATGAAAGAATTTTTCAACATCATCGAGCCATATCGCTTTGATTGGAATGACTTGCGCGCCATTGCCACCGTTTTCAATGTCATTCTGATTATGGTCTTTGGTCTGTCGGTTGCGTGGGTAGGTCTTGCGATTGCGCTGATTGGTGTGGTGCGTGACCTGACGAGAGAACGGCGCGTGAGCGGTTTGGTAATGCACTTGGCAAGCGTGGCACTCAACCTGTATTTTATTCTATTTGTGTAAAGGAGAAATAAAAATGAAAAGTAATCAAACCTCGCTTTCCCTCTCCACCATTCTCGGTATTGTTTTTGTTGTCCTCAAACTCTGCGGCGTAATCTCTTGGTCGTGGTTGTGGGTACTCTCTCCATTTTGGATTGGGGCAATCATTAGTATCATCATCCTTATTATTGCGTGGCGATTCTTGCGATAAGGGCGCATTTCGCGCCTTTTTCATTTTAGACGTATTACGTCTAAATCAACTTTCCCATAATTATGAACAAATTGTAAACAATTCAATTTTCTCTTGACAAATCAAAAAAATTTTGATATAATAAGTACAACGAAAGAACGAAAGGAAATAAAAAAATGAAAAAAATCATCAACTTCGATATGGACGGCACGATTGCCGACTTGTATGGCGTGGATAATTGGCTTGCCAAACTGCAAGCGAGCGATCCCTCTCCCTACATCGAAGCAAAGCCCCTACTCAACCTCTCCACGCTGGCGCGCCGCCTGAACAAACTCCTGCGCGAAGGCTACGAGGTCAAAGTCATTTCTTGGACGGCTATGAACGCCACGCCTGTGTATAATGAAGCCGTTGAAACCGCAAAGCGTGAATGGCTGAAAAACCACTTGCCGAGTGTGAACTTCACTGCCATTGAGATTGTCGAGTATGGAACCCCTAAACACGAAATCAGCGAGGGGATTCTGTTCGATGACAACGAAAAAATCAGAGCCGAATGGGGTGAAGGTGCGTTCAATGAAAAAAATATCCTTGAAATTTTGAAAGGTCTGTAAAGACCTTTCAATTTTTAAAAGATTTAGACGTATTACGTCTAAACAAGTAAATATGAATTTTTTGTAAACAATCAAAATAAAAGTTGACAAATTTTAAAATTTATGATATAATAAATATAGAAAAAAAGAAAGGAAGAAATAAAATGAAAACAAAATACCTTATCGTCGCGCACCATAACTGCGGAAATGTTGGGGTTGTCCCCGCAAACAAAAAGTCTCTGGGTGAATGGATTTCTAACTTCTGCAATAAATCTGATGGCGGAGAAGAGTTCCGAAAAATCGAAATTTTCAGACTCTCTCCCAGCAAAATTTATTTCAAGGTAGACGAATACTCCAATAGTAGAGTAGGGTTCTAAAAAAGTAAAAGAAAGGAAATAAAAAAATGATAGTTAAGAATAAAAATACGAAAGGTTGTCTTTTCGCCGATATTTGCGCAGGGGATGTTTTTTATAGTGAAACTGACCCTACTATGTTCCTTCTGCGCACTGATGATGACGGTTGGGCGGCGGTTGACATTGAGACAGGCGTCTTATATCATTTTGAAGATTTTAACCACGATGACGCGCAATATCACATCGTAGAAGCCGAAGTGACTATCTCATAACTGAATACGAGGCGTGGTAATACCACGCTTTACCTTTTAGACGTATCACGTCTAAAACGAGTTCGCGCAAATTATGAACAAATTGTAAATAATTCAATTTTCTATTGACAAATCAAGGAACTTTTGATATAATAAATACAACAAAAGAAAGGAAGGTATAAAAAATGAAACTTAAATATCAAATCACTGATAACGAATTGGACACGGCACTCCTCACTGCGTTCAAAAAACTCTATACCGATGACGAGGATAGTCAATCTTACCAGCCTTGGTTCGATACCGAAGAACAGGCTGAAAAATGGGCGGGAGATATCGCCGCTGATTTCGTAATGAACGTCATTGAGGCTCTCGGTATCGAGTTGATTGGGGATGAGGACGAGTAATCGTCCTTTTCTATCCTTTTTTAGACGTATAACGTCTAAATCTAACTTCTTCAAAATTATGAACAAATTGTAAACAATTCAATTTTTCCCTTGACAATCTTATTCTTTTGTGATATACTTTATACAGACCAAGAAAGGAAGGTACAAAAAATGGCAACGAACAAAAAAGCACTCCACGAAGAAATCCGCAACAAATTTATGAAAGCGGTCAGCGATTTTCTCACCGCCAACGGCGAAGAAGTCCTGCAAGTCAAATCCAACGAAATCGCCCTGCCCTGCGTGGATAGCGAAGGCAATGACGAATTTATCGTCTTGACTTTCAAAGTCCCCACTGGTAGCCGTGATGACGGCGAAGCGTATGACGGCTATGCTCTCGCGCAAGAGTACACCGCCAAGTGCGCTGACAAGGCGGAAAAGGCAAAAGCCGCCGCCGAAAAGAAAGCGCGCAAAATCGAGCGCGACAAGGCACAGAGAGCCGCCAAAGCGAAAGCCAAAGCGGAACACCTCGCGGAAAAGGGAGAGTAATCTCCCTTTTCTTTTTCCCCTTTTTAGACGTATGACGTCTAAAAATGAGTCGGCGCCGTGTTCACAATTTGTTCATATTTTGTTTACAAAAAATTCATAAAAAAATTTTCATTTCCTATTGACATTTTCTTAAATATGAGTATAATAGATAGTGCCGAGGGACGAAAAGAAGTTATCCCCTATGGCGGAAAGGAAAATAAAAAAATGAAACTTGTTGTTGTTGACACCGAAACCACTTCCCTTGAAAAGCCGTTCTGTTACAATATCGGTTATTTGATTGCCGATACCGAAAACGGCGAAATCCTCTGCAAGAAAGACTTTGTTGTTGAACAGGTCTGGCACAATCTGCCCTTATTCTCTACCGCCTACTATGCCGAAAAACGCCCTCTCTATGTTGAAAGAATGAGAGCGAAAGCGGTCAAAATGGACAAGTTCGGCTATATTTGCTCCGAAATGCGCCGTGACTTCAAGCGGTATGGGGTGGAAAAAGCGTTCGCCTATAACTCCCCCTTTGACGAAAAAGTATTCGCCTATAACTGCGAATGGTTCAAAGTCATCAATCCCTTTGAAGAAATCCCCTTTGGAGATATTCGCGCTTTTGTTCATCATCGCCTTGTGAATAAAGACTTCAAAGGCTTCTGCGACCGCTATGGCTATTATACGGAAAGTGGAAACTACTCCACCACCGCCGAAACCTTGTTCCGATACATCAGCGGAAACACCGAGTTTTCCGAAGAACATACCGCCCTCGCGGATAGCGAAATCGAATGGGAGATTTTGAAAAAGTGTTGCACCGAGGAAACCGACTTTCGAGAAGAATTTACTGCCTATCGTTCTATCCCCAAGAGAACGAAAAAAATTCTTTCGATTTACTCCGACAACGATTTGAAAGCGGAATTTGAATACACCGATATTCGTATCAACCGCGACAAGACCAAAATCAATCTGAAAAATCAGTGGGCATAACCCACTGATTTTTCGGTTAGGGATTTTAGACGTTATACGTCTAAAGAAGAAAATTGTGAACAAATTGTAAACAATCAAGAAAACTATTGACATTCGCGCCGTATAGGTGTATAATAAGTACAGAAAGAAAGAGAAAGGAAATAAAAAAATGAAAATCGAAAGTACCACCAAAGTCGCTCTTGATACTGCTGACCAACGCGCAGTTAATACCGTTCGGGATATTCTCACTGACATTTTTGATAAAATGAATAGCGAAGAAGTCCTTGAAGTTTTTGGAGAACAGTATGACCGCGATTACATTGAGGGAGTCAAAGTTTTCCTTACTGACCTTTGGCAAAACGGCGATACCCCTTGTGAGATTACGGAGGGCTAAAAATGTGGTATCGTAGTTGGGATTATCAACCTTTTGAAACCGAAGAAGCCGCGCGCGAAGCCGCGCGCGAAGAAATGACCATCGAGGATTATGAGTACGGCGAATTAGACTTTGAAGAGGTCTTAAAATGGTGTTTCAAACAAGAAGGTTTTATCGAGGCTTTTGCCGATAAAATCAACGCTTGTGAAGAAAATTATTTTCAAGAACATTTCATAGAAGAGGAGGATTAAAAATGGAATTTTACAACCCTAAATGTCCCAAATGTGGCACGCAACTCACTTTTGAAAACTGTGACTGCTTTGACAGTCAATGGGAACCCGATCGGTATATAGAATATCACGTAGGAAATTGTCCCAAATGTAAATCAGAACTACAATGGAAAGCATTTTATAATTTTGTGGGATTGAGTCCCGTCGAAGTCTCCGGTTGAAAAACCGGGGATTTTTTTATATTCTTTTTTAGACGTATGACGTCTAAATTTCAATTTTTGTCAAATTTGCACATCCATCAACAACTCTCTCGCGCCAAAACTTTGACTACTCTTAAATTTTTATCCAATGTCAAATTTTATAAGAGCTGCAAGCTGGGAGAGCTGCGATTTGGTAGTTGAAAAAATTTTTTTCAAAAAGCTAGAAGCTGCAAGCTGGAAGAGGATGGCTTTGAAGCTGGGCATTAATGGCGGCCGCGCCTTAAAATTTGATTTTTTTTGAATTTTGTGGTATATTACCACAAATTTTTATTTTTGTCAAATTTTGGCCGCACTTCAACGAAAAGACCGAAGCCTTTCGACTTCGGTCATCTTCATTTATTGGCTTACTCAGCCGCGCACATAACCCTTCTGGGTGCCCTTGCCCTTCACCTTAACATCGACCTTGGTGAGGGTGCCGTCCTCGACCAGACCCTTCAACAGAGAGGGGATGGACTGAGGCTTGAGTTCGAGACCAGCCTCGGCGATCAGCATAGTCGCGGTCTTGGGTTCGTCGGTGATGCAAGCAACGATCGCTTCGCGGATAGGAGCGCGCTCGGCTTCCTTCTCCACAGCCTTCTCAGCCGCCTTCACAGCGCGCTTCGCATTGGTCGCATCGAGCTTTTCGATCTCGGCAGTAGCGAACGCCACGATCTCTTCGTTCATAGTTCCTTCGGTAATAGCAGTCAGAAATTCACGCTTAGTCATTTTGTTTTCTCCTTCTTGCGGTAGGTCGCAACCCGTCTTAAATTTGTTTTGTGTTGTTTTGGAAGGCACGAAGGGTTTATTTGTTTCTCCCCTCACCTTCTATATATATTATAGCAGGAATTTGGAAATTTTTCAAATTTTCTTTGCTCTTCCTGCGCGAGCACATATTAAATCGTTGGCGCGGGATCTCAAACGTCGCGGTATGCGGCAGGATCTATCCACTGAACTGTATTTACCCGTTGAGGGCGCGCCGTCTTCGGATTTTTAGGAGCCAGAAGAACCTAAGGCTCCGGCGCCATCTGCGCCAGTAGGTTCACTCGTCTTTGACGAGGTCCTCGACAGTTGGGTCGGAGATTTCATCGCCGACATAGACTTGAGGGATATCGCTCAAGAACTCGGCTACATGGAGCGCATAGGTTAGCTCGTCGATCTCCTCTTTAAGCTCCGCTCGATGGGACTTTTCATCGCTCCACGCGGCGAGACGATCTTCCATCGACACACCAGTCGCGGCGCCGATTTGAGTGTCTAACTCGATCGAGTCGCGGATCGCTTGTTCCATTGAGTTGATCTCTTCCTTCAAAATAGAGGTTACAACGTCCCAATCATTTTGTGAACAACGGCGAATTTTTTCTGCCGGAGAATTAGGAAAAACGCGCGAAATCGGAAAATTTCGGCTAAAACTGGCGATTTCCGTAAAGTTATCGCCAGAATCTCTCACAAAAAAGTTCGTATACCAACTCATTTCTACACCCAGCTTATACGCCCAGCTTCGAAGCCGGCTTAAAAGCTCTCCTTTCCTTTCTTTCTATATATATTATAGCAGAAAATTAAAGAAAAATCAAAATTTTAGAGGGAAATTTTGGAGAAGAAAAAATTTGATTTTAGAGGGTGGTTGGACCACGTCCTCTCTATTACCTTAACGTCCTCTCCATTACCCTATCCATTTTCTTCGTTTCTCCTCTCCCAAACTACCCGATCGATCGCCCATGTCAATGCACATATACCAACGATTTTCCTGCGGACACGAGGTTGCCCCTGTCCCAACACAGGGTCAATAGGTACATCGAAGCCAGACCCAGTCGCCCTACTTCCAATAGTGTTCTGACGGCTACGCGCTCTTCGATCGCCGGGCTTCGCCCGTCGCTCGGTCGCTTCTAGCCCCAGTCTTCCGTCCCCTAAGTTGAAGCCGGCGACAAAGCCGGCGACGTAATCCCCCAGAGGTCAGCGCCCATATCGCCCCCCATAAGTCGAAGCTGGCGTCAGTGCCGGCGTAACCGCCGGCGACCACAAAGCCCCCCATTTATATATATAGCTTCGAAGCCGGCGTCTAAGCCGGCGAAGAGCCGCGCTCGCCGCGCGAGGCACGCTCGCCGCGTGGGCGTCTTGCAGACCCGCGCCAAATCTCGCTCGCGCGAGATTCGCCGCTCGCGCCAATGAGCGTTCTGGTCGGCAGGGAGGCTGAGATGCGCTCTGCGCAGTAGCTGAGGCGAGAAAGTCCAGCAAGCAGAGATCGTCCTTATATATTATATATAATTTTCCTGCTTACATTTTAAAAGTAGATTTAGTTTTTCAACTTTCTATGAATTTGGAGAAAAATTTGAATTTTCTCTTCTGGCTTTTAGGGCGCCGGTTACAAGAATTTTAAGGGTCTCGCGCCATCTAAGCCAGATCAGTAGAGGTCTTCAGAGTAGAGTTCAGGATGCTTGTCACAGTCAAGCTTACCTTGCGCGAGACTCCATCCGAGTTGATGGGCTTTGAGAGCGATTGCAAATGCTTCTTTACGATCGACAAATCGATTTTGGTCAGTCATAAAACCTTCGGTGATGTGGTCATACTGCCCGCTAAGTCCAAGATCTCGAACAAGCATATACCCAAAGCCATGGCGCACGCAAGGCAGAATAACTCTTTCACAACTTTTAAGCCACACTTTGAGGGCGGCGCACACAATGACTTCTACCATTTTTATCACCCCGTAAT
>ODAI014081803.1_pt1 | contig 21933 bp, 16 predicted proteins | sample 1539321 | NCBI WGS metagenome assembly ODAI01 (sample SAMN02144231, study PRJEB22623) | gut metagenome | biome: sheep rumen | host: Ovis aries | place: New Zealand | reverse complement strand
GGCCTCTTGGGTATTTCTCCAAAAAGATACCTACCAATGTGGTATATGTGATTTATACAACACAAAGAAGTGTCTTTAGCGGAGAGGATGGGATTCGAACCCATGTGCCCGTTAGGACAAACGGTTTTCAAGACCGCCTCGTTATGACCGCTTCGATACCTCTCCGTATCGTTTTTTCGTTCCCGGTCGAGACGCTGCTGTCTCGCGCGAACAAATGATATATTAACAAAAAGGTCTGCCGGTGTCAATGACTTTTCGGGATTTTTTTATTTTTTATTTACGATAATTAATAAGCGAAATTACGAATACGTTTTTGTCATCAAAAATCCGAAAAAAGAAAAGTGAGCGACGTATAAAAAAGGAAAATAAGCAGCGAAAAAGCCGGGCATCCCGGGGGATATCCGGCTCTTCCGTCTTTTCTCAATCCAATGATCCAACAATGATCCTATGACCGCTGGCCGGCATCTGATCAGCTTATCAGCGCTTTTGGACTTATAAGCCAAATAAGCCTTATAAGTTTATAGCTCTATTGATTTACAGACTTATAGACCAACAGGCTTATAGACTTATAGAAAGATGTCAAATCTTTGCAAGGCGGGCACGCAGACTGTCGACACGGTCGAGTTTCTCCCAGGGAAGGTCGAGGTCGGGACGGCCGAAGTGTCCGTAGGCTGCAGTCTGGCGGTAAATGGGTCTGCGCAGGTCGAGCATCTTGATGATGCCGTCCGGGCGCAGGTCGAATTCCTCTCCGATGATCCTGACGATCTTCTCATCTGAAATCTTTCCGGTGCCAAAGGTATCGACCATGATGGACATAGGGCGGGCGACGCCGATGGCGTAGGCGAGCTCGATTTCCATCTGGTCCGCATAGCCGGCCGCCACAAGGTTCTTTGCAACATAGCGGGCTGCATAAGCTGCGCTGCGGTCAACCTTGGTGCAGTCCTTGCCGGAGAAAGCACCGCCGCCGTGACGCGCGTATCCGCCATAGGTGTCGACGATGATTTTCCGGCCGGTGAGACCGGCATCGCCGTTGGGGCCGCCGACGACAAACCGCCCGGTCGGATTAATATAGTACTTGGTGTCCGCATCCGCCATTCCATCCGGGATCACAGGATCAATGACATATTTTCTCATATCAGCATGGATCTGGTCCTGGGTGATATCAGGGTTATGCTGCGTAGAGAGAACAACTGCTTCAACCCGGAAAGCCCTGCCGTTTTCATCATACTCGACAGAGACCTGGGCTTTGCCGTCCGGGCGCAGATAAGGAAGGATCCCTTCCCTGCGGACCTGGGCAAGTCTGCGTGTCAGAGCGTGTGCCAGGTAAATGGGCATGGGCATATATTCTTCCGTCTCATTGGAGGCATAGCCGAACATCATACCCTGATCTCCTGCTCCGGTCTCCATGGTGTCCTCGAGGTGACGTTTTTCAAGCGCATTGTTGACACCCATGGCAATATCTGGAGACTGTTTGTCGAGAGCGACCATAACCGCACAGGTGTCTGCATCGAACCCGATATCGGAGCTGGTATAACCGATCTCGCGGATGGTCTTTCGCACGATATCCTGATAATTGATGACTGCATTGGTTGTGATCTCACCACAGATGACAACAAAACCGGTCGAAGCCATCGTCTCACAGGCAACACGGCTCATGGGATCCTGCTCGATGCAGGCATCGAGGATGGCATCTGAGATCGCGTCGCATACCTTGTCGGGATGTCCTTCTGTCACGGATTCCGACGTAAAAATAAACTTATCCATATACCCCTTTCTTTCCGAAAAAAACGCAGGTTAAATACTATCCGTTTTCCGTCTGCGGTTTTTCTGATCACAATTCCGTCCTGCAGGCTCCGCTGCCGTTAAGCATGCGCCCTTTAGCGCGTGTCCAAACAGCTCCTGCAAAAAGGGGATAAAAAAAACCACATGGCGGGCATGTGGAAAAAACAACATACCCTTATTGTTCGAAACGCCGTCTACGGCTCTCGCTCAGGGAGGCACCTTCCTTGCCGGAATAAGCATCTGCTCTTCCCCCGGCCAAGGGGTTGCCGTGGCTTCACAGGTCCTATGTACCTCCACCACTCTGAATAAGAGAAAAAAATATGAAATTCTGCGGAAAAACTGCTGTTAAACTATTCCGTCCTTCTTTCCGTCCTTCTTCCGTTTTAATGACTTTTTTACTGTCCGGAATCAGGTATATGTATAATAGAGCAAGGGCATTTGCCTGTCAACATAAAAATCTTACAAATCAAAAGGCTTTTTCATCCATTATTTTAATACAATTGTCAGACTTCATTTCCCTTTTACCCATAAATGTCTCTACTATAATGTCCGTTTTTCTTTGCGTTGCGAAATCAAAAAATGTAATCTATTATAGTGAAAAGAACACATTTACGCACCAGGAAGACCATGGCATTTATGTAAGTCGTCGAGGTCAATCATGAATCTTCAAAATAACGAATCTTTGAGCTGGGAACAATATTATATGCTGCGACTGGAAAAATTTGCTTTTTTTCTGGGGGCGGCAGCTATTCCCTGCACTTTTATCACCCCTATTGCAGTGCCCTCCATTCTGGGTTCCATGGCGATCATGTTTGCTGTTTTATCCAAGGGCGGCAGCCTGCATTTTTCACGCCGCGGCAGGACCGCGGCAATTCTGGGAGCCGTGGCGATCATTGTCAATGTCGTCTATCTGGGCATAGTCCTTTCCACATTGAAGGGCATGCTGGCAGATCCCGCCGGCCGGCAGCAGCTCAGTGATATGCTTTATCATCAATATGGAATGACGCTGGATGAGCTGCTCCCTCAGCTCTCGGTGATCCCCCTGTTCCAGTAAAAAACCCGGAGTAATACAAATGAAATACCACAAAACAAATGCCCAGCTCTTTGCAGACGCAAGGAAAGCACTGCTCGGGCACCTGAGCACTGCGGTGTGGAGTCTGCTTCTATATTTTGCGATCGCGCTCTTTCTGACTCAGTTTTCTTCGTCTGTAAATATCTCCAACACCTATCTGCGTCTGATCATATACATAGTTTCCCGTTTTGTCGCAACGCTGGCGGTCAGCCTTTTCGGTGTAGGTCTCTCTTCGATTTTTCTGAATCTTCTGTATGAACAGCCCGCTTCCATACGGGGACTGCTGACCGGATTTCTGGAAAACCCGGACAATTGTATCCGGGTCAGATTTTATATAACTTTCGGAGAATATGTCTGTCTTCTGCCGCTTCAGATCTTTCTGTTTCTGGTCCCGACAGATACTCTTGCCGAAATCATTCCGGTGACCGCTGCATTGACCGTATTTTGTCTGGCAGGTTACATGTACTGGACCCTCACTTTCGCCATGGCCAACTACCTGCTGCTTGATTTTCCGGAGATGAATTCCGACAGAATCCTGCGGGCAGCCCGCACCATGATGCGCGGAAACAGGATGAGGCTTTTCAGGCTTTATCTCCGCCTGCTTCCGCTCCACCTGCTGGGACTGTTTTCCCTGGGGATCGCCAATGTATGGGCCTCCTGCTGCCAGTACGCAAGTGTCACCGCTTTTTATAAAGATATGATGTCAGGGCAGCAGTGATCATGTAAAAAAGAACCCCCTCTGCCGGATAATGGTCCGTGCAGAGGGGGTGTTTTTCTGCTTTGATAATGTTGATATCGCTGTTAATCCTGAAATCGCCTCATTAAGGATCAGCTGCAGCGGTCTGTCCGGGATTCAATGCATCAATCTGCAGCCGGGCTGTTTTTGCTCATGTCCGTGTCCTCTGTCTGTCCGGCATGATCAGAGGTCTCCCCTTCAGAAGAAGTTTTCTTCAGTAGGCAGTCTTCACTGTTTCTTTCAGCGGAGCCGCTGTCTTTTGCGGAATCGGCCTCCGCGGAGACGCTCGCTTTGTCTTCTGCCGCACCGGCGTTTTCATCCGGTGTCACATCTGATTTCTCCGTATCTTCCCTGCCATCCTCAGCTTCCGTCTTGTCGTCAGCTGCATCGGCCGCTTCTTCGTCTGATGCTGGCTCAGCCTGAGTATTTTTCTCACTGGAAGAGGAGCCGCTGTCCTCTTCAGTATCAGCCTTTTCTTCGGCTTTTTCCCCGGAAGGATCGCCCTTGTCCTCAGGGGTCCCGGTGCTGTCATGGTCTGTGTCGGATCCGGTCCGGGGCTGTGTCTCATCGACTGTACTAGTATCAGTACTGTCAGAAGGAGCCGCCTCTTCAGCAGCCTTTCCGGGAGCATCGGGAAGGTCATAGGAGAGATGGAAGCTGCATGAACATACTGCTTCCTGGTCAATATGCAGGATCTTCTCCTTATCTTTTTCTTTTACCGCCTCTTCTCTTTCTTCAAAAGCGCTGTCTGTATAGACCGCGAGAACACAGTCTGTAACCCTTTCCCCGGAGGAGGAACCGGCTCTGGCGAGCACCCGAAGGGCGTCGAGATTTGCCTTGAGAGACATATCAGCCTTACAGCCGTCGGATTTTACCGAGTTCAGATATAGAATTCCTGCCTCGGTATCCTGTTTGCCTGAAGACAGATCACCCAGCATGGGATCTGATACATCTTTCGGTTCTTTAATATCTGTACGCGCTTTCCCGTTTTCTTTGTTGTGGGAGTGGACTGTCCCGTTGTCTTCGCCGCCCAGGTTCACAGCCCCGAGAAGGGTGCAGCCCTCGTCTTTTCTGCTGAGGAGCGCAAGTACATAGTCAGCCTGCGGATTGATCCGGCCGGCATCGTCTTCACTGTCCTGACTGTTTTCATTGATCGCTGAAGGGAGACGGACAACTGCATCCATCTTCACCTCACTGTCGTTTCCTCCCCCATAGGAAGCCCATCTTGTCAGAATGGAAGGTTTGACGACCTTGATCGTAAAAGTTCCGAGAGCAAGGTCAGAAGCCTCAGCAGCGTCAGTGGCGTCAGTTCCGGCGGATCCATTTTCTTCAGCAGAGGAAAGCCGGGCTGTGATCTGCGTTTCACCCGCAGAAAGGGCAGTTACCAGGCCGTTTTCATCAATCTCTGCGATTTCCGGGCAGCTGCTCTTCCACCGGAGCGCGGCAGTCCCCGTCTGTGCCGGGACGATCTCCGCTTCGAGTGCCAGACGGGAGCCCTCAACAATGCTTCCGTCCTGTACCGGCGTATTGCCGGCTTTTTCGGAAGGATAAATGTAAATCCTGACCGTCTCCTGCGCCGCAGCTGCGGTAAGGGTGTCCTCTGCAGCCGGGGATTGGGGTGTTCCGCTGCCAGGTGCCCTGTCTGTCTGGTTTTCGGAGGATGTATCAGCCTGGTCTGACGCAGCAGTCACTTTCTTTGCCAGCCCTTTGATGGTGCCGGCTGAGGAAGCAGATGAAGCGGACGTCACAGTCACTTTACAGGAAGCCTTTTTGCCGTTCACCGTCTTGACCGTGATAGTGGCTGTTCCTCTGCCCTTGGCGGTGATCTTTCCGCCGGACACTGTCACAACGTTTTTATTGCTGGAAGTCCAGGTCAGTTTGTTTTTGCCTGCATAGTAGGGCGTGATCGCCGCCTTGAGCGTCGCGGTCTTTTTGACCTGCAGAGACAGGCTTGTTTTCGAAAGCGTGACCTTGCTGGGTGTGATGGAGCCCGCCATGCGGGGTACACCCCTTCCGTAATACTTGTCTGTCCCCTTGGCACCCAGATCCTTGGCATAACAGCGCACAAAATATTGTGTCTTGACGCCTTTGATCCATGGATTCATCAGCCTGTACATGGCTGCCGCAGCTGAAATATGCGGTGCCGCCATGGAAGTCCCGGTGGCTGTCGCGTATTGTCCGTTCAGCCAGCAGCTTGTAATATCGACACCGGGTGCTGTGATATCCAGAGAAGAACCGTAATTGGAAAAAGATGCCCTTTTTCCGCTGGAATTGATCGCTCCCACAACAATGGGGGTGTCCATATGGGCAGGGCACACATACTGTGTATTCTGGCTCTCATTTCCCGCGGCGACAACGACCGTGACACCTTTATTGAAGGCATAGGTGATGCACTGCTCGATGTAGTTGTAATGCCGGAATGCGGACAGGCTCAGGTTGATGACCTTTGCTCCCTTGTTCACTGCGTAGCGGATGCCGTTTCCGACCACAGAAGGGCTTCCGTTGCCGTATGCATTGATGACACGCACCGGAAGGATCTTGACATTGATCCCCGGTGTGCAGTCCACAATGGTTCCGGCCACGTGTGTTCCATGGCCGTTTTTGTCCGAGGGATTACTGTCATTGTCCACAAAATCTTTGCCTGGTAGAATCCTGCCCTTCATTTTCACATGATAGGACACACCGCTGTCGACAACGGCAACTGTAATCGACTTCTTTGTATTTGCTTTGACAAATGCGGCATATTTGTCCGCCTGGATATAGGAGGCGCCCCATGACATGGCATTGGAAGAAACGGTTACTCCCGACGCCTGCAGCGTCTGCTGATAGGCCTGGTCCTCTGTCATACCGGAAGATGCGGGCATCACCGCACCGCTTTCATCGCCGGAAAGACCGTCATCCTCGCCCTGCTGCATTGAGCTTCCTTCCAGATAAATGTGTTCCACCTTCGTGTCGCCGAGATTGACAGCACAGTCATCCGGCTCCACATAAGATACAGAAGAGAGTGCCGCGATCTTCTTTGCGGCTTTCTTTGCCTCACTTCCGGAGTTGAACTGGACAAGAGATATGCCGAAATTGCTCTCGACCACTGTCGCGGCATTGTATTTGGAAAAATCAACCCGGCTGCCTTTCTTAACGCACACGATCAGACGGCCGGAAGAATATGCCTTTGCCGCACCTGTGCTCTGTATTGTCAGTCCGCGGCTTTTCTTGGCCAGTTTTGCTGTCTCAGCCGCAAATTTGTCATCCGAATCCGTCCGGATCACGACCGTTTTTGTCTTGTTATCCGAAGTGTCTGCATAAGTCTGCATGCAGCACAAGCCTGCCGCGGTTACGAGCACTGCCAGAAACAGGCTGGCCAAAAGCAGGCATTTTCGTCTCCCTGCCGCTCTGCCGTATGCAGAGTCCTTCCGGCCGGTTCCGGACTTATCTGTCCTTTTTTCCTTTTTGATCATATATCGCCCTTTCCCGTCCATCAAACAGCATTTTGCCAAACCGATCGTCACAACTATGTCTTAGTATAGCATATTCACAGCCAGTAAAAAAAGGATTCGAAGAAGTTATTGGATATCTGTTGAAACCTCCGTTGTTACTTGTACACGCCCTGTCAAGGGCGTGTTCTCTAAATCCTGCAGAGGGTGCAGACATGCGGCAATATTACACAGGGGCTGCCGCAGGAGCTGCTGTCTCAGCTGTGTTCATGGGGATCTGCCTGGGTGTATCCGTCCGGATTTCGATGACCGGACCTCCCTTCCCCTCCACAAATGCGCGGGTGATCGTCACTCTGCCTATATTTTCGTCCTTGGGGATCTCGTACATGATATCCATCATGAATCCCTCGATCACGGAGCGGAGGCCGCGGGCGCCGGTATCCCGCTCAAGAGCTTTGGAGGCGATCGCCTCCAGGGCGTCCTCTTCGAACTGAAGATCCACCTCGTCCAGGGCAAGAAGCTTCTGATATTGTTTGAGGATCGCGTTTTTGGGCTCACGGAGAATACGGACGAGCATGTCCGTATCAAGGCCCTGCAGGACACAGGTGATCGGCAGGCGGCCGATGAATTCGGGGATCATTCCGAATCTTCGCAGATCCTCGTTGGTCACATTGTCCAGAATATTTTTGTCGTTGTCAAAATGGTCTTTGAGCTGGGCACTGAACCCCATGGATGTCTGCTTTTGCAGCCGCTCGCGGATAATGGTCTCAAGGTTGGGGAAGGCACCGCCGCAGATAAAGAGGATATTGCGGGTATTGACCGTTGCCAGAGGGACCATTGCGTTTTTGCTGCTGGCCCCGACAGGCACCTCGACCTCCGCGCCCTCCAAAAGCTTCAAAAGCCCCTGCTGTACGGATTCTCCGCTGACATCGCGGGAATTGGTATTGCGCTTTTTGGCGATCTTGTCGATCTCGTCGATAAAGACAATACCCTTCTCTGCCTTTTCGACATCATTGTCTGCAGCAGCCAGAAGCTTGGAGATCACGCTCTCGATATCATCTCCTATGTAGCCGGCCTCAGTGAGGGATGTGGCATCGGAAATGGCGAGCGGAACATCCAGAAGCTCTGCCAGTGTGCGGACAAGATAAGTCTTGCCGCAGCCGGTGGGACCGATCAGCAGGATATTGGACTTCTCGATCTCAATCTCATCCATTGTGCCTGTCTTGACACGTTTATAGTGGTTGTAGGCAGCAACAGAAATAAATTTCTTTGCCCGGTCCTGACCGATCACATAGCGGTCGAGTTCTTCCTTGATCTTGTGGGGAGCCGGAATGTGATCGATGGAAAAAACAGGTTTCCGATTGCTTTTCTTTTTCTTTTTGACTTTGGGGCCGGACTGTCCGAAACCTCCGCCGGTTCCGAAGATATCCCCCAGATTGAGGAAACTGACAGAAGGCCCCTTGCGGCCTTTGCCGCCGGAACCTTTTCCGCCATCCGGGTCTCCCTCGTCTCCGTCTTCTTCATCACTTTCCCCGGAGGATGTGCCGGCGGTAAGTCCCAGAGCCCGGAGGATGGCAGATGCATCGATCCCCCGTTCAATCTCCACTCCGTCCTCCTGCGCGCCGTCATCCGGATCACTGTCCGCGGCATCTGCAGCCGGAACAGTTTCTGTGATGACTTCCACAGTATCCTTTCCGGTATCCTCAGCCTCTGCCCGGGCTCCATGATCTGCATCGGGATGACCGGAATTGTCCGCAGAAGACCTGTCTCCGGAGTCAGGGGAGTCCTTCCGGCTGTCCTGTGCACCGCCGCCCTGGTTTCCCCCGTAGAACATATTGAAAAGATTCTGCGTCATCCCGGGGTCTCCTGTTATTTTCGATAAATCCATGGTGCCTGCGAAGTTCATCATTTTCTGCATACAATCACTGCAGACACACAGATTTCCGGGCATATGGATCATTTTTCCCGCAGTGGTATCCGGACGTCTGCACATGACGCAATACTCTGTTACATGTGAATTTCCATTATCATTTCCATTATTTTGTGCCATATTCAAATACCGTCTCCACATTCTCTGTATGCCATGATGCCCCGTCCTGCAAAAAATGCAGAGCGGGGCCGATGACACTTGTCTCATTGTTGAAGTACTTTGCATGCACTGAGATACACGCCTGTACAAATATTTATGATGTTGAGGTCAAAAGTCGGTTCAAGGAACCTCTACATCATATTTATTAAGAGCATTTGCAGTTCACGTCCCGCCGGGGACGTGAACTGCAAGCCAAATGCATTCCTTTTAATATTTTAATATTCCTGTTGATCAGAATTGACGCGGAGTTCAGAAACCGAAGGGGAAGGAGAAAAGTCCGTAATCATCTTCCTCGGAAGGCTGCTGCCTCTGCCCGGCTCCCTGCCTGCCGTCGCCGGAGGAGCTGCTGACATCGCTTTTCTTTGACAGCGTCAGCTTGATCTCGCGCTCTTCATATTCGCCTCCCTCCATGGGGTGCTGTACAGTCAGGGTCACTTCCTCACCTGCAGTGTAATAGGCGAGCTGATTCTGAAGGTCCTCCATGCCTGTGATCGTCTGTCCGTTGATGGCAGTGATGATATCTCCCTGCTGCAGATCGCTGTCCGCAGCGCCGGTGCCCTCGATGATCTCCTCAATATAAGCACCGACCTGGAGGCCATAAGCGCTGGCAACATCCGAGGTTACGGAAATACCGTAGATTCCCAGCACGCCCTGTTCCTCTTCCGCGACCTTGGTCCTGCTCTCCTGAGTCTTGAGGCCGTCGATGATCGGGATTGCCTTGGAGATCGGGATCGCAAATCCCATACCTTCTACGGCGCTTCCGCCGATCTTGTTGGAGTTGATACCGATGACCTGCCCCTTGGAATTCAGCAGGGCACCGCCGGAATTGCCGGGGTTGATCGCCGCATCTGTCTGGATAAAGGTTCCCGTGATGCCGTCTTCACTGGTGATCTCACGGTTGAGGGCACTGATGTAACCGACCGTGAGGGACTGGCCGTAGCCGAGGGCGTTGCCGATGGCAATCGCATGCTCACCGATACGAAGACTGTCGGAATCCCCGAGTTCTGCAATGGCAATATTCGATTTTGTCCCTTCCGTGAGGGAGTCGAGAGAAACCGCGATCACCGCCAGGTCTGAGCTGGCGTCCGTTCCCTTCAGCGAAGCTTCACAGTTCGTCTCATCGATGAACTGGACACTGAGGCTGTCCGCACCTTCAACCACGTGGTTGTTGGTGACGATCAGAAGCTCATCGGCTGTCTCCTCAATGATAATTCCGGAGCCTGCGGATTCACCTTCCTGTGTATATGTCCTGCCGAAAAACTGGCTCTCTTCTGTATATTTGTTGTAGACAGAAACAATGGCAGGCATGACTTGCTCGGCAACGTCGGCAACAGTTGTGTCCGCGAGAGAACTTTGTCCCATTGCCTCCTTCACTGTGGAGATCGTGCCTCCGCCGGATGTTTGCCCGCTCTGCAAAGAAGAACCTGCGCTTTCTGCTTCCTTGTCCGATTCTTTTTCTGTTTCTTTGACGGCTGCTTCATTCCGGCTCTGCGAGGAAGAATTTCCGCCCTGCAGGGAAGCACCTGACAAGCGTCCGGATGCCAGCGCACCGACGCCCGCTCCGATCACAAACACCAGGATCACAGCGAGGACGACTGCAAGACGTCCGCCGCCCCTGCGGCTTCTGCGCCTGCGATAGTCTCCGCCTCGGTTATTGTTATTGCCGGAAGGCGCTCCGCTGTCTGTCCCGGTCCTATTGTAGCTGTAATAGCGGCCGTTTCCGGTTGCAGCAGATCCGCTCTCCGCCTTCTCGTGAGAGCTGCTGCCTGCAGCCGTGCCGGTGTAAGAAGTGCTGCTTCCGGCTGCTCCAGTATAAGAAGTGCTGCCTGCGGCTGCTTCAGTATAAGGAGTGCTGCCTGCAGCCGCACCGGTGTATGAAGTGCCGCCTGCGGCCGCACCGGTGTAGGAAGTTCCGCTTGCGCCCTCATAGGAACTGTAGCTGTTATAGCTGCCGTTTTCATAAGAGCTGCTGCTTATGCTGCCGTCACTTTCATAGGAGCTGTAATTTCCGGAATCATTCAAATTCGTTGTGCTGTAAAAATATCCGCCTTTGGAATAATGGGGGGTATTCTGAGCCGTGTCTTTTGTCTGATCCTGTATTTCCTGTGTCCGATCCTGCCCGGCATCATGCTGCCCGGCATCTTCCGGATTTCCTGAGTGCTTGTCTTCAAAAGTATCTTCGGAATAGAATCTTTCGTCTGACATATTTTCCGCCCTTTCACTTCTAAAACTCTTCTGCCGCTGTTTTCAAACATAAAAAAACATCTGAAACATATAGCCGCAGAACTGTAATCATAATCATGTTCTGATCTCTTATGTTTTTCAGTGTAGGCTTGAAATGTGTTGTTTCTGTGTGTTTTTACGAACCAAATTGTAAAAACCCTGCGGAAAATACTGCCAAAACCGGGGAACAAGGCAGGGCTTATTCACTTCTTGCGGGCGCCTGCCCCGCACATTGAATCCTCTTCTTTAGTCTTCTTCTTTATTCTTCTTTAATCCTCTTCGATCACGTAGATCTCCAGATAGTCGAAATCGATCTCCTCCACAAAGGCATCTTTGGTAAAGCGCGCCCTGGCATGTCTCTGAAAATCCCGGATGGTGGCGTCCAGCCAGACCGGGACGGCCAGGTCAAACTCCACACAGGCCTTCTCAAGGGCGCGGAAAACCTTATGTGTCCTGGTATCGTCGGATGCATCCTCGATCACTGTATCTTTGATGAGATGGTTATCCTTCCATTCTCTTACCCATAAACGAAACATTTAGCTCCTCTCCGCGGATCTGGCCGTCCGCCGCTGCCCGGTCCCTCAGGCTGCGGGCAGCAGCGGTTCTTTTATGATCACAGTTCTATTCCAATGGCTTTGCAGAGTTCCCGCGCGCTCTCAACGGAGTCGATCCCGGTCTTGTTTTTGATCGGTGCAAACTCCCTGGAGCGATCCACTTCCACGGGAAGGCAGGTATCCAGTTCCCGGACCATGTCCAGTACGAGCTGTTCAAACTTATATCCGTTCGGCTCTTCCGGAGAGACGGGATTTCCCTTCTCATCGAGGCATGCTATCTTCTTCTCAACGATATGGACCGGGAGCACCTCGTCCACAATGCGCTCGAGGTCTTTTTCACGGAAGAGATAGTTCATGATGACGCCGAAATTGTAAGCGGGATCACCATTTTCATTTTTGGCGTCCAGAAGCTCGGGAGTCATCTCATAGTATTCGATGACGGAAGGTTTTCCGTCAGCAAGGCAGATGGCACCGACACGCTCATCCCTGTGAGCCTTGCGGACGGTCTTGGCACCCGAAGCACAGCCGGAAGCGATCGTCGCGCCCACGAAGACCGGGTCGGCGATCCGCTGCAAGACATTGTCAACAGCAAAGGTGTTGAGCCATTCGATGCCGAGCTCATGGACCTTGTCGATCAGACCGCAGCGCTTCATGGACAGGAACCAGCCGCCGTTGCCGTTGGGAGATGTGGAGATCCTGTACTTTTCTTCCATGTACACCTTGCCGCTGTAATCGGCCGCCGGTGCCATTTCCTGCTTGAAGAACCAGATCATGGAAGGGTCATAGCCGAAATAGTTCTTCTCTTTCATGAAAGAGACCGTCTTGTCGTGGTTCTTGTCGCTGGTCATGATAAAGAAAGGAACAGGAACGCCTGCAGCATCGACGACTTCCATCAGGTTCTCAACCAGTCTCTGCATGATATAGACAGGGTGCGTGATGCCGATGTCATACATGCACTTGGGATCATCGGATCCCAGACGTGTTCCCATGCCGCCCGCAAGAAGGACTGCCGCGACCTTTCCCCGGCGGATGGCGTCCAGGCCGATCCGGGTAAACTCATCTTTGCGCCTGTTGATCTCATCCAGTTCCATAGCTGCAAGGGGGGAGATTTCTTTGACTTCGAGCGCTGCATCCTTGTGGTCTATGTACTGCAGAACGGAAAAGTCCGTCTCATCCACCTGCTGCAGCAGCTGTTCCTTCTGAGCGTCATCCAGCTCATCATAATATTTGAGAACATGAAGCTGTCCGTACTCCTCCAGCTTGCTGTAAGCCTCCTGATAGGTCATGATCTGTTCGGCTGCCGGCGGTAAGTGCCGGCGCCTTCCTCCTTTCCTTTTTTTCTTCTGCTTTACTATAACTGTCCTGTTTGCAATATCATTTTGTTTATCTATTCAATAATAAAGCTGGTGCACGACTTAAGTCACAAGAATGCGCCGCCTGCTTTTGCGATTTCAGGAAAAAACACTCGTCCGGACGAAAATCCGTCCCTTCTTCGTGGTTTTCTCTTCTCCCTCAAAGATAAATTTCCCGTGGCCGCGGACGGAGATCCTGCTTCCGGCAGGAGGTGAAAAAGACGACGATGTCACTGTCCTTCCGTCTGCGAATACTTCCTCCCTCGCCACGAGTTCCTGTGCTGCAGAGCGTGAAATGCGGAAGACCATGGCGACCAGGCTGTCGATCCGGACTGAGGCTATGCTGCCGTTTCTGGAAACGAGCACAGGACGGGCAGTGCATGCCGATGGCGCCGCGGTCTCAACATCCACATGGGCGCGCCCGATCGTCGTCAGTTCCCGGCATATATGCTCCGCCATACCGCCCAGGACAAAGACCCAGGCGCAGGTCCCGTCCTTTTCCAGGAGGATGTCCCCGATCTGTTCACGCCCGATCCCCAGATGCATCAGTGCTCCCAGGCAGTCCCTGTGACCGATCTCCTTCGTGAAACGGGCGCCCCGCACCTGTACTTTCAGGCAGGACAGGATACCCTCGCCCGCTTCCTCCTGCATTCGCAGGTCCTCCTCTGACACATAAGAGGGCAGGAAAAAGAGGACCTTTCTGTCCGCCTCTTCTGTTCCGCCGAAAAACACGCCGCGCTTTCCGCTCTGCGGGATATCGGGCCCGGCAAGCACCGACGAGGCAGAAGACTGCTCGGAAAGGGAAAGAAAACCCGTATGTGTCACATATCCGTTTTGCTCCGCCTGCCTTGCCAGATCTCTGATCCTCCCGGCAAACAGGGACTCATCTTCCCGGTTTCGCATCTGATTATGCCCGTCTTTCTACATCATTATATTATGTATGTACTTGAATATATACATTTCATATTTGATATTTTTTAACATATCTGCTATGATGGTCAGGTAATAACATTTTCAGCATTGTGCAGCACATACTGTAAAGGAGCTTACCAATTGGCGCATGCAGAAAGAACACTCCCTTACCCCGCTTTTGTCCTGGCACGTATCGCTCGCTACAGGAAGAACAATCATCTCACCCAGAAAGAGATCGCTGCCTATATGGGAATCACACAGCAGACCTACTCGGAATACGAACGCGGGAAATCCGTGATGCACATCGAAGAGTTCCTCTGTCTGGCCAGACTCCTCAATGTGAGCGTCGATTTCATCTGCGGCGTGACCAATCTGGAGGAGGAATTCCCCAAATGCTGATGCTGAGCCCTGCAGGATCAGTTTCCTTCCATGGCCTGGGCCACTTTGATCATCAGCGCGCACTCTATCCGCTTTTTGAAGATATCACAGCCCATCCGGTAGGTGCCGTGAATATCGCCCGCGGCGTGGTAGGCATTGGCAGCACAGCCGCCTGCGCAGTAGAGCTTTGCCCAGCAGTCCGCGCACTCGGGCCTTGAGTAGACATTACAGAGTTTAAAGGAATCACGCAGTTCCGTGTTGGTGACGCCTTTCCAGATATCCCCCATTTTGTATTCCGGATCATTGACAAACTGGTGGCAGGGATAGAGATCGCCGGAGGCCGTCACGGCGAGATACTCCGTGCCCGAGCCGCATCCGGAAATACGTTTGTAGATGCAGGGGCCGTGCTCCAGATCGAGCATGTAATGGTAGAAGGTGATGGGCTTTCCTTCGCGCTCACGGCGAAGCATATCTTTGGCAAGGATCTCATACTGCTCAAAGATTACGGGAAGATCCTCCTCCTTCAGTGCGGAAGGGCTGTCCGGGTCAGCGACCACCGGCTCCATGGACAGTTCCGCAAATCCCAGATCATCCGCCATGTGGAAGATATCATTTGTAAAATCGGTGTTGAAGTGGGTGAAGGTACCGCGCATGTAATAGCCCTTTCCCCCGCGCTTCTCAACAAACTTTTTGAAATTGGGAACGATCCTGTCGTAGCTGCCGCGGCCGGTATAATCCCTGCGGAAGCGGTCGTTGACTTCCTTGCGGCCGTCGAGACTGAGTACGACATTATGGCATTCTTTATTGGCCCATTCTATGACCTCATCTGTCACACCGATCCCATTGGTAGTCAGCGTAAAACGGAAATTTTTCTTTTTCTCCTGCTCGATCGAGCGGGCATAGGCGACCAGATCCTTGCAGACCTGGAAGTTCATCAGCGGCTCTCCGCCGAAAAAGTCAACTTCCAGATTTCTGCGCATACCGGAATTTTCCACCAGAAAATCCAGGGCGCGCTTTCCGGTCTCGAATGACATCAGCCCGTGCTGGCCCCGGAAATTTCCCTGGGCGGCAAAACAGTAATTGCAGTTGAGATTGCATGTGTGGGCGACCAGAAGACAGAGCGCCTTGATCACTGTATTGCGCTTTTTGAGGTCAAAGGCCTTGTCCGCAAATGTCTCTTCGGAAAAAAGCTTTCCCTGTGCACGGAGCTCCCTGATATCGTCCAGGGTCTCCTGAATCTCCTCCTGCGTGACACCCTGCCCGGAAAAAATATGCAGAAGTTCCCTTCCGATCTCCTCATCGCTTTTTTGTCCGGCGCTCTCGTCGATCAGGCGGATCGCCTCATATGCGAGCGGGTCCGGGACATGGATGCTGCCGCTGTTGATATCGAGGACAATGTTGTATCCATTGAGTTTATATTGATGAATCATATTGTTTTTCTGCTTTGTGATCAGTCACATTCTGTCCACCCCCGGGAATATGCTCAGTGAGCCCTTACGAGTGTGTACACTGTGACCGCGATTATTTGAACTTTTTATCTCTTCACGCGCAATGAGCCATGCGCTCGACGAGTGCATGGCCCATAGTATGCGTTTGTTCAGAATACATTAAACATGCCGTAATGACCGCGATTTATGCGCGAAATCATTCAGCGTCCTTGTTCTCACAGGGCTGGTTTGCAACGCCGCAGCTGGTCTTGCATGCGCTCTGGCAGGAAGTCTGGCACTCGCCGCAGCCGCCCTTGACAGCACTCTTAGCCATATCACGGGTATTCAGAGTCACGATATGTTTCATGATCAATTCCTTTCTGAAATGCAATTCTATGATTGTAGTCTTTGTTTCTTATGTTTTTAAACACGTATGAGTCCTGGCGTAAAACGGACCTATACCTTGGTTTATTATATGGATAACGAGGATAAAAGTCAACGCCTTGAGAGACAGCGGGAGACAGGGGACGGTTCTGTGTCTCCCGACCTGTATCCCCCATCATTCCCGCAGACATAAAATCGTCCCGTCCGTGGAGCGGAAGGCTGTCTCGCCGGACTGCTGCGCAGCCGCGAGGAGCTGCAGGTGCTCTCTTGTGATGAGCTCACCCGGCGCCAGAAAAGGGATCCCCGGAGGATAAAAATACAGGTACCGGGCACAGATTTTTCCGGCAGCGTCCGAAAGGGGGATCCGCATGGTATCCTGTTCGCAGGCCTGTGCAAGAGTGCAGACGGTGACGGGCTTTAGTTGTGCCAGCGCGCGGCTGACCCCGGACGGCCATACTCTGCTGCTGTCTGGAGAATGGGAGGGAGTCTCAGATGCCGCAGAATCTGCAGCCTTCAAAGATTCCGGGAAAGGATCCGGATCCGACAGTCCCCGTATCTGCCTGTCCTCTGCAGCCTTTTCGATCCCGGCCAGGGCAAGGGCAAGCCTGTCCAGCGAATCTTCATCGTCGCACAGACTTGTCATGGCAAGCACAAGCTTTCCCCGTGCCATCTCCGTCTCCATTTTCCAGTCATTCCTGAGAACCTCTGCAAGTTCAGGGCCTGTCATCCCGATCGAAGAGGCATCCATCAGTATCTTCCCGGGATCATAAACAGCAGATGACATATCCTGCTGCACCGGGCTGTCCCCTGCAGGAGGCTGAGTGTGATGAAGGATCCTCATCCTGCGCAGGAGACGGACCGCCGCATCAAAGCGGCCGATCCTGGCAGCCCACCCGGCAAAGAGTTCCTCCCCTTGGGTCCGAAGTATTCCCGTACAGCCGTCCAGTGAAGCCATCAGCGGATATGAGGGAGAGCTTGTCTCGAATATATCCAGCTCATCTTCAATAAGTTCCGGATCGACCAGATCCCCCTGCAGGTGCAGAAGAGCGGTCTGTGTGAGGCTGGGCAGGGTCTTGTGGGGACTCTGGACGACAATATCCGCGCCGCATGCAAGGGCTCCCTCAGGAAAGCCTTCCTTTTCAGACATGGGCATCAGATGGGCACCGTGTGCCTCATCGACCAGAACAGGGATATGCCTGGAATGGCAGATCCCGCAGATCCCCCTGATATCCGAGAGAACTCCTTCATATGTGGGACTCGTCAGGATAAGGGCACTCACAGAAGGGTGTCTGCGGACCGCATCCTTGATCTGCCGGGCGCTGATCCCGCCGCATATTCCCCACCCGGGGTCGATCGGGGGCATGATCCAATGTACCCTGCAGCCGGCAAGTTCAAGAGCGTGATAGACGGCTTTGTGGCAGTTTCTCGCACACAGCACCTCGCTTCCCCTTCTGGCCAGTGCTCTTATGCCCGCCAGAAGGCCGCAGGTGCTTCCGTTGACCAGATACCAGGTCCTGTCTGCGCCCCACTGAGCGGCAGTGCGCTCCATGGCCTCCCGCAGAATACCCGATGCGTCATGCAGGTCATCCGTTCCCGGGACCTCCGTCACATCCCAGCCAAAGGGAAGCCCGGGAGCGGGCTCACAGCGTCTTTTATGTCCCGGCATGTGAAAGGGATAAAGACCCTTTGCGGCATATTCTTCCAGCTGCGACTGCAGAATGTGCCTGTCATCCGGGTCCGGACTGCCTCCCGGCGGGGGTAACTCTCTGATTGTGTCCTGCTTTTCCTGCATCCGGCTTTCCTTATCCTTTCCTCCTCCCTGCATGCATGAAGGGTCCCTTTTCTGCCGGCATGACGGCAATGGTATATCAGGCAGGGACGGCCCTTCCGCCCTCAAGGCGGAAAATACTCTGCAGGGACAGTGTCATAAAAAGGCGGAGGTTTCCGCCTCCGCCTTTTATGTTCACAGTATTTACTCTGTGGAACGTTCAATTATTTTTATCAATATATGGGGGCATACTGCCGATCAGCCTGCCTGCTGCCCTGCATCGAGCTGGGAAGTGCAGTGAGGGCACCTTGTTGCCTCGATCGGAACATCTTCGCTTTTGCAGTAAGGGCACATCTTGGTTGTGGGAGGAGCATCCTCCTCTTCCTTTTTCAGCTTGTCCGCTGCATGGTTCATTGCCTTGATGATCGAGAACAGGATAAACGCCATGATCAGGAAATTGATGATCGCATTGATGAAGTTACCGATCTTCAGAGAAGCTTCGCCAACAAGCGGAATCACAATATTGCTGAAATCCACGCCGCCGAAGCAGCCCAGGATCGGGTTGATCACATCTTCAACCAGAGAAGTGACGATCGCCGTGAACGCGCCGCCGATGATGATACCAACTGCCATATCCATGACATTGCCGCGGCTGATAAACTCTTTAAACTCCTTCATAAAACTCTTCATCTGTTTACCTCTTTTCTGTATCCGGCATTGTGATCTGTCTTTAAAGTTTCCGAAAAAGCCGGCAGCGGTCTTATGCAGAAGCTGAAAGAATCCCCTTTTCACAAATGCCATACATTGCTACTGATGCTTACCGCATCCGACATATATTGTAGCAGGTTTTCTCAAAACCACAACGGGGATTTTATGCATTTTTTAGATTTGCAGTGTGAATTTATTAAATTAATTAAAATTTATTAAAGCTGCGGATCAAGACATTGAATCGCCTCAATGATCTCCCTATAGTCATTCCGCAGCGGTTCCATGCCGGCAGCAGCCTTTTCCATATCTTCCGCCTTGTCAGGATCTGCGCTGCGAAGAGACTCTGTCACCTCATTTACTGATCTGTAAAGCTTCGTGAAACTCAGGTTCATGCACACACCCTTAAGCGTGTGTGCAGCCCGAAACGCTTCCTTCACATTATTCAGCGCCAGATTCGATTCCAGTTCTCTGTAACTGGGGTCGTCAGGGAACATGCGGACAAATTTCTCCACACGGGTTTCCTTCATTAAACGCTTCATTGCAGCTTCAAAATCGCCTCCCGTCCTGTCGTAAAATTCTCTGATGTCCATTCTGCCTGTCTCCGTTCTGTACAATTTTTCTGCATGTCAACACCCGTTTCAGGGTCTCCGGGGAGTTAAGATCAATAAGCAGGCTGCAGGTTGTAGATCATCCAGTTATTTCTCTCCTCCACTTCTTCGGAAATACTGTAATTCTCGTCATTAAACAGGAATTTGTGGAGCCATACCGCATTGTCCTCGAGTGTATCGGGCATAACAGCGGAACCCGCTTCAATATTGGTGAAATTTCTATAATCCTCCTGCGGGATGCCGCCGGTATCTTTCAGCTCCAGCCTTGACGCCATGAGGATCAGATTGACGATCTCACCGGAGGAAAGGGAAGTTGCCATATCTCCGATCACGTTATTGGCTACGTCTACCAGCGTGGTCGGGGATGCGGATTTCGCCTTCTGGAGAGTCTTTTCCAGCACTATACGCTGACGCTCTGCGCGGCGGAAATCATCTCCTGCCGTGTATCGTATTCTGCTGTAGGCCGTCGCCTGGATTCCGGTGACTGTAACTGTGCCGGTGGCCTCGACAGGAGTATCGTCCGTTCCCAGTTCAATGTGCATATCGTGAAGATACTGGTTGAGATATCCGCGCTCCTCTTCGTCAATCTCAAGCTCGATCCCGCCGAGTGCATCGATCGTATGCGCCAGTCCCTCAAATCCGACCGTCACAAAATCCAGAATATTCAGATCCAGGTTCTGATTGAGCATGTTGATGGCCTGCGCGGGGCCGCCCAGGGCATAGGCAGTATTGGCCTTTGTATAATAGCCCCCGCCCACATCCAGGACCGTGTCACGATACACAGAGACCAGGCGGATCTCGCCTGTTTTCTGATGGATCGAGGCGATCATGATCGTGTCGCTTCGGTTGTCTCCCTCCAGAAGGTCTCCGGAACGGGAATCCACGCCAAACAGGGCGATATTGAGGTATCCATCCATCATCTGGTCGTTTTTGGCCTGATAATTCATATTCTGCCGCAGTTCCTCTTCGAGGTCCACGGAATCGACGCGCTGCATTTCGAGAACGTCAAGCACATCTTTGAGTTTGTAGGCAACAACGCCCGCCACGATCACTGCGATAAGGAGAAGGATCACGATCAGCCGCAGAATAATGGCGAAAACGCCCTTTTTCTTTTTTCTGCGCTTTTTCTTCGGCGCCGGAGCACCTGTTCCGCCGGCTGCGGCCCGGCTCCGGGTCTGTGTTTTCCTCACCGGAGAGGATTCATTGCCGCTTCTGCCGGAGCGCGCCCGGCTTTCCCCGCTGCGGCCTGCCCCCCGGCCCTGCTGCCTGCCGCCCGCGCTGCTGCCGCCTGCGCTGCTTCGGCTGTTCTGCGCACGGCCTGTCCTGCCGCTGCGGGCACTGCTCTGCCGGCTGTCCTCATATCCGTATTCACGGTCCATGGAACGGGCAAACTCCTCATAGTCCTCTTCGTCTTCCCAGTACTCCTCTTCATATTCATCGAAGTCCGGGGAAAAGGCATCTCTGTCTCTGTATCGTGCCCTGCCGTTCTGAACCGGACTGCGGGATCCTCTGTTATTTCTCTTATTATCCATATTCTTTATTGTCTTTATTCCAAATTTACTTTCCAAAAATATTATTCCAAAAATACCGCATGTAAAACATGGTTTTTATCGGTAAAGCACTGCAGAATGTGTATTTTTTTGCGTACATTTTTCATGCAGTGTTTCACTGAAAAACAAAAAACCGATCAGACAAAAATGTCCGGATCACCGGGTGCCTTTTTAGTGAAAAGGATTATAACGACTAAAAGGCCTTTTCTCAACCCGTCTTAGGAATTTTTCACAGAATTATAAGAAGTTGGCACAGCTTTGACCGGTTCAAAAACGAGTTTAATACGCAAAAACATGGATAAAACAGCAAAAAGGCATTCTGCGGGAATCAGGATACTTCGCAGTCCCTATAAGCCGGGGAGTGACCGCAGAGAATTTTTAAAAAATTGGCGGAGAATTTTTAAAAATTTGGTGTTGACATCATTGTCACTTTGTGTTTTAATACGCTTCAGAACTTTAAAGCGTCTAAGCGTTTAAGTGTAAAAGTGCCCGGATGAAAAATTTCCCGAAAATCGTTTACGGGCGATCCAAAAGATATTTTCAGAAGGGATTGCAGAACACTGCTCAGGCGTCATGTCACTACAAATTGTATTTATTGTTTTTGGAGGAAAAAGTCATGTTTCTTAAAATCCTGCTGCTCCTGATATTTTTCAGTGTCATGATCGGCGTCGGCTTCTATAGCCGCAGAAAAGCCGGCAACGTCACTGATTACGTCCTGGGCGGCCGCGAGGTCGGACCCTGGATCACCGCTTTCGCGTTCGGCACTTCCTATTTCTCATCTGTCGTATTCGTTGGCTACGCAGGACAGTTTGGATGGAAATACGGTCTTTCTTCGACCTGGATCGGACTTGGAAACTCCTTTATCGGATCTCTCCTTGCATGGCTGATCCTGGGCAGACGCACCCGCGTTATGTCCCAGAAGCTGGACTCCCGCACAATGCCCGATTTCTTCGGCAAGC
>ODAI013232595.1_pt1 | contig 21934 bp, 18 predicted proteins | sample 1539321 | NCBI WGS metagenome assembly ODAI01 (sample SAMN02144231, study PRJEB22623) | gut metagenome | biome: sheep rumen | host: Ovis aries | place: New Zealand | reverse complement strand
ATTTCAATTCACGCCCCCGCATGAGGGGCGACCAGTAATTGATCGCATCCCGGTCGGCTGCGTTGAATTTCAAATCACGCCCCCGCATGAGGGGCGACGTGTAGGCTGCTGGGGCGGGGTCTTCTGGACACGATTTCAATTCACGCCCCCGCATGAGGGGCGACGCAGACCGTCTGGATCGAGAACTGCCCGCTGATCATTTCAATTCACGCCCCCGCATGAGGGGCGACTCTGTCGCATCTACCTTGAGGATCCGCATCGTTCCATTTCAATTCACGCCCCCGCATGAGGGGCGACCAGGAATATCGGGAAAAGCTGCGCCGTGAGCAAATTTCAATTCACGCCCCCGCATGAGGGGCGACCCGGATGACAAGAGCGGGAAAAAGGTATTTGAAATTTCAATTCACGCCCCCGCATGAGGGGCGACTGTGAGGCCCTGGTGATCCAGATGGAGCGAGACCATATTTCAATTCACGCCCCCGCATGAGGGGCGACCTGTTCCGGGCCCTGGAGGCCGACGTGCGGAAATTTCAATTCACGCCCCCGCATGAGGGGCGACTCCGGTCCAATCACCGGCGTGCCAGACTACAAAATTTCAATTCACGCCCCCGCATGAGGGGCGACGCACCGGCGAGGACAACCCCCTTCCGGTGAAGAAATTTCAATTCACGCCCCCGCATGAGGGGCGACTAGCGGCGCACACTGTGCGCCATCGTCCCCGATATTTCAATTCACGCCCCCGCATGAGGGGCGACCGGCTGGTGCGGATGGGCGCAAGGGTCATTGACGTATTTCAATTCACGCCCCCGCATGAGGGGCGACCAGCGGCCAAGGCTCAGACGGCTCTCTATAAGTTATTTCAATTCACGCCCCCGCATGAGGGGCGACGATCTTCCTATTACCGGTGCAAAATAACTCATCATTATTTCAATTCACGCCCCCGCATGAGGGGCGACTAAAGGATCTGGTGGCGGTGTCGCAGCTGGGATAATTTCAATTCACGCCCCCGCATGAGGGGCGACATCTGGTCTTGCTCCGAGTGCGGAACGGAATACATTTCAATTCACGCCCCCGCATGAGGGGCGACTTGGTGATGCAGAAGCTACGCCGCAGCTCGCTATTTCAATTCACGCCCCCGCATGAGGGGCGACGCGGGAAAACACGGAGGCACTGACATGGAAAAGATATTTCAATTCACGCCCCCGCATGAGGGGCGACAGTACATCTCCCACAACGGCGATAAGGCGGTCTCCATTTCAATTCACGCCCCCGCATGAGGGGCGACTCCCAAGCATCATCATTGGGATCATTGAGACCCTTATTTCAATTCACGCCCCCGCATGAGGGGCGACTGCAAAAGTAACCAAATACATTAGATTCCTTTGCAGCAAAATACACAAAAAACAGCTGTGAAATACATGAGATGGAAGGAAGAAGAGCATTTTGTTTCTTTTTTCAGACAAAAAAGCGAGTGTTTTTTGCGCCGATCTCCCGGTATTATGTTGTTCCTCCGCAGTTGGCGCTACAGGATTATCTCAGATCCCGGTTGGATAATAGGCTTCTTCCCTAACACATCTATTTTGCTTTGCCAGCTGTTTCCTATGCGATAGATTCGGATTGAGTCCTGTTCCTCGTCGATGATCCTTTGCAGATGACCCTTCAGCTCTACAAGCTGCGCTGCACTCGCATCTATTTCGAACACGGAATTCTGGACACGAACGCCGTATTTCTGGCATAGTTTAGCAACGCTACGCAATCTTTTTGCCCCGGCTGGATTTGCCGTCTCCACGTCATAAGCAACAACCAACAACATTTCGTGCTACCTCCAAAGAAATGGTGGATACCGATCCAGATCACCTCTCAGAACCCGAGCGAACAGCATGGCCTGCACATAAGGAATCAGACCAATTTTAATCTTCTCATTTAGGAACGGATGCCGGATTTCTTCCTGTTTTCGGCTTCGCCATTGACTTAAAACAAGTCTGCGACCTTTCTCGTTGAGGTACACCGCAGGCTCCATGTAGTCAAACTCCTTTACAGTCAGCTGCCCGCGATTAAACAGCGTGAGCGTCAAGCGGTCACAAAGAGGGGACCGGAGTTCTTCCATCAGATCAAGAGCGAAGGACGGGCGGCCTGGGCGCAGTGTGTGCATAAAGCCCATAGCCGGGTCCAGACCGACACTTTCCATAGCAGAACAATAGTCGTGAGTAAGCTGCGTATAAAGGAATGACAGGACTGCGTTGATTTCGTTTTCCGGAGGGCGTTTACTGCGTCGCTCAAATTTGAAGCTGTGGTTGTCGGACAGCATAAAATCCATGACGGAAAAATAGGCGGAGGCAGCAGCACCTTCGATCCCACGCATGGAATCAAGAGAGTCGCAGGCTTGCAGCTGTGAGGCGTATTCGCTTAAGGCGGTCGCTGTTTTTGCCAATTCTTTCGCATTCTCCGGATTGCCCGCCGTTCTTGCGTGCCGTGCAATCAACTGCTTGCTGTTCTGTATTTTTGCACAAATCAAATCGCAGACAAACTTCATTGAGAATTCCTCAGAATCGGCTGCGTAATATTGTCGCTTCCGAAGCAAAACATTTCCACTGACAGGCCCGCATAATCGCCCCTCAAACCGGCCATAGCTGTTCAAAAAAGTAATTGTCACATTATGTGCGGCGCAAAAGCCTAGCAGGGATGTGGACATTGTGTTTTTTCCAAACAGTACGATCGAATCTACTTGACTGATCGGAACAGACGCCTTCTCCTCTCCGCCAATTGAAACGCAAATGTTGTCGTTCCTTTGAAACAGGTAGCTTTCCGGCGTCATGATATACACGGTTTCAAGCAACTTTTTCATTCCAATTCTACCCTCATCGCCTCTGCGCGCAGAGACTTGCAGTAATTCTCTGCAGATTGCCGCAGCTCCGGCAGGCAGTACTCCCGCAGGGAGCAGCGCGAACATTTTGCGCTCAGTTCCGCAGTTGGGATCGTGTGGTGCTGACGTATGTCTTTCAGGTCTTGCGCAAGCTGTGTTACCCTGGCACGCAGGGCTTCCGTGAACGACACTGGAAGTCGTCGGTGGGAAGAAATATAGAACAGCGCCCCTTCCGGGATTTTGGTATGAAACATCTCTTCCAGACAGATTGCCTGCGCACAAAGCTGGATTTCGTATTCCTCCTCGGATCGGACCTTGCCGTGCTTGTACTCAACAGGATACAAGCGTACCGGGCGATCAGAAGCAGGAATTCGGCATCCGCCTACCTCTGGGATTGCTTCAATACAGTCACATTTCCCGGATAATTGAAGCCGTTCAGAGCAGACTGGGTATTCGTACAGCCGGATACAATCGCTGCGCTTCTCCACGCGAGCGGTGTGAACGCGCTCGTGCTCCATACGGCCTTTGGCGGTGTCCGCGCTCTCGATCCAGATTTGCTCATTTTCCAGAAGCGCGGCCCGCCGCAGGCAGTACCCCGCCTGGGTCAGACGGGAAATGGAAATCCGTTCCTCATCCACGGCGGAACCAGGTTTCGGACGCCGGAAGCTCGTCCCAGCAGATCGGCGCAAAAGCGCTCTCCTGGAAACCGACCCGGACGCCGGCGGGAAGCGCATCCATGTGGATCACAGCGTCGTAATCGGTGTAGCGTCTGGGGCATTCGACCTCAGCCTTCTTCTGTACCTGAACGAGATCGAACAGCTTGTGGGCCGGCGCGCAGCCCAGCTTTGCCTGCCGTGCCCGCTGGGCCAGGTCGCTGTCGGTCCCCTCGTGGCGGAAAATAATCAGCGGCGACACCACAGACATCTCCCCCTTACTGGCAGAGCGGTCATGCTCGTACATATTCAGAATTGCCTCAAAGAGAACCTTCAGGTCGTTGTCGTCAAAGCCGGTTTCACCGGCCAGATTCGCGCTGATGAAGCCTCGGATTTCATAGAGACCGAAGGGGATCATCTGCTTCCGGCCCATGGTCCGGAGCTTTTCCTCCGGCTGCTCGTTCTCCCAGGCCTCATATTGCTCCAATGTGGCCTTGTCCCCCAGCTTGTCGTTGGTGGTGGCAACCCTGGTGATGGAAATATCCAAAGGAAGGATGGGATCTACGCTCTTCCCGAAAGTGATCTGAACCGGCCCGCGAACCTGACCTGCATTGGGTCCGGTGGACATCACGGCGCCGAATGTGCGGACGTCATAGAACAGCTCGCAGGCCTTCTTCCGCCCGGCATACACGGCCTCCTTCCCTTTGGCGCAGTCTTCTACGCCGGCTTCCCGTTTGGCCTGGGCAATCTTCCGGTTGATGTTTGTGGACTGCTGAATGATGATGTTCATGCCGGGTTCTCCGGCGTAGGCCATGTCCACATAGTTGCGGATTCTCCGCTTGGTGGCCACGTCGGTGATATAGCCCTGCATGGTCTGGGGATCAACCCGGGGGGTATTCCCCATATCGGGGTCACCGTTGGGATTGGCATTGGTGCAGGATACATAGTACATGAATTCGTAACGATTCTGGATTGCCATTTTGCTTTCCTCCTTATTTTTCATCCGCCGGTTGCGTAGGATTCTTCTTTGCGTCAATCCGGGCCTGTTTTTCCCGATTATTCTCCGCACACATCTGATAGTAGCCCAAGGCAAACTCTGCCTGTTTTTCCAGATTCAACGTCGCGGGAATGGCGCCTGGGATCCTGGTGCTGATCTCTGCCAACTGTTTTTCAAATTTTCCGGCAAGCCACTTATTTTCTATCTTTTCCAGATGGTGGACCGACAGCTGGCTCAGCCGCCCCATCACAAGGGCCGGGGTTTGGATGGCTGAAGCGTAATAGCGCTGCATAATAGTGGCGTTTATATTCGGATACGCTTCTGCCTGTATGGCGTTGTAGACTGCCATCATTGCGCCGCACTGATAGGCCGCGCTCTCGTAATCGGGATTGTATGTACTCATGATCACTTGTCCTTTCTGTTTGCTTCGGATCAGCCAAACCTTCAGCCATTGGCAGCAGCGTCCCACATCCCGGAGGACGTCAGCCGGAAATTCATCCTCGACGCCGCCAAGCATTCTGGAGCGGATGTATTGCAGAGATCGAACTGCCACAGCATCCGGGAGCCGCGATCCGGTCAAAATCGACAGCAGGATCGCCGGGGTATCGCCCGACAGCTCTTTGCCCAGGCGTTCAATCAGCTTTCTGATGTCCGTCTCCCGATCCTGCCGCTTGAGCAGCTTGAAAAGTCTTGCGTTTAGTTTGCAGCCGGGGATCGGTCCGGTGCCTGCGGCGTTTGTCAGAGAAAGGTCGCGGTGCCAGGCATCCAGGTTCTGCTTTAACTCCGCGTAAGTGCCGGTTTCATATCGCCGCACCATGACCCGACCTGTGACGCCGGACAGGAGTAAAATGTGATAGGATACGTTTGCCAGCTCTACGTCTGTTTCCGGCCCCGTTACGCTTTCAATCAGCTGGTCAGCCCGGTGTGTCGCGTCCCGTTCCTTCTGCCGCTGCTCATAAGCTGTCGTTTCCGCTTCTTCCTGCTCCTCCTCGTCTTCCTCGGCTTGCAGGCCGAAGAAATCCTCACTCTGAGCGATTGGATCCAGCTCTGGTGTCAGATCACGGTCATACCAATGGACAAACCGCATTCCAGCTATCGCTCTGGGTGCTTGCTCCAGCAGCTGGTCCAGGGCGGATTTCACTGCGGCAAAAGCCTCCTCAGAAACCGGAGCGTTTTCTGCCTTTTTCAGACCGTAGGAGCAAAAGGATGCTTTGTCAAAGCAAATCAGCGCGTCTCCGCGTCCATGGCCGCCGACGGAAAGCAGCCCCTGTATCGGCGGTGTGGTTTCCGCCGGTACCGTTGGCTCTCCAGTGATGAGACAGCGGGCATTTTTTCCATCCTTTTCCTTTATAAACTTTTTTCTGTAGGTGTTCCACCACAGCTTTACAGGCTCGAACCTGGTGATCGCTTCTCCATCCACCTGGAAACCAATCCTGTCCCCGGGCTTTATTTTCAGCCCATCCAATCTCTTCTGAATCAACGCGGCATTTTCTCTGTTTTCCAATGCGGAAACGCAAGCGTTCAGTCTTTGATCCACAGCAGCAGCGTCCCGCAAGGAGCGCTGGAAGAATTCGCTTTTTTCGGAAGTTTCCGCAGGAAGAACGACAGACCTTTTTTCCACCAGAACATTGCAGAGTTTCGTACCATTTGCCGCTGCTCCAATATCCGGGCAGATTTCTGCTTCCCCGCTGCCCAATACCACGTCACAGTATGCAGAGTGACTGGATACTGAGATATAGGCTTTTACTGTCTTTTTCGCAAATCCGGCGGGAATCGTCAAGGCATGCCGGGCGGCATAATCATATAGGGAATGAAGCATCCTCAACCCCCCTTCAAAACTTCCGGACTGTCAAAAGGCGGCACCTGGATTACACCATGCTCCATGACCGCGTGAAAGAGTGACAGCAACGGTTTTGTCTTGGCTCTGACATCGCAATCGTGCAAGTCAAAGATATCGTAAACCATCAGACCGGCGTCCATACAGTCTTGGATCGGTTCTGCCGGTTCCTTGCAGGGAGCAAAGTAAGCGACAAATTCTCTGACGCCCAGACTTGGTTGGAAGTAGCACTTGCCCTGGGCAATCCGACGCTCTGCCTGCTTGTAAATCTGCTCCTCAGTACCGTCGAAGCTGGGCTGAAGCACCGGGACGGCGGTGATCCGGTAACGCACGTCCATCAAGGCTACGGTTTGCCGTGGGGTTCGGTCTTCATCCGAAGCCAGATAGTCCAGGTTCGTTTTTGATTTGACCTCATTGCGCTTGAAGCTGATGTACCGAATCGGTTTCAAAACTTCGATCCTTCTGACCTGCCAGTAGAACTCTTTTGGCTTGCTGTAGATTGCGGAAAGAATTCCTCTGGCAGCGGAGGGCGTGGGGAACGGGTAGCTCAGACGCTCTACCTTTGCGTAGGGTGGGCTGAAGCAGGCGAAATCTCCCCACACCTCAACTGTGAGTTCCTTCATACATTATCACCTCCATGTTCTGCCCCTGCCTTGCGCAGGGGCAATTCAGAATCATAATTTTTCAATTCAACCCCTGCTGCTGTCATATATAAGGAGTACTGAGAGCTTATTTCAGGGTAATGTCATTATAATTCTTAATTAAGTGGATGTCAAGATCAATCCTAAAAAAATGGCTGAAAGCTATTATCATCGGGAAATTGCAACCCGGTTCTTTTGTTGTAACATGATTCTTGATTGACCCGCAGGCAATAGTATCCGCTGTTTGGAAGCGACCCGCTTGGGTTTCTGCCTGTTTGTCTGAAGGGAATCGGCTCCAAAACCATCTCCAGATCCTTCCGGCTGAAAACAGAGACCATCAAGGGCGCGGCTCTTTTGAGCAGCTGTCCCGTCAGGCCGGAAGTCTTTGCTTCCCGGATAATTTCATTATACTCCTTTATAGATCCTATAAATGGGACAATTACGCGAATTCCGTCATTTTTTATCAATCGATATTCCTGAGCCGTTTTGGAGTAGTCCAGTTCCTCTACTGCTCTTTGCAGGTTGGATTGATCCCTGAGCCCGGCAAACAAGGCAGAGTAATAGCGATGAATATCCTTTGGGTCTCCGATGTCAATCATTTTGTCGCTGTTGAGACGCTTTGTTGTTTGAGCGGCATTGTGATACCAATTGTTCCAATCCCGCGGATAAAGACCGCCTGGCTCGTCCGGTTCAAAAATCACGACGCTGCCCTGCTGTCTGCCGTTTCGGTTGCAGCGGCCTGCAGCCTGGACAATGCTGTCCAGAGGTGCGAGGGCACGAAAAACGACAGAAAAATCCAGATCAACGCCTGCTTCTATGCACTGCGTAGACACCACCACGCAACGAAGCCCCTCTTTCTGACGGGACTTGATTTTGGCAATCACGTTGCTCCGATGTGCCGGACAGAGATCGGTCGAGATCATAAACAGTTCTTCCTCGGCGCAATTTTCTTGCAATAATCGAAACAGTTTTCTGGCATGCCTGCGAAGATTGACGATGGCGCATACGTTCTGCTCCTTCAGCATCTCTTCCGCAATGATTTCCAGCGGGATTGCCTGCTCCAGCCGCCACTCCGCATCTGTCCGTTTTAATGTGCTGTAATACTTTTCATAATCAGGCAGTATTTCTCTTGGTGCCCAGCGGGATCCGAGCCTATGTATCTGACAGTAGTCTGGTTGCGTGGCAGTTGAGAAAACGGTTGTACATCCATAGCTTCTGCACAGTTCTCTCACCGCAATTAAAGAAGCTTCAGTTAATTCGGGCGGCAAGCTCTGCGCTTCATCAAACAGGATGACACTGTTTGCGATGTTATGCAGCTTTCTGCAATCCGAAGGCTTTGAAGAAAAGAGCGATTCAAAGAATCTGACTGAGGTCGTAATGATGACCGGGTATCTCCATCGCGCGCTGAACTGCCGTTCCTGGTCTGTCAAATTACTCTGGCTGTGGTCTTCCAGAACATGAGGCAGGATATCCCGATAGGTCTTTGCGCTCTGTTCCGTCAGTGTCAGGAATGGAAGCACGAGAATGATCCGCTTTTTCCCCCATCTCGCGCAGTGCCTTAACGCAAAGTGCAGAAGTGCCAGAGTTTTTCCCGTTCCGGTTGGGGCCGTCAAAGAATACAGCCCCGGGGCGTTTTCTTCCCCTGCATTTCCGCAACGTACATATAATTCGTCCCTAAGTTGATTTAACTTGGAATCTGCAGATGAGCCACTTCGGATACCCTCTACAAACTGACGCAAGCTGGATAACTGCGACTCCGCGTCAAAGTCCGTTACTTCACTCACGTCTGCATAAATCTCGTTTTCCTCCATTGCGGAAACCGTATAGTCGGCGTCCACCAAGCAAGAGAACAGCATCCTTGTAAACAGCATTTTCTGGACATTCTTAAAATAATCTTCGGTCTGTTCGTCTCCCCGGAAACTTGATACTTTTGGAATCACAAATCCCGGAAAATCCTGGCGAAAGCAATTCCGAGCTTCTTGATACTGGACTTTGCCGGAAAGAGAAGCACGTTTCCCTGCCGGTGAAATGACGGGCTTATCGGATATCACGCTGCGGTTCAGTGTATCAATCAGATGGCTGGAAGAAATCAACTCACTGTGGTGGGCAGCAATTGCCTCTAAAACCGGGTTAAGCGCAGAGCGGCCCAGTTTTGCCAGAAAGGCTGCTCCAGGGAGTGCGTGATCGATCCCATGCTCTGAATCGGTGAGGACGCGCTGAAAGAGGTCTCCGTATTTTCCAAAATCGTGAAATAGTCCTTCCAAGCGAGCCGCTGATTCTGCTCCGATCTCCTTCCCGTATTCCCCGGCATACGCGGCGACAGAGGAAAGGTGTTCCTGAACGGTTGGCTGTTTTCCGTTTGCCAATCTTGATTTTGCATATTTTGTGTTATCCATTTGAGCATCTCCTCTGAATTGATTATAGAATTCCTATCGGTGTTTGATATCAAAATACTTCAGAACCTGCATAAATCGATCCTGGGCGAGGCCGCAGGTGGTGCGGAGGCAGCAGGGTTCGGTTTTTCGGGTTTGGAGGCCGCGGCAGCAGCGGAGCTTCAGGTCCTCTGTCAGGATGAAGGGCCCGATGGCGTTGCGCAGGCACTCCAGGAACAGCAGCAGGCGGCCGACGCTGGCGTTACCCTCCAGTTGCCATCCGATGAACATAGTGCTGTTTGTTTTACAGTCGTGGGTCAACAGTATTTTCACTTGGCGCGAACAACAGCTTCGTGCTCAAAAGCCGGCACGCCGAAGACGCGGAAAGGGGATCAGCTTCGGCGGTATTTCGTTTTCCTGCCGCTGCCGGTTTGGACGAGGAGCCCTGCCTGGAGCATCCGTTTCAGAATGCGGCTGGAGGTGGTCTGACTGACGTCGAGAATGGCGTCGACTTCGGAGCGGGTGATAACGTCGTGGTTTTGCAGATATTGCAGGATCGTCTGCTCCGGACCGGAAGTGACGGAGTTTTCGGCGGAGGCGTTTCGGTTCGGCAGGGTAATCTTGAATGCGTTGTTGGTGACCTCGACGGCAGGCTGACGCTTGCAGCCCCTGTAGGCATTCATGATTTTTTGCATGCCGGTACCGTAGGCTTCGATCAGATCCAGGCGGTAGAAAACAGCTGCTAACTTTGGATTCCGGCAGACGGACAGGCCCAGCATGATGTCATCCACCGTGACGCCCTCCAGCAGTCCGCCGATGGAGACAAATTCGATCCGGTCGGCGTATACGCGGACCAGGGTTCTGGCGCTGTAGGAATAGTTCCGGTGGACGATGGAGTTGAGCATCGCTTCCCGCAGGGCTTCTTCCGGGTAGTCCCGGGTATCCGTGCGATAGAGCCATTCAAAGGTGGCCTTGGTCTGATTGCGCAGCTCCAGATAGGCGTATAGTTCTTCTGTTTGCCGGAACAAAGAACCGCTGAATTCTCGCCGATCCTGAAACACGTTTTTGTCCAGGCCGGAGAAGGTTGCTGCCTTGACCATGCCGGGGCATTGATCCGAGAGCAGGTACCCCAGATTGGAATACACGCCGTCGGCAGAAATCAGCCCAAGTGTCTGTTGCTGGGCTGGGCCGAAGGCCACGTCCCGCTTATGAAATTCCGCCTCTGCCGTGGCGAAGGTCAGCTCCTGCGCCAGGGACCGCATATCCTCAAAGCGGTCGCCGTCGGTCTCCTTGATCATCCGGCGGATGGCTGTATCCGTGGACGGATCGGCGGAGGCGCCGTTTCGCACGTAGACGCCGCCGGGTTTCAGCCCTTTTGCCGCCAGATAGTAGGGCTGGCCCGTGCCTTTCTGTACCGTGACCGCAACGATTCCTTTGCCGTCCAATGTGCGGATTTCATACCGGACAAACATGGTGACGTCGGGCTTGATGGAATCCCGCACCATGTTGTTGATCCTCAGCATAACTTCATCGGGATCGGAAACGCCGACAACAGTTCCGTCGTCAGCGACGCCGATCCAGATTTCTCCGCCACGGGTATTGGCAAAGGCAACGACCTCTTTGCAAATATCAGGAACGATTTCGGATTTGAACTCCAAGCTTTCGCTTTCCATTCGGATGGACATCATGATCCCCTCACTTTCTAATCATCATTATAGTCGTTATAGTCATTCTCGTCAAAGGCTAATCGGATGATAAGAAAAAACTCCCAGAGGGGAACCCAGTCTTCAGCTTAGGACAATTGGTTTGGATTGAGATGGATTTGAAAGTGGTCTCACGTTATAATGAGAGTGCACATTGTGCAAATACATTTAAAGAAGGCCACGAAGATGGCAGCAAAGCAATTTTCCCTTTTGAGCAATTCGCATTCGTTGCTGCTCCTCCCGTATCACGCACGGATATTCTGTGTGTAAATCTCTACGCAGATGGGAAGTTCAATCTGAAGGGAAAACTTGCTGAGGCATTGCGCGGCAAATCACTTCAAATCAGCTTCACAGATGATGCAAAGCATCTGTGTTTGATTGAACGTGATTCTGTGAATGCGGTCAAGTTTCCCAAAAGCGGCTCAAGGAAACTCGATCACGCACTTCAGCCTCTGAAATCTCGTAAAATCCCCCTCCCGGCAAAGCATGAAGTCCATTATTGTGAGGAACACAAGTTTTGGCAAGGGGACTTGACAGAAAACCCTACGGTAGAGAAGGCGCTCCGTGGTTCAAATTCAAAGAGGAAATCATGATACTTCCACTTCCAATGCGGGAAGTGATTATTCCGCGAATCACAGCGTCCACAGATCAGGATCTGCTGCATGAAATGATTGTGTGCTGCTATGAGGTCGTATCTGAGTACAAGCTGTTCTCGAGGGCGAAAGCAGTCCTCAAAATCGATACAATGATTCACATACGAAACCGCGAAAACAGCGTTCTGTATAATCCTTACCGAAATATATCTCTGAATCAATGTATTGGAGAGAGCCATGTACCTGTTTCTGAATGGATGAATCTTTCCGAATGGCAAGAGTGGGAGTAACGCAATCCAGAATGCCGCACCAAACAAACAATACAAGACGCCAGTATGCAACGGACTTCCGGTGCATACTGGCAAGAAGATAATCGGCATGGGGAAATCCTGCTATCAGCAAAATATTGGCTGTTATATTCAATGATTCAGGTTGTTATTTTGCCGATATGAACAGTTGCTTATGCTCGTACAACGCTCCTCCTTTGACGATAGTTTCACTGACGTCAAAGGGGGAGTTTTTTGTATATTGGGACATATATTGTGGCAAGATTATGTGGGTTCGTTGCGGTACAGGGATTCGAACCCGTCAGTTATTTGCAGCAGTGGATTTTGAGTGATACGGAAAATTCCGATTTTGACGGAACTTGACGCCCGTTGGAGGTCACTGGGGAAGATGCCTTCACCTGTATTTTCCAGCAAAAATGGGCTCAAAATGGCGAAAAACCTAGACTGCGCCTACTAATTCGAGCCCCCGGCCCGCCCGGGAACGGAAATCGGAAATCGGAGGTCGCCAGGAGGCCAAAACCAAAATCAGCAACCGAAAAATAACCCCAGAGGTCACAAAAGCCTTTGTAGCGCCGAAACCGCAAAACGGTACGACTTGTGCATTCGAGCATAGCTCTCCGGCACTGCCCACGACAGCCCACCAGGCTGTCAACACTGAACAAACTTGCATCGTGCGCCATAAGCACACCCATCATCTTGTCGGATCTCCTGCCGTCGGAAATATATTCGCTTTGCAGCGGCGCACATTGTGCGCCACATGCACAGCCAAAAAAGGAGAACGATCATGACAAGACAAGACAAGATTATGAAAAGCGTTTCCGCCTCTACCCGGATGTGGTAACCATCGCAGAATTCTGCGCCATGCTCCGCATCGGCGATACCTACGCCCGGAAGCTGCTTCGCAAAAACCTGGTGGAACACTACGTGATTCGCCACACCTACTACATCCCCAAGGCAAAGATCATCGACTTCATGTTGAGCCCCAACTACCTGCTAGTCCTTAATCGCTTCCGCAGGGACTCCCAATAATCACTACCCCTTAGGCAACGCAGAACTCTGTTCTACGTTGCCTAAGGAATTACGACTACACTACACATGGTTGCCGATTATTCAACCTTGCTGTATATCTTGCAAACTCTTTTCCATATGCTCAATTTTTAGTCCCAACAATTCTAGTGATTTCTTGCCGATTATTGTATTCATAGTATCGGATTTTTCATTTGTGCTTTTTACTATCTTCTCAAGTAATGATTTGTAATTATCTATGGACCTCTTCAATTCTTCTGTCCCACAAAGGTCTTTGTCACTAAAGTCAATATTTGATAGTGACTGAATTACACTTCTTTTTTCGACGTTATTCCCGTTAATGAATTTATTGATCGAGGCAACCGCTAACTCGGTATCGAATTCATCTAAGGATATCTTCATTGGAGTGTCATTACGTTCTCTTCCGCCTCTAAGCCATTCTAACAACGTTGCTCTATTATCCCACGCAATTTGTTTCTGAGCAAGTCGCTCGATTTTTGTGTAAATCGGAAGCGCATCAGAATCCAATTGGTTTTTTTCAGAAAAAGTATGTCTCTCGGGCTCAGATAGAGTGTTGTTCCTAATTTTTTTCGTTCTTTCAGTGAAGCCTTGATCTATTCTGCTGTAAGATATATCGATTACAGGAAGCGCATCATATTTACGCAGAAAATGAACCTTTTGCAGTAGGGAAATTAACTCATCGCAAGTTAATCCTCCGTTGTAAGCTCTTTCCAAACTATCGGGTAGCCCGATATCAATATCTTTTTGCTCTAAACTCCAAAAGTCTACACGGAGAAATCGTTCAGTGGGTGAGAGATTAACTGTTTCATATCGTTTTTTTAGGTGCTCGAGAAATTCAGCTTCATCCCATTCTCCATCAACAATCCACTTTGAGAAAGAAAGAGGAACATTTTTGAATGTTTCAGCGATATATTTCCCTTCTACGCGCGATTTCTCGAAAACTTGCTTCTGGGGAACGCTTGGGCTTACAGATTGTGGTATTTTTTCTTCATTTGTTGCAACCTGTATCCCATATGGCAAGTCATTTTCATAATACTTGACATATTTTTTTGCTTTCGCCTCGTATTCGATGGCGCAAAATCTATACAATTGATTTGGTAAGTCCTCAAGTGGCACGCCGGATTTCCTCCAAACAACGAAGACACGCTCGAAATCACACAAGCAAGCAATGAGCGTCCTTAAATTGCTATATCTGCTGTGTAGAAATGCGCTAACAAGTCGATTGCGATATGTTAAAAGAAAGGTTTTATAATCTTTGTTTTCGGTCTTATAGTTTCGTATTATTTGCTTAACTATCCGATCGTCATCTACACTCAAGTGAAGCGTCCTTGCAATTAGCTTTTCTTTGAACTCACCATACGCTTCGTCCTTAATTTTTTCTTCATCTGCCAAAACAATAACTTTTATTTTCTTGTTTTCTACAAATTCATTCAAAACGCCTAATCGATCTTGAATAGAAATATTAGTGCATCTTTCAAGATCATCAAAAACAAGAACAAAAGGCCGCACATTATTATCTTTTCCAACAAAATTTTTTACATTAACAAAGCTGTAAATATCTTGGGAGAGAACAGAGGTAATACCTTTTGAAACAGCACCAATCGTTACGTCATTTGGTGCTGCTGCTGTCACAATATCACTTGCGTCTTTAGCTAATCGTGCAGCTTTTTGGGAAAACTGGGCAACCTTGTTTATTCCTGAGAGCAATGAAAAACTTGCGTACACTTCTCTGACGCATTTATTGATATTCCCTACAGAGTTTAGCCCAAATAATGAGATAATACCTACTGCAGCCTTTGGCTTATCGGCATTGTTAATTTCTTTTGCTAATTCTTTGATAAGATACGATTTCCCGCATCCCCACTTTCCTGTAAGGAGTAATGCGCCATGAGTTTCTTTTTCATCAATGTATATATTTATTTCACGCACAATATCATTTGCTTGCATAATGTTATCGCTCCCAATAAATTGTAACGAGTTGATCATCCGCAGGCAAGAAGAAATCCGTCAGAATCTCTTAGGTATGGGTTTACTTGAAGCCTGCTTTGGTTGAGCTGCCCACGCTGAAGCCAACTGAGAGATAACCATATAAACAGCTGATGCGAAGGCGTGGCAAGAAACGTGCCATCATTGTAATTGCCAGAATGATCGTGTTTTCGCAATGCTCTCTACCAGTAAGGTCTTTAACTCCAGCGAGTTTGAAAAGAACGATATGCCGGAGGAACTGAAAAATCAACGAACTCTTTCTTCTGCAAAAAAGTTGTAAACTCCTTGTTTCTCTCGGCGTGGTCCGGCTGGTACAATATCCGTGAACGCTTTAGTCAGCTAGTACTTTCACCATAGCGGGAATACTAGCTCCCTCTGGGACGCTTGCTTTGCTGTGCCTGTTTTGTCCTCTTGGACGTCCCTTAATTGTTGTCGATGTTTTCACAGTAGCATTCCAGTCCCCATACATGGATTCTTCCATTTCCGATTACGTTGTTCACTTTCCCTCTTATTTCATTAATTGAATTGGAAACCGCTCTTATTTGAGCTACAATCGAAATAAATGAGAAAGAGACAACATACGCAATTTCGGTTTCTTAAAAACATGGTGCAGGCTGCCAGTTTTGCTCAATAGCTTGCTCGTTTTCTTCCTGTCCTTTTGTATCTTTATTACTATCTTTTTGTTGCACCTCAGAAATATCTTTCCATAACTTATCGCCGTAGCGCCAAATTGCTTTTTCTACAGCCTTAACAATTTTATCTTTATCCGCCTCGGACATACCAAGTAAACTGTAACATGAGTTTATATAGCTTGAATAAAGAGTTAAGAAACTCATGTGAAGTTCCCGTATCTGGCGTCTATACGTCCATCTGGTATCTCCTTTTTTGGTAACAAGCTGGTCGCTTTTTTTAAGAGCGTTTATATCCGTACTATTTATCGAATCGAGAAACAGCTTAGCTTCATCACAATAAGAATCCCTTACAAGTCGAGCATACGAGCATACCTTGTTGATAATATGAATTGCGAGGACGGGCGATTTAATGAAATATAACGGTGCATGGTTGCTACAGTACAATGCTGAAAAAAAGCTAAAACTCGGCTGCCAAATGTGGAGGAATTCTTTTCCTGCTTCGCTTAATCGCACCCCAAAATGCTTCCAATCATATTTCTCACCTTCAACGCTCTGTGACGATCCTGCTTCCCATATATCCTTCAAAAGCACTGCATATTTTTTATTGTATGCTATTATTTCGTTTTCTGGATCTTGCTCTATACGCATTAAGACAAAAGGTGCAAAATCGCCGTATCTTTCTGGTTGACTTGCTGAAAGGAGAACATCCGAAAGATGATTAAAATCTTCTTCGGTTGGTTTAGTCTTTACATCTTTCCATAATGAATCCATTAAGTCAAAAAGGGAAATAGGGGTGTAAGTTGGCGCAATACACCTGGAAACAGCGTCAGATTCACCTTTCTCTAAAATACAGAGCAGTCGATGTAATAGGCTGCGCCATTTTTTAGTCTGATTATTATCCACATATTTAACAGAGTTATACTTGAACGAGTCTTTTCCCTCCGGATCCACTTTTTCCTTAGGGTGCCGAGAAGCGTACAGCGTTCCTGTTTTTTCTGCACTTAAGTATCCAATATTTAGATTTTTCCATCGTACTGATAGCCTATTTCGACTAAAATTTCTTGATTCTTCCACTGAATGCTCATTCTCTGCGAGCATACTTAAGAACTGTCTTCTATAATACTGCTCAAGAAATGCCATTCGAAAAAGGTGTTTTGCGGCATTTACTTTTCCGATGTCAGATGCTTGGATGTCTAAAAACTCCTTATAGCTGATATACTTTCTTTGTTTAACATCTGGAGAGGCAACTAATAGCCTATACAAATCAAAAATAGCCTGGGATTCACAATGGCCTATTCTTCGTAAACCTCGGGCAAGCATCCGTGAGTATCGTTCTTGCAAGCTGTTTATATCTTTGGAGTCTCTAAATGCGATATCTGCAAATGCGATATAATCGCCCATTGAACTCTCACAGCTATTTTGAAGATTTTGCTCTCCCGGTTCCCATATGCCAGTTTCGTTGTCCCACAACGCACGTTTTTTTGCATCCCAAATATCTGAGATGTCTATGTCTCCTGTAATGTCAAATACTTCATCGTATTTTGACTCAACAGTCCCCATATAAGTATAGTTCAGCAGTTCAAATGTTGTCCTTCTAATACACATTATAATGGAAACAGATGTTTTTGATTCACGCCGTACCTTTTTTATTGCGTCATCGATAAATGTGGTTTGTATTCGTCGAGCAACTGTTTCGAGGCAATCATATATCTTCTTAACCTGTACATTTGATACAGCAATTGACTTTGATGTCTTGTTGCCAAACCGAATTCCAATATATTCCTCAATATTATCAATAATAATATTCTTTGGAGTTGTTGGAAAAGTGCAAAATTGAAGAAGAAATAACAAAATGAGTAGTCTTTCAATATCTTCCCCTGCCGCGTCGTCATCGGCAAAAATGTCCCGTGATCTGGAATCAGGATTCGATTTTAAGATGTTGAGTATATCTCTAAAGACATTTGAAGATGTAACGCTCTTGCCCTCTCTTTTTTCACCAGATGCATAATAGGCAAGTGTTACAAATAAATCCCGATATTCATCTGCTTTGTGTATATCTAATGCATCATTTTCAAAGTACAATTCTAAGTTTTTTATTGCATTTTTTAGCCGCTCATTCTCTGTCCTTTTTAAATACAAAATATACCCGCGTACAGTTTCAAGCAGAGATGTACAAAACAGCCACATGGGGGTTAGTGGTCTTGGGCATGAATACCTTACACCATCTTGGACGTCACGAACATCACGCTCTAAATCTATCAATATAGCATTTGGGGTTTGAAACAGGTCACTATCGATCTCCCAATCTTGATCACCGACACGATATGGAAGTGCTCTGAACTCGGTATTCTCGTAAACTTTTCTTTGGACTTCAACAGATTTTCCGCTGCCTACTACACCCATTAGTGCAGCAAAGTGAGAACCTGGTTCTCCAGAAAACAACTTGTTAAATTCCACTCGCCGTCTTGCAATTGCCTCATATTCAACTTGTCGCTCCTTATACGGAGCAGAATCACTCGGGTCAATTTCGTATGCAATGGCTTTTGCGTTTTCAGCTTCGATTGGTGGTACCCAGATACCATATTTTTTTTCAAAAAACTGTTTTGGCCCTATTTTCCCAATAATCCCAAGATTGCGAAGTTTTTCCCGGCCTCTCTCCGTAATTGGATCACATAATAACAAGTCCTCAATAAATGAAGAAGAAACACCTATTTTTTTCATGTTTTTCCTCCTTGCGGAATAGTATTAATCTGAAAGAACAAAAAGAATGCGTGAATGACTATTATTCATTTTATAGTAATTTTTTCCGATTATCAACTGCTTTCGACATGATATGAATAAGGGGGGACATGAATAATGGGATAAAACATGTAATAGCAATAAATATTCACTGGTTCCCCACTATGGAGCAACAGAATGCCGCAATTGGTTGAACTCAACAAAAAGCTCTGCAAATATCTCCTTGCACTCGCTTGCAATATCGTTGAGAGGAAGATTTAAAAAGTCGATGATATAGGTGTGATTAGATCAGGTCGGCGAGGGTGTGCATGATGGCGTTGTATTTGCTTTGGTCCTCTAACAGGGAACTGTAGGTTTCCTGGGATTCCATGTAGCTGTCCTGCGCGGCGTCGCCGAAGGCATGGGGGAAGATGCTCTCGGCGAAGATTTGCGGGTCGGAGATTTGACGATCAACCTAAAAATATGTGCTCGTTATGCCACTGCAAGAATTCTTTGGAGGGCAACAGGATCGTTTGATTAGGCACAATGAGCAACTGCTGACCGTGAAATCTATAATAGTCTTTTCCATTTCCATAGTCGTCGTGTAATCTTTTGCTTACTTCAATGTGCAAATCAGGGCTAACAGTAATATAACCATCGTCAAACAAAGTATGGAAATCTGACTTCAAAAGCAAACCGTTATTAACGCTATGAGGGCCGTCTGATGCAAAGGGTCGGATGTGAGCAGCCTCCAAAACAGGGAGCGTTTTTTCTCCAGTTATTGCGCAGCGACGCTGATAAGCTTCAACAACACCAATTCTGAAGCCGCCTTGGCCCAATCGATGTTTTGTCATAGAGTCTGCGTATCTTGGCTGCTGTGTATCTAAAACGGCAGGACTATGCGTGGACCTTGGTATTCGTTCCTGTATTTGAGCAAACAAACGTTGGCCCGCCGCTGTCTCAGTTGAATAAACCTTTCCCTGAACAATACTTCTGCCCCATTCTGGCGGGGTAATCCAGTCCTCTTCAGCAAACCAAAATGGTTCTGTAAGAATACAACAACCAATCTGGGAACTTGCATCTATCCTATTCCGAGAACGGTACTTTTGAATTCTCTTCAAAAGCTCATCATAGCTTGTTGTACCGTTCTTGATACCAAATGCTTGCCAGGCCAGAAATGGCGGGAGAAGAGAAAATCGAACAAAGAAGGCGCCGCCAACGATAAAATTGTCCGGGTAGTGCAGTTTAAACAAGAACAATTCGTTCTCCCGAAGGGCACGAAACACTTTTCCGCCGGGGTTCCAGAAGTTAACTTCGTCTGATTGTTGCGATTGTAATTGCTTGTACCACTCTTTGTCAGTGACGCCAACGTAGATATTCACAGGCTCACATCCTTTTTTTATATCTCAAACAGTTCTTTTCTCGGAGCCTTTAGCCCTTCGCATAAGCGCTCTATTTCACCAACAGCTTTTAGGACGGTGTCAAGGCTGATGCTGGGGATGGTATCGTTGGCGGTCAGATAGTCCTGGAGGTAGGCGGCGGAGGGATTATGGATGCCCTGACGTTCACAGAGGAGCCAGCAGACGGACTCGGCCTCGAATTCCTCCACTTCTTTCGGAAGTCCGGCGCGTTGGGGGAGGAAGCTCAGCTTTTCCACGCCGAAGTGTCCGCAGAAAACGTGCCCCAGCTCGTGATAGATGGTCGCCAGCTTGGATGGCAGATCCAAGTTTTCGTTAATCACCATGGCGAAGGGCATGCAGAAATTCTTTTCCCCGGACTTGGTCATAAAGGACTCATAGCTCTCGTCCAATCTTACCGCCCCGGCAAAGGTGGTGCCGAAGGGCTGTTCATCATAGCGAATGCCGGAGAAGAACAGACTGGTGACAAACCTTCCGAAATCTGCCTCCCGGACATCCCCGCTTGCCTGGAAGGGAGCTTCCAGCTCCGGGGGAAAGGGCTCGCCCTCGGTATCGGAAAGATCATAAACAAACGCAACGGGACCGAAGGGACGCAGAATGACCAGAGGTCTTGCGCCAGGCTTCGGCTTTCGCTGAAATCGCTCCCACCAGTCCGACGCAGAAGCGACAAAGGTACTGCCCGGCTTTTGCACATGCAGCAGCATAGCGTTGTATGGTTTCATTTTCCGGAAGCGCCGTACAAATTTCAGCAGCTCCATATAATCCGTCACATCTCGATATGTCCCAACCTCTAAAAAGAGCTGGTCCAGTTCAGAATTACGTTCCTTCATGCTGTGCGCCTCCTTCTAAAACGGTTCCAACGACATTCGGTTTTGGCCGCCTATGCCAGTTGGAGCAACCCGGAAAGGCTGTGAGACAGATCGAACAGATCAACAAACCTGGCTGTAACCAAAACGCCGTCGTCTGATTGGAAGGGGATTTGCTTATCTGGCGTCAGCGTATCGGTCGCCGGATAGAGCAGCGTTACGTTTTCTGCCTGGTACTTTTTCTGGTATGCGTACATCTGGTACATATCCGCTTGGGAGATGCCGTAGTTTGCTTTCGTCGGGGAGAGCAGCCTCCATTTTGTGTCCAGGATAAACACCGCGCCGTCTTGCTTTCGTTTGACAACGATATCCGGCTTCATCAAAAACTGCCGGGGATTGTCAAAAAGATGGTAGCTCCGATCCTGGGCAGAGACAGTAAACTCGTTGGGGTTCAAATGCTTTATCAGCTGCTGGGCGATATAGCTCTCGAACAGAGTTTCCATCGGGAATAGGAGGGCAAAGGCAATCTCGGAGCCGGAGAAGGCGGAGAAGCTCTTTCCCAACAGAAACACCCGGCACCATAGGAGGGCCGTTGCGTAGTCCTTCATATTCCTGTCTGGAACACACTTTTCAAAATCGCCTGCGATATCGGCGGACGCGCTTACCTCGGCGAAAGAATTGAGCAGGTTTTTGATATCCACCCGGTTTTTCGCACTTTGGGAAACGCGATAGAGATGCAGCAGGCACGTCTTTATCAGGCGGTTCTCCGGCCTGTCAATATGGAAGGTATCGTATTCCACAAAGCTGCGCTCTTTATGGACAAAGTTGTATTTGATGTGTTCCGAAACCTTCAGCTTTCCCTTGAAAACGGCCTCGTTGCTCTGGACGGTCTGATAGCCGGATTTCAAGCCCCGTTTTTCGATATACAGGACCTCATCGACAAACATACGGATGAACACCTCAAAAATGTTCAGCTTCTCGACGTTCACATGAGAGGTCTGCAGGGTCTTATATGGGGAATCCTTCAGAGTGCGCAGCATATTGATTAACAGCTTTTTTACAGCGTCCTCCGAATGATTTGGGAAAACTTTTGGCAGAATCTCAATGGTGGTTCCGTCCGTCATGGTGATGACGCCGACATAGTTCCTGGCGGTAATGATCTTGCCGATGCCCTTTCTCGCGGACAGGGCCAGCAACTCCAAGGCGTCGGTCTCCTTGCCCCGATTTGCCAATACGAAGGCCTCCAAGGCGTCAAAGGTGCGCTGCGGCAGCGGGGTATAGCCCGGGATCTGCTTCTCCGCCACAAAGGAACCATATTCTTTTATCAGATATGTATTCCGCATCCCTGGCCCCTCGCTCTCAGATCGACTTATATGATTCT